>Ga0209025_1004516_pt1 | contig 12016 bp, 12 predicted proteins | sample AraplaMF_Col_mLB_FD_184256 | JGI IMG/M metagenome (GOLD analysis project Ga0209025, IMG submission 184256) | Arabidopsis root microbial communities from the University of North Carolina, USA - plate scrape MF_Col_mLB (SPAdes) (version 2) | ecosystem: Host-associated > Plants > Roots > Endosphere... | reverse complement strand
ATGACGGAGGTTATCTGGTAGGCAATCGTAAAAAAACGAAGCAGGGTGAAGTCACCATTCTCACCAAGACGGACGTAAACGGTCAGACGGAGTGGGAAAAAACATATACCGCCCCGAGCCCGGAATCGTTCAGAAGCTTGGTGCGGACGAAAGACGGATATGCCCTGCTCGGTACAGGCACGTTAAGCGAGAGCTCGGACAGGAAATGGGAATATGCGATAGTCACGTTCGACGTAAACGGCGTGTTGACAAGCCGCGAAGTACTCCCAGGCCCGACGCTGAGCGACGTTGGCAAGGCAGCGATAGCTAGCGACGGCGGGTTTATTTTCACCGGAACCGTGAAACGAGGAGAGGTATGGAAGCTTCAGCTCATGAAGCTGACACCTTTCGAGAACACGCCTCCTACCGAACAGACATTGGCAAGCATTTCTTTCATGGAGAAAGAGATGCAAGTAAAATCAGGCATAAGCATGCCGACTGTGCTGCAAGCCGTGTACGGTAATGGAATGGTCAGCGATATCTCAGGCGTAGCCGTGTATAGCTCGGATGATCCCCGTATTGCCGACGTCGACGCATCAGGTAGAGTCACGGGTCATGAGCCTGGAGTCACATATATTGGGGCCACTTACGGAGGGCTCAATACCAGCTTGAAAGTAACCGTGCTGCCGGAGGATTGGGTTGAGCCTGAACCGGCCCGTGGAGACCTCCGGCTGGATTCGAACGACTACTCGCTAAGTGTCGGCTCCATGATCGATGTAAGGGTCATCCTTTACGACTATTCCATACATAAAGAAATAGACGTGACCAAGGAAGCAACTTTCCGAAGCGCCAATCCAGATATTCTCGATTGCGATAATGAGGGGAACTTGATTGGCCGTAAGGCCGGATTCACGAGAATCCATGCTGCCTATAGGGGACTCCAGGCGACGTCCAACGTTCAGGTGCTTCGAGCATCCGTTCCGCAAGAAGTGGAACAGCCGGAGCTAGATTTGTAATCGGCCGTAATTCATGTAATCTTCGTTACAAGTAAAAGCTTAGCTAGAGCACGGAGTTCGGAACTAAAAAATACTTTTCTACCTTACTCCATTCACTCCACTATCGAATGCCGTGCTCTAGCGTTCATCCTTTTATAGACGAATTATTTCCCGAGCAATATTCTTGTACGTATCTTTGGGTAGCTTTTCCTTTACAATGACTAATAGATCAATATCACTTTGTTGAGGGGTAATGCATCCCATCACCATAAAACCGTGTAAGTAGATTTCGACTAGCGATTACGATAATTCACATTTCAGGAGATTTGTGATATGGTCTAAAACAACTTGTTGATTCATTCTGTACGACTCCCCTGTCTGATTGGTTATCTCTATTTCTTCGCAGCACATTTACCAATTCCATTTCTTCTATAATTCTTAAAATCATAGATGACATGTGTCGGTTCCGGATCGGTATCTAAATTCTCAAACAGCACGACTAAAAACCCAACGATTATTCTAGATAACTCGATGAAATAGGGATTCCACCGCTTGTCGCCTTCCCAAAAGTAATCGATGTTCTCTTCGAATCTTCCATCTTTACTTACGTCTTGTACTTTTACTTACGTCTTGTACTGTATACAGACTGAAGTCATATAGATAAAATTGATATAGATTAACGAATGATTCCTTCTCTTCAACGGTAACAGGAACAAGTTTGATGTCCATAATGTCTCCTTTGATCACTTTTTGTTTGCAGTTGAGACTTCATCTATTTCTTTCAGAATTCACTAGGTATTTCTATATATTCTGATACTCTTACTTTCAATAACTCGATTAGTTCTTCATCCATATATGTATAATCATCTGGTATATCCAAGCATATTAATTTCTTACCATTCAACTCAAAACTATACTTATCTCTTAATCTTCTAACATGCTTCTTCTCCATCACAAAAATGATATCTGCCCAGCCAATATGACCACCTGTAACTTTAACTCGAGCACCCTCTTCTGTACCTGCTGACCTTACATCATATTCATTTAAAGGAGTAAAGATTTTCTCCGCAGTTAAGCTTCTCCATTTATTTTTGCTGCATACGAATAGTAATTTTATGAGTCTTCACCTTCTGTTTTAAAATTCATTTCATACGTAAAATCTTTGAAATTTTCCTTATACACGTAAGTAATATTTTCGTTCACTGGATCTCAACTTATATATTTTATTCGAGCCTTTATGTAAACAATATCTTCTAGAAGTCTCCTAGTTCTTCTTTTAAATCGTTAATTTTTCTACAATAATTGATAATATTCGTCTTTACGTTTTAGTTCATCCCAATTGCTTGTTACAATGTTCATGATCTCAATTGGCTTGTGTCTAGAAATTCGGTATCGTCTGCTTTTGCGATTCGCTCCCAGCAAGCCTCAAACATGTACCTTCGCCTCCACTGTACCTTGCCGGAGCAGCCCCTTCGCCACTGTCACAACATGCTCTTGAATGTTGTCAGTATCCGAATTGAATTGAAAGGATGACGGCTGGCTGAAGGTCAACACGAGGGTTGTAGGCTGCTGCTTTTATTTGATCAAGTGTTATGGCTCTTACTAGTGCCCTCCAATAAAAAAGCACCTGGACGGGTGCTTAATTTTAAATCGCTCCATTATTTCTTAAATTCCTCATAATCTGCGGGTTATCTTCTTCTACGCTGTAAAAAAAGACTTCGTCTACGTAGTTCTCTACATCCCAGTCATTTATGCTCCACTCGTTTGTAGTAATCAGTATTACCTTTCTTGATTTTGTATTCTCCAGTTCAGTAAGGAAATTATTATACCGCTTAGAATTACTTAATACGGTTTGAACAGGGAAGAATAATGTAAAAGTACTATCGTTACCTTTAGGATTAAATTTGGTAGAGGTAACATAGCTGTTTATATGAACAGTCATTCTTCCTAAATCGTAAGCAGTTGTTGACTTAACTGTATCCGGTAAATGCCTTTCTTCTAATGCACGGTTAATAAAGTTTGGTATATCTGACATAGACGACGTTCTGATAATTCCCCTATCAAACACTCTATCCAAACAATATAGAACAACCCTTATTTTAGCATCACTATCGTAACCTCTTACCAAAAGTGTTTTTTTAGTGTCATCATTCAAGAAATCTAATACAGTTTCAATAGCTTTCTGTTCATCACTCACGCTCTCGCCTCCCTCTCATCGATATCTTACACTTCGACTTAAGGAACGAATTTCCTTTAATCAATAGACTGCAACAGAACCATTCCCGCCTTTTACTTTTTCAGAGTCTGCTGAAAAACTGCACGCCCTCATTTGTATTGAGTTGGTTCCCTATATGTGCATCCATAGCACGCTCGCAAAACGATTCTACGCTACCGTCATGACGTCTTCTGATCTTCATCCTACATTCAGATTAACCGGAACGTGTGTTCCTTAAATCAGCTTACATTTCGTCTTTTCACAACAAAAGAAAAGCACCCATCTTTAGGTGCTTAGTATATTGATTAAGTTTTATACTACAATTTCACCACGACCAGCTATCCCTTTCTAATTCACGCTTGATCAAGGCTGCTTCTTCCTCGTCTATTTGCAGCAGTTCTGGATGATCATTTAGATACTCTCTTGCCCATGGGTTTAAGTTATATGGAAAATTCATACCAAACTGACTTATTTGGGATGTTCTTTGTATAATCCTACAGCCTTCTAATTCCCTCACTGTCCCATCATTAAAAGCTAATTGTTGTGTATTTGTCCCATGAACAAAGTAATACAATAAGATCTTCTTCTCCATAGGATTAAGAGAGTGCAGACGTTTTTCTCGAGAACGCTGTACCTTTCTCATCCTAATTTTTGTAGTGACTTTTTTGTAAATGAATGTAATCATGTTTGATATAGATACAACACCAGACACAAGGAATGTCAATCCAATATATTGCTTGTTATCCGTTACAAACTTAAACACACCAAGTTTATCAATAAACTCCTTCGGTAAAAACAATAATAGCGCCGAACCTACGGCCAAAATAACAAAAAACTTGGTAGTATATTTAGCCACTCCTAAAATTTTTGTTATGATTGCTTCCATCATCTTCCCTCCTAAATCATACTTCGACACTAGGAAGGATTACCCTTTTACACCAAAAGAAAAAGCACCCTCAAGGCGCCTCCTCTAACTCCCTTTTGATAATATTCAGTGCTTCGGCTATTATAGCGTTTTTAACATGTTTCTTCTGGGCTCTAAGAGCAATAACCATACATCCAAAGACAGCTATAAACTGTATTAACAATGCGACAGACTTATCAAGGAAATCTCTAATCTCATCTGGCTTCGGTATTCCAGTTGAAAGGAACGGTCCTATAACTCCAATTACGAATGCTATAGTTGCTGAAGATATTACAGCAGTCCAGCCGATATCTGCCCTTTTCGCTTCTAAGTTAGCATTCACATGTGCAGATAATTTAATTATCTCATCTCTATTAAATGACTCCCTTCGCAAATCATCAAGAATTCTATTTTGATAGCTCCAATCAGAAATACATCTTTCTCTTCTAAAAAAAGTGTTCTTGTAAAATTGATAGACACGATCATTCCTATCAGCAGGGCTTGGCGGTTTCATGAAAAATACAAACCAAACAGTCGCTAACGGTCCTAAAGCAGAGATAATAAACCATTTAAATCCTATTCGCTGCTTCATATTTGCTATCTGTATATTAGCAACTATCAAACAGAACCAAAGAAAATAATAAAACATATGTATCCTCCTTTCTGTCAGACTTCGACATCAGGATGGAATCCCCTGCTTCACACATGGACGCCTACCGCAGTATTGCTTCGTACCCGTCCAGTCGCATAAGGTGATTCCTCCAACAAAAAAGCCGCCCGATAATGAGCGACTTTAGTTTATTTATAAAGTTAATTCGAAAAGAGTATTGCGTCCGTAACGGCCGTCGCAAAATTGCTGCGCACGCTCTTTACTATTAAAAGCATGCGTACTTTGTAACGAAAGAGAAAGAACAAGACCATTTTAATGAACCGCTGAAAATCAAGTCAAGATCATGATTAGTCTAAAGACTTATTAGAGGGTTCTGTATAACCACTTTTCTCTAACTAACTCATTATTTCGACTTTATACAGCCCTTGAAATTGAAAAGGTGAGCTGATTTAGCTCACCTTCCTAACTAACATATGTTTTAGAAGTCCGAATTCGTACGAGTACGTCTCAAAGTCCCCCTTGATATACCAAGTTAGTCCTGTCTCCTTGCAAGGGAACTAGTCCTTCTTTTTACTGCTTTTATCCTTTCGAACCAACAAAAATAGTGCTGAGGAAACGAACAACAACCGTGAGATTCTAATCGTCAGATTGAACCCCTCACCACCTAAATTACTTATACCAAACAAAATATCAAGTAAGGATACCAAACCTGTAATGATAAGTATAATCAGTGCCAGTATATACACGTTTAGTCCCTCCTTTATTTGCCTTACAACAGGAAGAAGACAATAGCTCTAGCTGCAATTTCAGCCAACCATTTAGGCAACCCAACATATTCTAAAGCATATGTGAGTCCATCCTCTGCCATGCCTGTAAAGTTAACCATAACATTTAAAGCTTCCATTAACACTTGATAACCAAGATAATATTTAAGAGTATCTTTTGCTCCTTTGCTCAATAATGGGATTTTATCCACATAGTTAGCTATCTGCTCGTTCCAAGCCCGCGATCCAACATTCTTGAGTTTTTTGATCATTGCTTTTGCTGCTTCTTTTGCGGCTTTACCTTTCAATCCCAACGTGCTTGCTTCACCAGAAGCCTCAACTATTCCAAGATTCGTACCTACAGTTCTGAAAAGATCTGCGTAGTCAACTTGTCTCAATTCCAATTCAATTCTATCAAGTTTCGAAAGACTAGAGATGTCAAACGAGCTTGGAGTGGTAGCTGTAGGAACAACATTAGCAAATACAGGTGATGTCACAGAGAAGATAATTGCCGTAGACAGTGTTGTGGCCAGAAGACGTTTCACACTAGGTTTCATTTCTGCATTTCCTCCCATTCATAATTTATCACATTATACCCAGATAATGTAACTAATCTAGTTATATAGTATATTTATTCCATTGTCAACCATTTTTAGATATAATTACTCTATCGATTTTTCAATCTTATGTAATAAACTAAGAAAAAGTTTGAATATAAAAAAAGGAAAAGGTAAATATTTTATTTCGGTAGCATATAAGATCTGCTTCCTATCTAATAACATGTATTCTCGATGAGGCTCCGTACATTATGTTTTCTTCTCATTGAATATGCTTAAGGCATTTTCGTACATTTGCTGATCGATTTGAAACTTTTCCGTAACCCATTCTCTCAGCTCGTCAGGGTTTAGACGCCTTTCCACCTTCTCATGCTGAAAATATTGCTTTAGCACATTATCGTTCAACGAAGTCGGAATTCCATTGATGTAGCCGAAAATTTGAATGTTTTGCAGCATAGGCGATGTATCCCAATTGTTCGAATTCCTAATCAGCGGAGTCATTTTGTCTAATGCTATCGGATTGGGATCAAGGGTTTTAGTAGGTCCGGGGTTTCGAATAATCTGAATTTCATTCTGAGATACCTGATAGGTAAAGACTTCCCTTACATTTTTCACTTGAAAGGATTGATACAGCGGGTATGCCTGAAATAGCGGAGCACAATACCCGACATCTACATAGTAAGGTTGATCGAGATCCACGCGCAAACACAAGTGGCCAGGGTCCATGTACATATAAGAAACGGAAAATCCAAGCCGGGATAGCAGCCAATGAAACCCTATTGCATTTGTCCAGCATGTTCCTCCCATCCCTTTGTTCACGATGCGCTCGATGTACGTACCAATGGGAGGAACATAGTTGCATGTTTGATTTCCTTTTTCCCAATCGAGTATCTTCGTTAGCGTTTCCCATTTCACTCTTTCTTGATGTTTTTGGATTAGTTCATTAAAAAACGTCAAGCTGATCTGTTGCTTGTTAACCGACAGAAAATGAAGAAACCGAGTAACTAACGCTTCTTGTTCCATAGTGAGCTCCTTTTAAGTAATTTCGCCATATTCATCCCAATGATCAAGGCGTCTATTTGAGCTACGTTCCTTTACTCTAGAACTTTCTTTAGATTATACCGTTTATGATGTTGTGTGCTTCAAATAGAAATCTAATGCCTGAAAATCAAATGTATCTAAATGAATTAATTGTACTTCATACTTTCTAGCAACCACTTTCAAATCGGTTAATAGTTTTGATCCTAAGCCATTCTTTCTGTATTCTTCCTTCACCAAAAGTGCATCGACGTACAAACATTTCCAAGCGTAATCAAAACAATTGATTCCCGCAATTATGTTTCCATCCTCATCCTTGATATGCTTATTAATTTCAGCAAAAGGAACCTTTAGTTTAAATGATACATTCGATTCGTTATACTCAACGATTCTCTCTTCAATAAAGTCAATATCTGCTTTTGTACTGGTAATGATAGAAAATGAGCTCATATAAATCACCTGTTTATTAGTTGTTATACTTTAGTTCTTTTCAGCTAACGTTCATGGTTCACAATGTATGAATCGGCTTCTTCGAAATCCTCTATTGATCACTTTCTATGAATTAACCATTCTGTAGCCTAGAATTGGGTCGCTACACTCTTCACTCTCTCCCTCCGTTTCTTATCTTTCTCATGTCATCATTCAATTTACATACCATTCACAACATGGTAAAATATAGGTAATTAATTCGGAAGAAGGAGGGCTGATATTGAAGACTGCATCGATCATAAAAACAATCGGAGAACTAATTCATGACACTAGATTTGCATCGAATATAACGATTACGCAGTTATCAGAGCTGTCAGGCATAAATAAAGGTACGATATCAAGGATAGAGAAAAGCGAAATAAAACGACCAGATTTTTCAACTATAAGGCTATTAACCACTTCATTGGATATCCCTTTTGAAACATTGGTTGATTATTACGTCGAAGGTGAAAAAAGATCAGACTTATTGTTTGATATTTTGCAAGCGACGATAAAGCAAAAGAGCAGTAACGAATTAATACGCAAGGTTGCAGTTAAGTATCTCAAGGCTCCGAATGAAGACAGCGTTGACTTAACAGAAAAGCTATATAAATACATCGGTTCCATTGAAGACACCTCCATGAAATTGTCCTTATATGACCTCATCATAGAACACTCGCGTTCGCACGGAATAATGCCCTATATAGCTAAAGGTTTGTACCAAAAGTACTTGATTGAAAGAAATGACTTCATGCGAATGAAGGGAACTTATTTCGATGGGAAGTATGTTATTCACTACATCGATTTTCTATCCAAAGAAGAACGAATCGAGTTGTATTATAAACTAGGAATCCATACATACAACTTAAGGCTCTACAACGAGAGCGTTGAATATTGTAAGAAAGTATTTGTAGAGGATGATGACAGCAGTAGTCCTTACAGAGTACATGCTATCGCTGTCCTTAGAGATTGTTTTTTTGCTTTAGGTGAATACAAAGAGTCGGAGATATATTCAATTCAATATAAACAATTCAACTATCCTAACACTCAAGAACATGTTGTATTGATGGAAGCTTTATTTAAAGCGGTTAAGGGGAACGAAGACCAAGCTATTAAAGAACTCAAATCATTTTTTGAAACATGTAGTGACGCATTTATTCTCCCAGCAGCAAGACATCTCATACGATTGTGTTTAGATCAAAATCGCATCGATGACGTTAAAATTGCTTTGGAGAGTGGTAGAGTGAACTCATCCATCATGACCAAAAGTAATCCATTAACTTATTATGGATACGGGGAATTTCTGAAACTGCAAGGTGATTATTACTTAGCTATAGGGGAAATTGAAAAATGTATAAATGCTCTAATGGATGGAGCGTTGTGCTTTTCAAAAATTAGCGATACAATCAAGGAGAAAGAATGTCTTCATAAGATTTTACATATACATTTAGAAAATAACACCTCCATGAGTAAAGACATTCTTGAAAAACTTAGCGATTATTATTCTAATAGCACCAAATAAACGGAGGGCTAGGTATGAAAAACTCATTGAAGAGACTATATTTTAAATCCCTTCTTTTCACAGTCGTATTTATAACAACCGTCGCGGCATTTGGTGATACAGGTGTTATCCATCCATGGTAGGCAGTGAAAAAGAGCAGCGCCAATAAGGTGCTGCTCTTTTTCATTTTTCGACACGGAGTTGCAGTGGGATTTTTTCACACATTTGATTTGTAACGTACATTATACTCAATGGAGAGATTGTGTACGTGAGGTGAGATGCTATAGATTCTTTGGATGATAAAATTGTTGAACTAAGGAAGAAGTTAATCAAGATTGTCGAGAATAATAAAGGAGGATTTTCAAACGAAGAGGTAGTTCTTATCAGCCAAGAACTAGATAGATTAATACTAGAAATGCAGAAGAAGAAACGTTCGAGAAATTAACGCTTGTAACTAGCAATTCCGAAATGTCCTCCAGGCACTGCTCTAAATTCCCTTCTTTTATTATACCTTAACTTTAAAGGTTAGTAATGCATTGGTTTGGCTAATAATATTAACAGGTTGTATGGTAATTAGCTGTCCCTATGTCCATCATGGGGACATTTTTAGTGTTCATGGATACGGTGAATTCAAATAATTAGTAATTTATTATTGTTGTTGTCATCTGTACGGTGAACTAATAATAGGAAACCTTATATATCAAGGCTTTTTTATTATATAATAACTTTAGTTCAACAGACATCATCTGGTACGGCTGTTCGCAGTAGAACCCTAATTATATGTATATATCATCATATAGACACAAAGTTACCCTTTTAACAAAAAAACCCTTATTCTGAATAAGGGAAATAAATTTGGATTTATGTCAGTCAACTATTTGTCAAGATGATGAACTGGACTACGCCAAAAACAATTAAGATGATGACAAGAACTAAAATAACTGCAATAGTTCTAAGAATAAATTTCAAAATTTTACTAGTTTCCTGATCCATAAATATCACCTCCTACATTTAAGGTATTAAATAACGGACAACATTATGAGTTGTCCGTTATTTATTTTACAATATTGACCAGTAATTAACAACAACTAGCTTAATTGCTACCCCAAAACATGTCGTGTTCGATTTCTTTTGTTACAATGTCGCCGATTCCCCCAACTTCAATTCGCAAGGTCAGGTCACCTTTGATTTGGGCACTTCCACCAGTTTTCTTGCTGTTGATTTGAACTGTCGATTTACTACTACTGTGTTTGTACGAGTTCATCGGATGAAACCCATACAATCCACTATCCGTGGTTGGAGTGCCAATGACTTTATCGTTTTTATCGTACTTAGCGATGACAAACGCTTTCATCCACCAAACCCCGTAGTCGTAGAATGTCGACTCATCTGTCTTTGTATACTCGCCATTTGCCAGAGTCTCGATTGTTGTTGTATTTTGTACTTGCATGGAAGCGTTATGTGTGGAAAACTCGCTAAAATAATTCAACAGGGCGGCGTATTCATCAATCGAATTGATTTTAATAGAATTTGCACCAACGTCTGAAAGCAATTGCGGCTCCCCCCCTCTTGTAAATCCTGTTGCTTGCTCAACTTCTGCGTACGTGCTAAATTTCCCCGCATATTTCGCAAAATACTCTGTCGGGACAATATCACGTACCGTTGGTGACTGCGCTACGACTACTCGCTGATCTGGTGATTCAACTTGCTTGGGGCTTGCGGATACAGCCGACATGAACAAGCTGCAACTAAGAAGTAAAGTCAAAGATGCAATAGATACTTTTTTCATTTTCTAATTCCTCCTATAATTTGATATATTTAGAAATTATCTAAATGTTGATCTTAATTTAACATGTGCTCAAACACCTGTCTGTCGAACAATGATGGTATATAAAATATTTTTTAGATTTGTGTAGTCAATATGTCGATATATGTAATCTATAGTTTTTAATAGCATTCTAGTAGGAAGTGACATTTGTTGTTTACGCGCTGTATATTTGATTTTCAAACCAATAAAAAAAGATGCCCTATTCGGAGATCTGAAGTGCACCCCTTATAGTAGACATTGGATAAACACCCCTCGTGTTACGTCCAATGAATCTATTATAGGGGGTGCATTTTTTATGGCTATTAAAGGGCAGAAGTTCAAAACATATTCAGAAGAACTAAAGGCTGAAGCTATTCGTCTGCATGTCGAGGAAAAGTGGACTTATCGGCAGATCAATGAACATTTCGGGATTCATGATAAACAGCGGATGAAGAAATGGATGAGAAAATATCGAGAGAAGGGTCAATTCGGACTTCTAGATCAGCGGGGAAGACGCCAGCAGTATATCGACCAAGATCGCTACGTGAATCAGCTAAAACGGGAGAACAAAATGCTAAAAAAGTGTTTGGAAATCTGGGTGCAGGAGGTACGACTCACAAGTATAGAACGATAAAGGAAGCAGCAGTCGAGTACAACATTAGAGATTTATGCAAAGTGTTCGGTGTCTCTAGAAGTGGATACTATGCTATTTTAAAGAGGCATGAGGTGGATCATGATAAGCCATTGAAAGACTTGATTCAGAATGTTTATCAGAAGTACGACGGTAAGTATGGATATCGACAAATCCAGCTGTTCCTACTTCAAGATCACGGTGTGTGGGTAAACCACAAGAGGGTTCTACGCTTGATGCAAACCATGAATTTACGATCTAAGATCCGCCGAAAGCGTCGTTGTAACTATTCCTCTTCCACAGGTGGACGAGTAGTTGATAACTTGCTACAACGACAGTTTCAAGCCGAAGTTCCCAATCAAAAATGGGTAACCGATGTCACTCAGTATCGTGTAGCAGATAAATGGCTGTACCTTTCGGCCATTAAGGATTTGTTCAATAATGAAATTGTAGCTTACCATATGAGCTTGCGTAACGATAATCAACTTGTTCTCCAAACGTTTGAGAAAGCCTTCAACAAGACGAAAGACGTGACTGGATTGATCAT
>Ga0209025_1004505_pt1 | contig 12041 bp, 11 predicted proteins | sample AraplaMF_Col_mLB_FD_184256 | JGI IMG/M metagenome (GOLD analysis project Ga0209025, IMG submission 184256) | Arabidopsis root microbial communities from the University of North Carolina, USA - plate scrape MF_Col_mLB (SPAdes) (version 2) | ecosystem: Host-associated > Plants > Roots > Endosphere... | reverse complement strand
GAGACACATTTACCATTACTTCAATAGAATCGATTAAAATATCTTCTTCGATATATGATTCAGGCAATGCCATATCCTCTGTATCTAATACACATGTGTATAGCATTTGTAAATGTTCAGCAGTTGGGTTTTCTTCTTGAACATCAATAATGTCTTTTACTGTTTCCATGTGTTCTTCTTTTGCTTGGTATACTTTAATTTTAGCCATTATTTCATTCTCCTTTATAACATAGTCGTAGAGGCTACAATCTATTATAACGTTTTTTGATGAAAACATGAAATTGTTTCCTTATTTTTAGATGGGATTTTATACTATCATTGTGTATTATTTTATAAGGAATAAAGAATTTATTTTTCAGTTCATAACAAGAACCTTATTATTCCCACTATTAAGGACGTAAGGAGATAATTAGTATGAATAAGAAAGTGAAAGTTTTAAAAGGTACGATGGTAATGTTAGCGTGTGTGGCAATTTTTGGTACAGTTTTTCCTCATGTTTTAGATCCAAATGAAACGATGGCAGGTAAAGTTTCAATTGCGATTTTTGGTATAGTAGGTACATGTTTACTATTTTCTATCATGTGTTTTTTTGTGAAAAAGGCTATTTTAAGAGGGTAGTTGTTACATTTTTAATAAAAAGGGGGAGTGGTTTTTTTGAAAGCTTCATATTCTGATTTTTTAAATTTAATCATCCTGATTGTAGTTATTTTTGCTCTATGGAGGTTAAAAGTGTGGTCTAACAAGAAGTATAATGTTCCTAAAGTATTTCAATGGTTTCCTAAAAAGTGGGGGAAAAGAAAAGTGTCGGAACAATTTTTTCAATCAAAACTGGATGCTGAAGGAAAAGGAATTTGGATTACTTATTATGCGGTTGATTTATATGTAGTTACCATTCCATTACAAGTGAAAAAGTATAATACACTTTAACTGCATTCAAACAGAAGTCTCCTGTCTCAAGGCATGTGTTAGGGAGGAGACTTCTGTCAGTCGTAACTGATTAAAATTTTATAGTGCAAACAATAAAACATTCTTATCGTATTCTTGTAAGCACCACTTATATTTAGCTATGATAATAGGATGAACAGCTTTTTGATCTGTATCAACATTTTTATAACCATATTTTTTATAAAAATCCGCAAGTTCCTCAAAAGGAATACAATAGACATGAGATGCATCTGATTGTTTGGCTTCTTGCACTAAAAAAGAAACGAGATCTCCAGCTAATTTATAACCTCTGTATTTGGGAAGGATGTAAATACCGCCCATCTCTATCGTATTTTGATCAATATATACTAAACGTCCTAACCCTGCATATTCTCCGTTGTACGTTATAATCGCAACTTTATCCTTTTTCAAGTCACTTGGCACAAATCCCGCGTCTTCATATTGATAATTAATCCATTCTAAATCTTCTAATGAAGCAAACTTGATTCCCATAAAAATACACCCCTTGAAAAGTTTTTATATTTCTATTATATAGGTGATAACGTGACTTGTAATAAAATAATAGTTTCGTATCTCCATATAAATCATGTTGAAAAGAAGTTCATTTCTTGCTATCTCATGCATAGAATAGTCTAATAATACTTTTTCTTTCTTCACAAGTGTTTTACGTATATAATTTAAAGGTAATTATTCTTTTTTCGTATACTTATAATAGAATAGAGGTTTAAAAAATGAGCGTCAAAATCATTACGGATAGTGCGGCGGATTTACCAAAAGAATTGCTGCAAACTTACGATATTGATTTGATTCCACTTCGTGTATATGATGAAGCGGAAACTGAGTATTTAGACGGGGTAACGTTAGAATCGACTCAATTGTTACAAAAGATGAGAGAGGGCGAAGTGTACAAAACGTCGTTACCATCATTAGAAACATTTCAAGAAAAATTTGTTACATATGCAAAGCTAGGTACACCTTGTATATATGTAGCTTTTTCATCTGAACTTTCTGGTACATATCAATCTTCAGTAGTAATTAAAGAAGAAGTAAAAGAAACATATGCGGATTTAGATTTAGAGATTATTAATACAAAGTGCGCTTCACTTGGTCAAGGGCTTGTTGTATTAGAGGCTGCGAAAATGGCTAAAGAGGGTGCTTCAAAGGAAGAAATTTTGAACCGAATTGCTTTTCTAACAAAACATATGGAGCATATCTTTACTGTAGCTGACCTGCAGTATCTTGTTAGAGGTGGGCGTTTAAGTAAGGTAGCTGGATTTATTGGTGGCCTATTAAACATTAAGCCAATTTTAAACGTTGAAGAAGGAAAGCTTGTACCGCTTGAAAAAATAAGAGGAAGAAAGAAAGTTTTAGGCCGAATGGTTGATATCATGGAAGGTCGAGGAAAGAACCTGAAAGATCAAACAATCGGAATCACACATGGTGATGATTTAGAAACTGCCAATGCATTAAAGGCATTAATTACTGAAAAATTTGGCTGTGAAGTATTTATTGTAAATACAATTGGTGCAGCAATCGGTGCGCATACAGGACCAGGCGTTGTAACACTGTTTTTCTTAAATGAAGTAGAGTAAAGGATTGATCTTTTGATCAATCCTTTTTGTTATACAATTAAGAATACTGCTAACATAATTAGACATAACATGTTATCTTGCAAAAAAAGTACCTGAGGTCTATCCTCAAGTACTTTTTTATTATTCATTGATTTGTTTTTTTACGGGTAAAAAGCTGCAAAGGAAAGTAGTGAAGTGAGAACTAGTCCGAAAGAAACTCTCTCAGTCGTATCAATGTTTAAACCGTTATTCCATTGATAAATAAAGGATACTAGTATTAAAAGTGTAGTAAATCCTGCAACATATCTTACTATTTTTCGCGCCTTTTTGTCATGTGTTCTCTAAATCATATTCATCCCTCTTCTTATTTAATAAATATTTTTGATTGTAATAATCGATAAACAATAACTCCTTGTAGCTCATTTAACAACCGTTATTTTGTTTAATAAGATGTCTTGATTTTTCCGAATACGTAATAGACAAATCCATATGTAATAAGTTGGTGTGATGAATCGAATATCACATGTATGATAAGAAATCCATACATCATATTTGTGTAATAAATAAGTGCAAGCTGCTAGAGATAGGGTAGAAATAACAATTGTTTATATTTGCTTCAAATCTTTTTTCTAGCAAGTTTATCATATTTAAAATATACAATGCCGTTTATGTTAATAACAAGTAGTTAAATTTTATAAAAAAATGATAAAAAAATTGGCTTTTTTACCAATTTTTTTTAACAAGTGGATAGAAATTATAGAATTACAACAGTACAATTAAAATAGAATCAGTATTTAAATAGTTATTTCATTATTAGGAATGTTTGAATACGGGGTGGAAACATGCAAATCGGGAAACGAATACGACAAATTCGTATACATAAAGGATTGCCGCAAGGGGAACTTGTATCCTGAAAACAAACTGGATGGAAATTGTTTTTAATCTTCGTTTTTCTGTTTCATTGCATAGAGAATTTTTATCTAGTAATCAAATATGTATAATTGCATAAATAAATTGAAATATATAAGTTATGATTAAACTACATTTTAATGTAGAAGGGTATCTTTGCTTAAAGTGAAACCGTTTACGTTATAGATGAAATTAAGGTTTAGGAGATTCGTATGAAAAAGAAATTATGTACAATGGCTCTTGTCACAGCGATAGCTTCTGGTACAGTGGTAATCCCAGCAGAAGTACATGCTTGTGGAATAGGAGAAGTAATGAAACAAGAAAACCAAGAACAACAAGAACATAAACGTGTGAAAAGATGGTCTGCAGAGCATCCGCATCATTCAAATGAAAGTACACATTTATGGATTGCACAAAATGCAATTCAAATTATGAGTCGCAATCAAGATAAGACAGTTCAAGAAAATGAATTGCAATTTTTAAATACGCCTGAATATAAGGAGTTATTTGAAAGAGGTCTTTATGATGCTGATTACCTGGATGAATTTAACGATGGAGGTACAGGTACAATTGGCATCGATGGGCTAATTAGGGGAGGATGGAAATCTCATTTCTATGATCCTGATACGGGAAAGAATTATAAAGGAGAAGAAGAACCAACAGCTCTCTCGCAAGGAGATAAATATTTTAAATTAGCAGGTGAATACTTCAAGAAGGATGACCGAAAACAAGCTTTTTATTATTTAGGTGTTGCGACGCATTACTTTACAGATGCAACCCAACCAATGCATGCCGCTAATTTTACAGCTGTCGATATGAGTGCTTTAAAGTTTCATAGTGCTTTTGAAAATTACGTGACGACAATTCAGGATCAGTATAAAGTATCTGATGGTGAGGGCGTATATAATTTAGTGAATTCTAATGATCCAAAACAGTGGATCCATGAAACAGCGAGACTCGCAAAAGTGGAAATCGGAAACATTACCAATGACGAGATTAAATCTCACTATAATAAAGGAAACAATGCTCTTTGGCAGCAAGAAGTTATGCCAGCTGTTCAGAGGAGCTTGCAAACAGCCCAAAGAAATACAGCGGGATTTATCCATTTATGGTTTAAAACATATGTTGGCAAAACGGCTGCTGAAGATATTGAAAATACGATAGTGAAAGATTCTAAGGGAGAAGCAATACAAGAAAATAAAAAATACTTCGTCGTACCGAGTGAGTTTCTAAATAGAGGCTTAACATTTGAAGTATATGCTTCTAATGACTACGCATTATTATCGAATCACGTAGATGATAATAAAGTTCATGGCACACCAGTTCAGTTTGTATTTGATAAAGATAATAACGGAATCCTTCATCGAGGAGAAAGTGTACTGCTGAAAATGACACAATCCAACTATGATAATTATGTGTTCCTAAATTACTCTAACATGACAAATTGGGTACACCTTGCGAAACGAAAAACAAATACTGCACAGTTTAAAGTGTATCCAAATCCAAATAATCCAACTGAATATTTCTTATATACAGATGGCTATCCAATCAATTATCAAGAAAATGGAAAAGAAAAAAGCTGGATTGTTTTAGGGAAAAAAACGGATAAACCAAAAGCATGGAAACTTATAGAGGCTGAATAGGATTTTCTATAATATTAAAAGAAAATGTGTATGTAGTTTTGAAATATTTCATGTATTTAGAAAGAGTTGTTTTCGTTCATTAGTTAAAATTAAATTTTAAAGGGGATATGTGTATATGGTGTTCCGAAATACAAAACTTGCTATTTTTACTATTTCTTCATTATTTATTCTAGGTTCTTCATCTTTATCGTTTACAGATACCGTATATGGTGAAGGCACTTCTTCGACTTCAAAAGTAAATCAAGGTGTAGCAGCAGCGAATTATGATGATACATATTATAATAGCGCGAAGGGGAAAACGGGAGTAGAATTGAAAAAGGAACTTCATAATATTATTGATAATCATACAAAGATATCCTACAGTGCAGTTTGGGATGCACTAAGAGATACTGATGAAGATCCAAATAATAAAAATAATGTGCTCCTTTTATATACAGGACGTTCACAAGGGAAATTCACGAATGGTTCAGGGGTTGATAATTGGAACCGAGAGCATGTTTGGGCAAAATCTCACGGTGATTTTGGAACGGCTGCAGGTCCTGGAACTGACCTTCATCATTTAAGAGCTACGGATGTATCAGTCAATAGTTCACGTGGGAATTTGGATTTTGATAATGGCGGTGTGAATCATTCAGAAGCGACAGAGTGTAAATACGATAAAGATTCTTGGGAACCTCGTGATAGTGTGAAAGGCGATATTGCTAGAATGTTATTTTACATGGCTGTTCGTTATGAAGGAGATAGCGGTGAAGTAGATTTAGAACTTAATGAAAAAGTAAATAACAATAAAGATCCATATATGGGGAAATTATCAGTCTTACTAAAATGGAATGAACAAGACCCTGTTGATGATTTTGAGCGAAAACGTAATGAAATAATCTATACAAAGTATCAACATAACCGAAATCCATTTGTAGATCATCCTGAATGGGTAAATGAAATTTGGAAATAAATCAATTTTTTGTATAAATATCTTTGTCAAAGTAAGGGGATTGATTAGTATGATCAATCCCTTTTTATGTTACAACAATGGACATGTACAAGATTGGTATGGAGAGATTTGTAAGATTACTGGCGGAGTCTCCTTTGAAAAGTTGGAATATTGAAAGATATGAAAATTATATTAATTCATATATAATTAGCTAATGAAGGCAGTATTGTAACTATTTGTAAAAGTAGGAGGCTATAACATGAATCAAATAATTGATCACCCGACGAATTGGGATTTGAAAAGGCTATATCCTGAAGAACAAGACCCTATGTTATCTACAGAAATAGAGAAAATAGAGCAATTAATAGAAACATATAAAGAAAATCGAGACCCAGCAATTCTTTCGAAAATTATACAAAATATCGAAAAGGCAGAGTATTACTTTTATTGCCTTTCTACTGAACAAACAGATGAAGCAACTACTGCTTTCCCCCACACAAAAATAAATACTTTGAAAACAGAAGTTCATATATTACTACAAGAATCGAATCATGAAAAAAGTAACTTCCCCGAAAATCAAAATATCAACTTTATAGAAAATGAATTAAAAGCTTGGGAAGATATGTACATACAATTACGAAATAAATTAGAAATACATAATAATAATGAAATATTCTCATTTGGAAAAGCAAACTATCTTGCGATGAATGCTGAAACTCATCATGAAAGATTATCGGTATTTTCTTCTCTTACAGAGGCATTGGAAAAGGAGGAAGCGGTATTTGCTAGCGTGCTAAATCATATGGGCAGATTGCGTAATCTAAAAAGTAACCTCTTACAAGAAAAAGAGGTATTGTCACAATCCCTTCAATCAAACGGGATTTCTAAAAATGCATTATTGGAAATGTGGAATGCCATTGAAGGAAATCTTGAAAAGTTATCGAGTGTTTTAGATTTTTATAGAAATAGTAAAGAAACACTTACATGGCATAAACTTATGACATCAGAAGAAAATGAACAGATTGAAATTCCTTTTTCAATAGCGATCGAGAATATTTATGATGCCTTAAAGGAAATTGATGAAGAACTAGCACAATTTGCAAAATGCGCTATTATGAATGAATGGGTAGATGCTGAGCCACGAGATAATAAGCCTCCTAGTGGGTTTTGCGCTCCTTTCTTAAGTGAAGGAGAGTCTCGAATTTCATTACGGTATGATGGAACAATTGATAGTGTAAGAATATTAGCACATGAATTAGGACATGCATGGCATTTTTATGTAATGAGCGATGAGCAGTCTACCGCATTTTTGGATGATTACCTTCCAATGAGTATGGCTGAATCAGCATCCATATTCTTTGAAATGGTACTTGTAGATTATTTAGTTAAAACAGCAGAAAGTGAAGAACTGAGAAAATCATTACTTAGCTGGAAAATCAGAAACAGCTTTAATTATGTAATGGCCATTCGAGCTTCTTTTCAATTTGAGCAAACATTTTATGAAGAAATTCATAAGGGGCCTTTAAGTGCGGATGAATTAGAGAGATTATCTGTACTCTCACAAAAAGCAGCTTATGGAAATTCTCTAACTCAATATCAACCTTTTGTTTGGATGAAATATGGCCAATTTTATTCAGCGAATGTTCCTTTTTACAACTATCCATATACATTTGGTTATCTACTAAGTTTAGGATTATTAGAAATGGCAAAACAAGATGGTGGTGAGTTTCATTCCAAATATAAAAAATTCTTGTGTGAGACTGGAAAGCGCCCAGTCGAAGAGTTGGTGAAACAATACTTTGACATTGACCTTGCGGATAATGAGTTTTGGGAGAAATCATTGCTTCAAATAAATAAGGATATTGATGAGTATTTACAGCGTGTATAAGAGAAAGTTTAAGCCATTTATTATAAGAAAACACGTAGGGGAAGTGTATGTAAGAAATGGAACAACAGTACATAAAAGGTATACCATTTTGTAGCTTAGAGTATAAGAGAGTAATAGACTTATTAAAAAATTGGTTATCTGAAAAGGAAAATAAACCAAAGTTTATTGTTACAGCGAATCCTGAAATTGTGATGTCGGCCAGACAAACTTCAGCGGAATCTGTACATTTCAAAAACATTTTACTATCTGCGGATTTAATAACAGCAGATGGAATAGGTGTGATACTCGGTTCGAAAATTTTAAAAGGAACATTGAAAGAGCGTGTTACAGGTGCAGATCTAACGCATGACTTAATAGAGTATTGTAATCAAGAGGGGTACCGTGTATTTCTTTTCGGTGCTGCACCAGAAAGTAATGAGAAAGCGTTAGGAAATTTAAAAATGCGCTTTCCACATGCTATTTTTGAAGGACAACATGGCTTTGTCAAAAATGAGCAGTTAGAAGAAGTCAAACTTCACATTCAAAAATTTGAACCACACTTACTATTGGTAGGGTTAGGATCTCCTAAGCAAGAAGTATTCATTTATGAAAATCTTCAAAGGTTAAACGTACCTTTATCTATTGGTATTGGAGGTATGATTGATATTTTATCTGGCACGGTAAAACGAGCTCCAAAACTAATGAGGGATACTGGTACAGAATGGTTATATAGATTAGTAACACAGCCTAAAAGAATAAAACGACAGTTGATCCTTCCGAAATTTTTAGTATCCGTTATGGCTGAGAGAGTCCGGAAAAGTGTTCATTAACTTTTTCTGATAGAAACTTCATCTATAATCGAGAAGAGCTAAACGATCAATGAGAAAGATCGGTATTATTGGAGTAATGTAAATTGAAATATACAGATTAAGAATATGTAAAGGAGCTCGACTCTCAATGGCAAGAAAATTATTAACGCAAAGATTTCCTTTTTTAATTCCTATTAGAATTAGACAACGTAGGCTATTTAAAAAAATAAGTGACCGTCTTGAAGGGCATAAATTTTCAAAAACATTTGAGCGAAATCCATTACCTTACAGGATTTATAAACATAAATCTTTGCTTATTAGAAAGTTAGGTGATACGGATATACAGCTGCAATATAACAAAATCACCAATTTAAGGTTAGCTATCTGTAAAATAAACCAGGTAGTAATTAGACCGGGAGAAACATTTTCATTTTGGCATCTTGTTGGTAATTCTAATGAAAAGGCTGGATATAAAGAAGGAATTATTCTAATGAATGGCGAAGCGATAAAGGGAATAGGCGGTGGTCTCTGTCAGTTAGGGAATCTTCTCTACTGGATGTTTCTTCATTCAGAGTTGGAAACAGTGGAAAGATATCGTCATAGTTTCGATCCATTCCCTGACTACGGACGTGTAATTCCATTTGGAACAGGTGCCACTTTGATGAATGGTATTATTGATCTCAAATTGAGAAACAATTCAAATATTACCTATCAAGTCAATCTACATCTTGACGAAGAATATATATACGGAGAAATTAGGGCATCTCAGTATCCTCCATATAAGTATTCTATCGTTGAAGAAGATCATTGTTTTGTAAAAAAAATAGATAAAGTATACAGACAAAATAAAGTTTATAAAAAAATAGTTGATCGTGTCACAGGTAACTTAGTTGACAAAGAACTAGTCTTGGAAAATGATTGTTTAGTAAAATATGAAGTAGATGATGAGAAAGTTGTAGGTTCTGTATAGACAAAGATTTTCACTTATCTAAAGATATTTGAAAAAACGGCGTAAATAATTTAAAATAAAATCTTTCAAGGTAAAAAAATAAAGAAAAAGATTCCATAAAACGATGTTTTATGGAATCTTTTTCTTTATAAGTAATTATGATTTTACTTTTAAATGCTTCAATAAACGTTCCGGATGACCTTGTACATAATAAAAGTGTGGATTATTTTCATCATCATAAATCATGATATAAGGTTTTTCGTTAAGTGGAAGGAGTACAAGTACTTCATCTATTGTTGTATGAATCCATTGATTTGTAATGGTAACCGGTTTAGATAAAGGGACTTTTATCATATGGCCAGTTTTAGGGACAACGTTTAGGTTTTTAAATGCTCCAGTAATGGATTGGGCATATTGTATTGCCTCTTTTTGAATTTCTATGTCTAGGGATTGTTTTTGCACGACCATCTCCTTTTGACAATCAAAAACTTCGATTTGTTTATTTGTTTCTGCGAAAACATTTGCGGATAATAAAAATGAAAACAGAAAAATGAATCCTATTTTTTTTAACATGAAACAACACCTCATATTTACTATTCCCTCAAATAATATATATATTTTTGGATTTGCAATATTTCTTGTCATTGTACTTGTTTGGATATTATCAAAAACGATTACAACACCGCTAAAAGAATTAAGAGATGTTGCAGAAGATATTTCCAATCTAGAATTTAAGAAAACAAAAGTGAAAACAAACGATGAAATTGGCGATTTAGCCAATAGTATTAATATTATGAGTGATAAATTATATGAAGCTCATCAGGATTTAACGAATAGAAATGAAAAATTGAAGCGATTTATGGGGGATATTACCCATGAATTAAAAACACCTATAGCTTTAGTAAAGGCGTACTCTATAGGGATTAAAGATGGTCTTGATGATGGGATATACTTAGATACAATTATTAAATAAACTGATCAAATTTCAAATTTAATAGAAGAGTTATTACGTTTTTCGAAATTAGAAAGAGACCCATTACAAAAAGAAGAGGTACGGATAGAACCGCTTATTAAAAATATAATTGATAAACATGAAATTGGATTCCAAGCTAAGGATATACATTTACAAATGGATTGTCGCGCGAGAGATGCGATTATTTATGCAGATTCGGATAAAATGAAAATGGTATTTAATAATTTAATTTCAAATGCAATAAAATATACAACAAATCAAAATATCAAGATTGTGTTTGAAGAAAGAAATAGTTATGTATATTTTAGTATTCAAAACGGAATTGATCCTGAAGTAAGTACAGATATCGGAAAAATTTGGGAGCCGTTTTATGTGTTAGAGAGACCTCACGCAATAAAGAAATATCAGGAACTGGATTAGGACTAGCGATTGTAAAGAGCATTTTAGAACGACATGGTTTTGATTATGGTGTTTCCATTATAAAAGAGGAAATACAATTTTTTATGTATATAGAAAAGAGGGAGTAAATTGAGTGAGGTAAAAAACATAATGAATAATCAAACGTTACATGATTGGGTTTTTGACACGTTGAAATAACTTGTTTATCAAATGCTAAATCCTTCTCTAATTCAAGCCAAAGGAACCAATAGAGATAGTTGTTCTAAGTAATAAGTGCCTACACCTTCAAGTAACTAATAATAAAGGTTTTATTGACCATATCTACTTTTATTTATTAAATTTGTTTGATTCATAATGGACAATCTAATTTTTGTGCTTATTTAGAATAAAGTAATCTATAATCCTCAATTTGGAGGGATAAAACTTGAGACCGTATGTAGAGCATCATCATAACCTTACACTTTTATGTTCTAATATATGTAACCATTGCTTTTCTCTTCCACCATCAGTAAAAAATATTTGTCTTTCGGGATGTATGAAAAATTGTTTTACACAGCATTTTTATCATATACCTCATATCTGGAGATAATCCCAGTAAAAAGTACAGAAACAAATTGTTACTGTACTTTTAATATTTTTTATAAGCATTTGCCCCAACTTATCCTTATTTTTATACCGAGTCGACAACATCTCAACCTATATTATACAAGTCATTATCCTGACCAATAAACAATGCTATAAAGAGAAAAATATAATGGAGGTGGAGTTATGGGAGTTGTTAACGCTACAGATGCAGATATTGCACTTTTAGCAAGATTACTCAGAGCAGAAGCCGAAGGAGAAGGAACTCAGGGTATGTTACTCGTTGGAAATGTAGGAATTAACCGACTAAGAGCAAATTGCTCTGACTTTAAAAATCTTCGTACCATTAGACAAATGATTTTCCAAGAACATGCATTTGAAGCTGTTACGCATGGATATTTCTATCAAAGAGCAAGAGAAAGTGAAAAACGTTTAGCTCGTCGAGTTATCAATGGAGAGAGGT
>Ga0209025_1004501_pt1 | contig 12052 bp, 12 predicted proteins | sample AraplaMF_Col_mLB_FD_184256 | JGI IMG/M metagenome (GOLD analysis project Ga0209025, IMG submission 184256) | Arabidopsis root microbial communities from the University of North Carolina, USA - plate scrape MF_Col_mLB (SPAdes) (version 2) | ecosystem: Host-associated > Plants > Roots > Endosphere... | reverse complement strand
GGACCGGAAATACCTTGTTTGCGAATCATGATGAAGTGGAAGGCCATTAAACCTAGAAGTGCTGCTGGTAAGAAGAAGACGTGAATAGCAAAGAAGCGAGTTAATGTTTGAGCGCCAACAATTTCGGAATGACCAGCGAGTAATGTTTTAATATAAGGACCAATGAGCGGCGTTTGCTCTGCGATTTGAATCCCTACTTTCGTAGCAAATAACGCTTTCATATCCCACGGTAATAAATATCCGGTAAAACCAAGACCTAACATAACAAAGAAAATAAGAACACCAACAATCCAGTTTAACTCACGAGGTTTTTTATACGCACCTTGGAAGAAAACTCTGAGTGTATGTAAAAACATCATTACAATTACGAGACTAGCACCCCAGTGGTGCATACCACGAACAATTTGCCCGTACGCAACTTCATTTTGTAAATAGTAAACAGATTCCCACGCATTTTTAATATCAGGCACATAATACATCGTCAAAAACATTCCAGATAAAATTTGAATTACAGTAACGAAAAAGGTAAGTCCTCCAAAGCAATAAACGAATGCAGAAAAGTGATGTGCCGGGTTTACATGTTCAGGTACTTCATGATCAGCGATATCGCGCCATATCGGTGTAATATCTAAACGTTCATCTACCCAATCATAAATTTTATTTAGCATCTACTTTGCACCCCCTTTTGGCTTCGCTTTTCCTAAATACAGCGTTCCATCTTTCACTTTAGACTCGTACACATCAAGCGGAGCAAGTGGCGGTGTGCCTTTAATGTTCATACCATCTTTTGTATAACGTCCTCCGTGACACGGGCAAAAGAATTGATTCGGATGTGCTTTGTCCGAATTCCAGTTCACTGTACACCCTAAATGTTTACACACTGGAGAAAATGCAACGATGTCTCCGCTTTCATCTTTATGCACCCAAGCAGATTTTGGCTCTTCAGACTTGTACCATCCGTCAACCTGTTTCACCTTAAAGTCGAAACGCTTCGGCTCTGTTGTAATATCCTTTACTTGCGCAACAGCAACCATATCTGTTCCCGCTTCTTTTCTTAACACCGGATCAAGCGCAAATCGCGTCATCGGCATTAAAATACCCGCTGCCATAAAGCCTCCTACTCCTGTAAGTGTGTAATTTAAAAACTGTCTTCTTGACACACGATGTTCTTTCTCGCTCACGAAAATTTCCCCCCTCTATCAGAAATTGTCCCCTCGTGAAAAATAATATAAAAAATAAATACTAGGACACTATCATGATATAATACCCTCATGCACAGGTCAATATCATACTACTCATAATAATAAGAACTTTCTGTTTATTGCTATTTTCCCCATTTTTCTTCTAACATTACCATTATATTTTTTATATGAGCGTGAATGACTTCTCTCTTCGCTTGATCACTAAATTGTTCTAACGCTAATGAGGGTAACCAAAATAAATCCCCCTGTAACTCTTGCATATCTTCTTTCCATGAAAAATCACTTGTAACATAAGCAATATGTTTAAAGCCTTGACTTTGTAAATGATCTGTCCATTCTTGCAAACGAGCTTTTTCATTCTTTTGACTTTCTACTAAATACGTAAATGCAGGTAGTAAAAGCACTCTTCCTTTATATTCTCTTTCCAACTCCATACTCAACAATTCAATAAATTCACCTTGTTCTACTACCGTTTTCATTTCTTTTGCTGCTGAAATTGACAAAAGAGGTATTACCCCTGTATCTACATACTCCCTTGCTTGCTCAAACTGTTCCACGTCTTTTACAATCCATTTCACATTTCTTCCCTCCCTCCAGCTAAAATGACAGAACTTTCACTTTATATATATTAAACCATACTAAAAGGGGTAAAAAAAGAAAAACTACCCAAGATAGGTAGTTTTTCTTAAAAAAGTCCGAAATTTGTAAAAATTCAATAATTCAAATAAATCCTATAAAGTCTTTAACTCCGCCGTTAACCTATGAAACGCTTCCTTATCTTGCTTATCCAACGCTTCATCAATTTGTTTCAAAAGACGTTCTCTTCTAAATGAAAATACACTCTCTTCTAAAAATCTCTCTGCAAGTAAACGATCTTTTTCATTTACTTCAATATGCTTTGGTAAATATGGATTGTCTTCTAATACAGCTACATAGTTTGCGTTTTGGAACGATGATTTAAAGTTGAGTTGAATATAAATATCCTCATCTCGATTTAAACGAATATCATGAAACGATTTTTCAGCATCTGTTGTCATAACATTTTGTTTAAAAAAGTGAAACGGTGTGTCTTTCACGCAATTTGCTGACATCACTAAGCCACGCGGACAATATTTTGCATGCTCTACGAAGTGGACTTTATGCATTAATTGGTCGTGACTCATTAAATAATTCAAAATCCATACACATTCACGCTGTTTCAGTTGGTAATTATTCAAAAACCATTTCACAAAATCCTTCTTCTCGTTTACAGAAACAGGGGTATTCATAGCAATTAAGTCCCTCCTCTGTCTTTCTCTTTTCTTTTTAGATTCAAGAAGCGGCATTCAGTTTCCTTCCAACTTATGAAAAATCCTCTAAATTATATAACAACTCTTCAATATGAATTTGTGTCGGGTCTAGTTGTAATAACTGAGTAAACACTTCTTTGGCCTCTTTTCGCATTCCTTCTTCCAATAAGAAATAACCGTACTCTTCCAAGAAGTCTGGATGATTCTTAAAAGAAGTATATGCACTTTCATAGTGCTTTAATGCATCCGAATACATTTCTAATTGTTTTTTTGCAAACGCAAGATCCCAAAGTAGTTGTGTATCTGGCTCTCCGCTATCAATAGCACGCTCTACAACTGTGATTAACTCTTCATACTTTTCTTGTCCTTTTAAAATATATGCATATTTTAATATTGCACCTAAATGTCCTGGATCTAACTCAAGCGCTTTTTGAAGCACTTCCTCTGCCTCTGCTACTTTTCCTAATTTAGCTGCAATGCTCGCTAATTCTACATAAAACGGAACAGCAAGCTCATCTACTTTAATTCCTTCTTGAAGTGTTTCATAGCTTTCTTGCAGCATTCCTTCTTTTTCATAGCTTTTCGCTAAATACATGTATAGTGATGCGTACTCAGGATCTAATTCTTTTAGTTCTTGCCAAGCACCAATTGCTCTTTGATATTCTTCTCCTTGATATAATGTGAAAGCATATCCAAATAAGGAGTGAATATCTTTTTGCTCCTCTAAGCCTGCTTCATAGTAAGAGATCGCTTCTTCCCAGTTTCCAATTGCACTTAACGTTTCTGCGAGACGAAGTGCAATGACAACACCCCCCATTACTTTATGTTCCGCTAATAGCGACTCGTAATAAGTAATTGCCTTTTGTTCTTCACCTTTACTACTATATAATTCTGCTAATCCAAACGTAATAACAGGTTCGTCAGGCATCAATTCTTTCGCCTTTAATAGTTTTTGCTCTGCTACATCATCAAAACCTTGCATTTGGAATAAATCTGCAACAAGCAATAACGATTGAACATATAAATCATCATTTTCTGGAATATCATGAAGTACTTCAATCGCTTCATCTTCTTTATCTAAATCAATATATAATTCTGCTAAAAATACCGTAAATTCACTCTCTTCCGGATATAGCAAACGTAAATCTTCTGTTATTACTAGCGCCTCATCCGTAAACCCAAGTGTATGATAGTAGCGAGCGATATCATACTTCTCTTCATCATTCGCAACTTGTAATTGTTCTTTTAATAATTGTAATCCTTTTTCCGCTTCACCATTTTCAATATATGACACAGCTTGTTCAAACTTTTGCATAAACGTCTCCTTTAATTCTAAAAAATATTCTCTTCTGTTCATTTATCCCGCTATTAACGGGCAGTCAGACCCCCACCTCAAAATTCAGCTAAGGCAAAGAAGTTAGTTTGGGGATCAACTGCCCATAAAAGCCCGATTGGTTCAACTAATAATTAGCGGGGGATAAACATCCCCCACTGATTAAAGTTTCACTTTATCATAAGCAACGCACTATTATAACGCAACCTTTAGAATGGGCATGCTCCTTCTTGTACTTTTTCTTATAGCGTAGCTACTTGTTCAAAAAGTTCGGATGTGACACCGATCCCTCACTACTTTCTATTGTACCGTTTTCTTTCATGACCGTGCAAATAACTTCCCTTATTAATTATGAAGCAACACCAACCAAGCTTTTAGGAGCTGTTCATGCGGGATAAAAAAGACTCCTATAAAAGGAGCCTTCACAATTTCTTAAGAATAGGTTTCTTCTTTCTTAACTTGCTCATTTACAAGCTCTTTCAGTAATTCTATAATTTCATCATTTTCTTCTTTCAATCCGACGGTAATACGAATGCCATCATGTATTCCAAATGCAGCACCAGAACGAACAATATATCCTTTCTTCATTAATCGTTCGAAAGCTTCATTACCAGAAATACCAAGTTTTAAGAAAATGAAATTTGTTTGAGACGGATAATAGAATACGTTATATTCCTTACAAAATGCATAGTATTGATTTAACCCTTCAGCATTTTTTTGCACACAGTCTTGTAAAAATGTTTGATCTTCTAATGCAGCTATTGCTACAGCTTGGGCTACAGTCGATGTATTGAACGGTAACCTTGCTACTTCCAACTGCCCGATTAACTTCGCATCACCAATCGCATATCCAATTCGAAAAGCAGCTAAGCCATATGCTTTTGAAAATGTACGTAATACCATAAGATTTTCATATTTTTCAAGAAGTGGCAATGTTTGCGGATAGTCTTTTGCTTCCGCATATTCATAATATGCTTCATCCATAATAACGAGCGCTGACTTAGGTACTGATTCTAAAAATGAAAGTAATTTTTGTTTCTCTACATATGTACCTGTCGGGTTATTCGGATTACAAATCCACACAATCTTCGTTTTATCATCTACTTGTTTTAACATTGCATCTAAATCGTGAATGCCATCTTTAAGTGATACTTCACGAACTTCTGCCCCTTCAATAACAGCATGGTGATGGTATTGCGAGAATGTAGGATTCGCCATTACAACATTTGTTCCTTCATGTAGTAAGGCACGGCTAATCATTTGAATAACTTCATCTAACCCACTACCAAATAACAGTTGTTCCGCTTTTACACCTAAATGATCAGCTACTTTTGTCCGAAGTTCAAAAGCATATCCATCTGGATAAAGAGCGTATTGACTCACTAATGATGTTAACGCTTCTGTCACATTTGTAGAACAACCGAATGGATTTTCGTTCGATGCTAATTTCACAATTTTTGATAATCCATATTCTCTTTTTACTTCTTCAATATTTTTCCCAGGTACATATGCTCTCAAAGTTAACAATTGCTCTTTCACTCTCATTTTTCTTCCCCCAGTCATTTTATTGAATTCGATTACAGTAAGGGATTATAATCCCTTACTGTAATCTTTTATCATAACCGTCACTATTACGAAAACACCTCTAAATAAGCACTTCATAACTGTCCCTATATTTTTAAGCCATATCCTTTTGAAATGCTTCTAACGCAATATGAACAGTCTCATCAGGAATAGATACGACGTTCACCACCCCATATTCCTGCATAAGTACCATATGAATTGTTCCAGCATTCGCTTTCTTATCTTGTTTCATCAGTTGAACGAGGCGCTCTACATTCAAATCGCTTGGCATTTTTGGATAGCCGTATTGCAAGAACCACTGCTTTATCTCTTCATAAGCAAGATCAACTTTATACACTTGCTCACTTAAAAATAAAGCAAATAACATCCCAACTGCTACTCCGTCACCGTGAGTAATATTTCCATATCCAATCTCTTTTTCAAGAGCATGCCCTAGCGTATGTCCAAAGTTCAAATGAGCACGTACACCTTTTTCTGTTTCATCTTGTGATACAATATTTGCTTTTACAGGAATCGCCTTCATTAATATGTGAATTAACTTCTCATCACGAAGATCCGCCAATGTTTGCACTTCTTCTTTTAACCAATGATACAGTTCAACATCACCAATCAAAGCATGTTTTATCACTTCTGCAAAACCTGAACGCCATTCTTTTTCAGGAAGAGAGTATAAAAATGGTGTATGATATACAACCGCTTCTGGCTGATGGAATGCACCAATCATATTCTTCCCTAACGGATGGTTAATTGCTACTTTCCCGCCTACTGCACTATCGTGAGCTAATAAAGTCGTTGGAACTTGGACAAAGCGAATGCCACGCATAAACGACGCAGCAACAAAACCAGCCAAATCTCCAATCATTCCGCCTCCAAGTGCGATAATTAAAGAATTTCTATCTAATTTATTTTCAAGAGCTGACGTATGAGCCGCATAGAAATTTTCAAAAGACTTCTCTTTTTCACCACTCGGTACAACGAATGAAAATACTTCTTGCTCTACTTGCAATGCATTCACAACTGTCTGTAAATGTAAAGATGCAACAACTTCATCTGAAATGATCATTACGTTAGATACAACTGGCTGCATATTTTGAACAAATGTTGTCAAATGTAATAATGCCTCTTTCCCAACATGTACATCATATTCTTTTGATTTCGTTTGAATATGTATGTTTTCCATTAAAATCCCCTCGCATATTCATTATGTTTCTCCATATTTTCACGAATAAGATCCATACGATCTAATCCAAATTGTTCTATTAAAGCAGTCGCTAATTCCCAAGCCACAACAGCTTCTGCAACGACACTAGCTGCTGGTACAGCACAACTATCTGAACGTTCAATGCTTGCTGTAAAAGGTTCTTTCGTATCAATATCCACACTTTGAAGAGGTTTATATAGTGTAGGTATCGGTTTCATCACACCGCGCACAACAATTGGCATTCCAGTCGTCATACCGCCTTCTAATCCACCTGCATGATTCGTTCTTCGTGTATATCCACGTGCTTCATTCCACAGAATTTCATCATGAACTTCACTTCCGGGTCTATGCGCTGCTTCAAAACCAATTCCAATCTCAACACCTTTAAAGGCATTAATGCTCATAATCGCGGCTGCTAATTTCGCATCCAGTTTTCGATCATAATGCACATAACTTCCTACTCCAATTGGCATTCCTTCCACAATTACTTCAACGATGCCACCGATTGAATCACCATTTGCTTTCGCATCATCAATTGCTTTTATCATTTGGTTGCCAGCTTCTTCATCTAAACAACGTACAGGTGATGCTTCTGTAATACTTTTTAATTCTTCAATTGAACGATACGTAATCTCCTTAGCTTGTACACCGCCAATTTCAATTACATGGCCTGCCACTGTAATACCAAGTTCCGCTAACACTTTTTTAGCAACCGCACCAGCAGCAACACGCACTGTCGTTTCGCGTGCTGAAGAACGTTCAAGTACATTTCTCATATCTCTATGACCATATTTAATCGCACCATTTAAATCAGCATGTCCAGGTCTTGGTTTTGTTACTTTCCTCTTCATTTCTTTTTCTTCTTGTTCCGTTAACGACTCTGCACCCATAATTTTTGTCCAGTGTGCAAAATCACGATTTTCAACAACAAGTGCAATTGGAGAACCTAATGTCTCTCCATGTCTAACACCACTTGCAATTTGCACTTGATCTGTTTCAATTTGCATGCGTCTACCACGCCCATATCCCTTTTGCCTTCTAGCTAACTCTTCATTTATATCATCCGCTACTAAAGGCAGTCCTGCTGGAATACCTTCTATAATCGTTGTAAGTTGTGGACCATGAGATTCACCAGCTGTAATATATCGCATACGTTATTCCTCTTTTCGTATATGTATTTATCTCGCTATATTAAGCAATGATATTATCTTTCATTACTCTAAAAATATGAAAGAAATTATATGATTGATCAGCCATTCGCTTATTCTCCGATAGGCCTTTTACTTTACATATCAATATATCATAACCGCTCTAACTTCGTAACTAATCCAAATAAAAAAAGTGCAAGAAGAATATCCCTATTCTTCTTGCACTTTTTACTATTATCACAGTGATTAAAGCGTTTACAAATTATTTCAAAATAATTAGTAAATCCATTCATTCATTAATTTTGAGTAGTCTACCAATTCTTCTTCTTTAAAGAAAATAGCAATCTCGCGCTCTGCGCTTTCTAAAGAATCAGAACCGTGGATAATGTTTTTCGCAACAGTTACACCGAAATCTCCACGAATTGTTCCAGGAGCCGCTTCATGTGGTCTTGTTTTACCCATCATATTACGAGCTGTATCTACTACACCTTCACCTTGCCATACCATTGCAAATACAGGTCCAGATGTAATAAAGTCTACTAATTCACCAAAGAAAGGTTTTTCCTTATGCTCACCGTAGTGTTGTCCAGCAATTTCCGGAGTGACTTGCATTAATTTTGCACCAACTAATTGAAAGCCCTTTTTCTCAAAACGAGCTACAATTTCCCCAATGAAGGCACGTTGTACACCGTCTGGTTTTACCATTAGAAATGTTTTTTCCATAAAAAATCTCTCCACTTCTGAATTATGTATGTAATTGTATATCCCCACACACATATTAACACCCTTATCACAATTGTGCAATAGTTTTGAAATAGAGAGATTATTTTATTTTTTAGAATAAACACTAAAATTTTCGTTTTCCAATATACTTTGCAACATTTTGTAATGCATACTTTGCTTGCCCACGTGGGAGTGGTTTTATTATTTCCAATGCTTTATGTAAATAACGTTCGCTAAACGCAAATGCTTGATCAATAGCTGTACTATTTTTTACAGCATCAATAATTTCTTTCATTTCACTTGCTGTTGTATTTTCATGTACAGAAGTGATTTTCTTGCGGAGTATTGGATCTTCCATCGCATATAAAGCAGGCAGCGTAATATTTCCTTGTAGTAAGTCACCACCAGCAGGTTTTCCAAGTTTCTCTTCTGTTGAAACGAAATCTAAAATGTCATCAATAATTTGATAAGACATTCCTACGAAATACCCATACCAAAACAAACGATTTACCATATCACGATTAGCACCAGCAGCAATCGCCCCTAGCTGACAACTCGCAGCAATTAATAATGCTGTTTTTCGCTTTATCCTTCTTAAATACGTTCGTAAATTTTGGTCATAGTTATATTTATCTTTAATTTGTTCAATTTCACCTTTACATACTTCTAAAATTGTATGCGACAGTGCCTGATGCGCCTCTGGAATTTCGATATTTGTTACACATTCAAGAGACTTAGCAAACAGATAGTCTCCTGTATACATTGCAATACGATCTCCCCATTTCGCATTCACGGTCGCACTACCGCGTCGTAAAAACGCTGCATCAATAACGTCATCGTGAACGAGAGAAGCCATATGAATAAGTTCCAACGCAACAGCGACGTGCTTAATTGCGTCTAACTTATAATCCCCGAATTTCCCTGCAAGCAACACGAATACAGGACGAATTCGCTTCCCACCAGCTTCAATGAGTTGTAATGCCGCCTCTTCTACTAATGGCTGTTCAGAAGCAACTGTCTTTTTTAATTCTTTTTCTATTACATTAATATCCGATCGTAAAAAAGAGTACATAAGTTGTAACTTCATATTGTTCACCTTAACCTAAAACTTCTTTTTTCTATTTTGATTCTGGTTTCATACCTAAATGCATCGCTGCTACTCCAAAAGTAAATGGTTTCACTTGTACACGTTCAAGTCCAGCTTCCTCAAACATTTGAGCCAATTCTTTCATCCCTGGGAATGTACTAGCGGATTCTTGAAGCCATGAATATTCTTTATAGCTTTTCGCAAACATCTTTCCAAATAACGGCATGATATATTTAAAGTATAAAATATACCCTTGTCGAAAACCAATCATTGTTGGTTGCGATGTTTCTAGGCAGATTACTTTACCACCTGGTTTTACTACACGTGTCATTTCTTTTAATACGTGTAAATAATCTGGTACGTTACGCAAACCAAATCCAATCGTTACATAATCAAATGTATGATCTTCAAATGGAAGTTCCATTGCATTTCCATGTAGAAGTTCTACTTGTTTTAATTGTAACGCCTCTACCTTTTGTTTACCGACAGATAACATGTTTTCACTGAAGTCTAGGCCAACAACCTTCCCCTGCTCACCTACAGCTCCTGCTAGCGCAATTGTCCAATCCGCTGTCCCGCAGCACACATCAAGCGCTTTACTGCCAGGTTTTACATCCATAATACGCATCGTCTCTTTACGCCATGCTTTATGTCTTTGAAAACTAATTACAGAATTCATCACATCGTATTTATCTGAAATTTTCTCAAATACATCATGTACTCTTTCTTCTTTTGATTGTTGCATGCTCGTACCTTCTTCCAATGTAAAATTGCTTATGTCTTCGATTTATCTCTTAACACAGAATTTATTTCACTTATGTCTGTGTGATCTTCTAAAAATTGACCTTCTTTCTTTCGTAATTCCATCATCCATTCATTAATAACTGTTTCTGCATCAGCTTTATCCCCTAAAGCCTCTTGCACTGCTTGAAAAACAGGTGAATGTTGTTTATCAGCATACAGTTGACATTCTTTTTGGAGACGATTTTTCCCTAATACATACGTTATAAATGGTTTCCAATGTGATAAATGGAAATGATCACATGTTTTTTGAAGGAGCGCAGATTCAATCGTTACTACACTCTCCATTATGTTATCCATCTTGTCATGCGCTTTTTGGTATAGCATAATTTTATGTTCATTAATCTCTTTAATTCCTTCAGCAAGCGCGCGAATTAAAACAATATCACGATTCATAGACAATAAGTAATAATATAGCCCACTATAGTAATCACCTGCAAGTACTGTTAACTGGCGGCGTTTATGCGATTCAATCGCTTCTTCCCCCGCTTTGTTTGATACTCTTTCATGTGTATCAAGCGCAATTTGCACAAGCATAATCGTTACTACATAATGCTCAATTTGTTCTATATGTAAATTTTCACTTTTTAAAGCTCCATATAACAATGCTATTTTCTCTTCATCAATACATGGTTCTTCAATATAGTTTATGAAATAAGGATGGCGTAATTTCTCCATCAATTTCTCTTTTATACCCGCATACCCTCCGTAGATGTCACACACAAAAAATCACCCTTGTTTTCTAATTCATAAAACTTATTATAACACATACATTCTATTTTCTATAACCAAAACTTGGCTACACCTTCCATTGATGTAAGCAATCTTTCTATTCTCACTCTGCCCAACTAACACTATATCATTTATTTACTTGTAAAAAAAAGAAAAGCAGTTTCCCGCTTTTCTTTACTTCGTTTTAATAAAAGATAAAATTTCACTACGCGCTGCAGCATCATTTTCAAGCACACCACGTACTGCCGTCGTTATCGTTTTCGCACCTGGTTTTTTCACACCACGCATCGTCATACACATATGTTCTGCTTCTACTACTACCATTACACCATGCGGCTCTAGTACTTCCATGATAGAATTAGCCACTGTTGATGTAATACGTTCTTGTAGTTGTGGACGACGTGCAATTGTATCTACAGTACGAGCTAATTTACTTAACCCCGTCACCTTTCCGCCTTGCGGAATATATGCAACGTGAGCAACTCCATAGAATGGAACTAGATGATGCTCACACATCGAATAAAATGGTATATCTTTTACTAGTACAAGCTCTTCGTGATCTTCTCCGAATACTTTATGCAAATGCTCTTTTGGATCTTCATGCATCCCCGAGAACACTTCTGCGTACATTTTTGCAACGCGCTTCGGTGTATCAAGTACTCCCTCACGATTTGGGTCATCTCCGATTGCCTCTAAAATAAGGCGTACTGCGTGTTCAATTTGTTCTAAATTAACTTTTGCCATCCGCTAGCCCTCCCGAAAACCTAAAAGTGATACGAACACATTCTAGCATATTTATGTTTTTAAAAGCAAAAAGAAGAGTTCCCAAAAAGGAAACTCTTCTTCCCTGTTAATATGTAAGGATTATTTAACCGCATCTTTTAACGCTTTACCAGGTTTGAATGCAGGTACTTTACTTGCAGCGATTTCAATCTCCTCACCTGTTTGTGGG
>Ga0209025_1004499_pt1 | contig 12057 bp, 20 predicted proteins | sample AraplaMF_Col_mLB_FD_184256 | JGI IMG/M metagenome (GOLD analysis project Ga0209025, IMG submission 184256) | Arabidopsis root microbial communities from the University of North Carolina, USA - plate scrape MF_Col_mLB (SPAdes) (version 2) | ecosystem: Host-associated > Plants > Roots > Endosphere... | reverse complement strand
ACACGCCTAGCGGTTAAACGGGTGACGGGGATCGGATGGTAAACCATCCGGACCGATTTTCGTTGAGTAGCCCAGCTTCTCGGCTTGCTGCTTGGTGCGGTCATGGCAGGCCTTACACAGGCTTTGGAACGGGCCGCCGAAGAACAACGCGCGATCACCGCGATGGCGAGTGATGTGATCAACGATGTCCGCAGGCGTGCGCACTCCGGCTTCTGCGCATATGCGACAGTTCGGCTCGATGCGCAGTTGCTTGGCCCGGATCTGCTGCCATTCTTTCGTGCTGTACCACGCCCGCCACGGATGGTTGAGCCGGCGCATCTTGTCGTGATGCTGGCTTCTCACGCCGCAACCCAAGCCAGTTTGTCGCCCGGCTCCGCTTTAAGTACGATTGAGCCGCCTGCACTGAGATACATGCGCTTGCTGTCGTCAGCGGCATTTGGATTAGGGCCAATGGCGACGTAGATCGCTTCCGCGTTATGCACGCGAAAGACAGGATCGCCATCAGCCGTTACTCGTACCGCTGTCTTCGTTGTGATCCCGGAAACTGCCGGGCTGGCGAAGCTTTGCGACCACTCCAACAGGCCTGGCATGAGGTAGCTCCACCAGCTGTCGCGGAGTACGGTCATTCCACGGTAACATTCGATGCGAACGCCTGAAAATGCCATTTGAGTTTCCTTCCCCTACCGCCGACGCGGATTGCGATTGATCTGCTGGACACGGTCCGGCATGTGCCGATCGTATTGTGTCACCGCTCCGTGACTTTCCTCGCGGGCAACCGATCGGACGAACGGCTGCAAATTGCCGCTCTCATCGACGCCGACGTCCACGGCAACGCGGATCTCCATCGCGCCAGCCTGCATCCGATCAACGGTGCGCGACGCGTCTATCGATGGAACAGAGAGCGCCGGCGCCCTGCCGAGGCCGACAGCGCCGCCATCAGCGTAGCCTCTCAGAGCCATACGATGGATTGTCTCGAAATTGCCCGCACCGACACGATCGACGGCACGCTTCGACATGACGTATTCGCCGCGGTGGACGATGCCGGCTGCTTGTAGACGCCCGCCAGGACCGGTGTAGCCACCTTGGTCGAAGCCGAGGAGCTTGCCTATGCCGGAGAATAGGCCGCCGAAGAGACCGCCCGACGAGCTTGAAGTCGCTGGCTTGAAGAATGAGTCAAACGCGGCGTTCAGCAAAAGATCCTGCAGCTTCTTGCCGAGCGCGACGAGAGCATCACCAAATGAGTTCGCGCCTGTGATCGCGCCGATAGCCGAGTCCTTGAAAGTGCTGTAGAAATCTTCAGCGGCAGCTTCAGCGCGCTGCTGCCTCTCCTCTACGTTACGAAGCTGAGCAGCTTGCTCGGCATACGCTGAAGCTTCCTTCTGGATCGCGGCAACCTTGTCGGGCGATAGGCGGATGCTTTCCAGGTCGGTCGCGCCCTTGCGGCGAGCTTCCTCTCGCAGATCGGCGAGCGCCTGTTGCTCAAGTTGCAAAGCTGTCTGTCGCTTCACTTGCTCTTGAAAAGACAGGCCGATGGTCGCCGCTTCCTGCTTCAGCGCCTCGGCGCGGTCTCGGATGGATTGAAGATCCGCGTTGAAACGATCTTCGGCAGTTGCGCGCGTTCCACGACTTTTTGCAGAGCCTGTCTTCGAGGTTGCCGGCGGTTTGTACTCAGGTGACGTGATATCGATAGGCTCTACTGTGAACTTCGGACGCTCCGGTCCCTGCATCGGCCGCCGAGGCGTTGGCGTCATTGGGTGGGCTGGTTGCTCGAACTCCTTCTTCGAGGCGTTGAGAGCATCGAGCGCGGCTTGCTCAAGCTTCATATCGCGCTGTATGAGGGGGCTGTTCTGGTCGGGAGCGCTCTTCAGTTCGGCAATTCGCTGCTCAATCCGTAGCCGCTCTTGAGCGTTTGCCTTGGCCTGATCATCAGCTGCCGAGGTGCCATAAAGGGCGCGATGCAGGTAGTCCGCCGTCGACTCGCCATCCCTCGGAATGATAGAGTCCGCGAGCTTTGAAACATCGATACCGGCAACCTGATTGCCCGCGGCTAGCAGATTTCCCAGCGCCGTCGTGGCGGTCTCGATGATGGTAATCAGCTTGGCCAGCTGGTCGGCGACATTGTCGAAATTAACGCCGTCTATGTACCGAACGACGCGATCGAGAATGTTGCCAAACGCGGCTGATGCGCCTGATGCCTCTGAAAACCTGCCCGCCGCATCCGTCAGCGCGTTGTTGATGCGGGTCATTGCCTGGCCGACCGTTTCGGCCGATCCGGAAAGCCGCTGATCGATGACACCAGCGCCGGCTGCGATGCCATCGAACAGCGCTTTAGATGAGACCTCGCCTGACTTCACGAGGCGAGTGAGTTCCGCCACACTGCCGCCAGCTTGCTTTATGCCGGCGGCCGCGGCTTGCAGGAGAACCGGCATGCCGTCGATCAGGCTGTTGTACTCCTCGGCCTGGACCTTCCCAGATCCGAGTGCCTGCGAAAGCTGAAGCAATGCCCCGGATGCCTCCTCGGCATTTGACCCCTGCGCCTTAAGTGCCTTTGCGACGTTGGTTGTCAGCCCGATGAGTTGCTCAGAGCTGACGCCAAGCTCCTTCTGGTTGATCGCCACCCGCCCGTAAAGCGTTGCCAAGCTCTCGATCGGCGCGGCATTCTCCTGAGCGGCACGGTACAGACGGCCATAGGTGCCAGTCAGCTCCTCGCCGGACAGGCCAGCGGATCTCAGCGAATTTCGGATCTTGATCGCTGAATCGCTCAGGTCGGCAAAACTGCGCAGTGTGACATTGGAGACGGCGCCGACAGCCAACGCGCCGAGGCTCGCCTTGGCCGCTTTCGAGAGGCCGCCAACTGATCGTGACATGCTGGAAAAGCGCGCCTGGAACTGTTTATCCGTCGTCGCAAGCGATCGGCCAGCGCGCGTTTCGAAGCGGTTCAGATCAAGGCCAGCAGCCGAGAGTGCGCGGGAGAGAAGGGTATTGTCCGCTTGCAGCTCGACAAGAAGACTTCCGACGACAGCAGCCAAGGCTGACCTCCAGACAACAAAAAACCCGCCGGGCTTGCGCTGGGCGGGTTTTGATTCGGTCTATGACGGACCAGTATGATTCGTAGACAAAATGACTCCCAAACCGCGAAATTGTCAAGAGGTCAGCATCAAGCTTAACCGTCGAGCTTTTTGACGGGGCGACCAAGATCTGTGGGAGAGTGGAATCTTATGACGGACCGGCCCAGCTCAGTAATGTCCTCAGGTTCAGGGCCTGTGGTCATGCCTAGCTCGATCAGACGCGCGACTATGGTGGGGTCGGGCCGGGTTCGGGAGAGCCGAAAGCCGAGTCGGATAGTGCGGAGCGTGTCCAGTTCGCTCTTCGTCAGCACGCTGTCACTCATCAGCGGTCACCGCCGTCTCGTAACGTCAAAAAAGTGTCCATGATGTGCGTCCAATTTGCCCACGATATGTCGTCGTCCCAAAAACCGATCAGCCGCATGTAGACCGGCGCTGTTAGCAAGATGCTGGAATCGTCGCCGGTGGTATATAACCCGTCATTTCCCAGACCGAATATCCCCCGGTTCCCGAACCCTTTTTGGTGTTTGCAAAGAATCCAGCGAGCAGATCCTTCCGGCCTGCAGTGACAGCGGTCGACAGCGGCTAGCGAGACGCAGAGATGACCGTCACGCACTGTAATGATGATCGGATGGGGAAGTTTATTGAACAGGTTCGCGTGGTCGAGAACGGTCATGGCGATATCCTCCACTCCCGTTGCAGTGCCTGGGCAAGCGCCTCGGCAGCGTCGAGCAACCCCTTCATGGCGAGCATCGTCGCGGCGACCGTAGCTCGATTGGATTCGAGGTCTGCGCGAAACAGCCACAACTGGGCTCCTACGATTTCGTCTAAACTCTCTACGATAAAGACCAGGTCTCGAGCCGTTTTGCTTTGCGACCGGGACAGCCAGGCGAGCGGAATCACTTTGCCAGATTTCCAAATGTTAGAGAACGACACGTATGCGTAGGCGAGCTTGCTCTCATCAGCGGCGCTGTCGACGCCCCTCGCCACCACTTCAACGAGTTGCTGCGAAATCGAAACCCATTTCTGAATCTCGACAACAGCCTCGTCTGGAACTGTGACGGGGTAGAGTTCGATGACATTATTCATCGGCTTTATGCGCCTTTACTATCGCGTCAAACCAATCAATCTGGCGATCGGTGAGGTTAAACCGCTCCTTGTATCTCTGAGCTCGGATACTGAGGGAGTTGATGAACGTGAACTCTCGCTCCGTTATGTGCCGCTCGGTGAGCAACACCTCGCAAAGTCTGATGATCCTGACGTGATCAACCTTGTTGATCTTGTTTTCGCGGGGCGGCGGCGGAGGAGGAGTTGGAGATGGCGCCTCCTTATAGACAACCTTCTCCACAATCCGATCCCGATAGACGATCCGATTTTTGTAGACGACTCGGTCACGGCCGCCGCCGAGAGCGGAGGTGATATCGTGCAGAGATGCCCCTTCCTTATCCAAGACGCGCTGTATCGCCTTTACGGCCGCGATTACCTCTCCGTCGTGATTGCTGGACAGCATGGGGAATAGCTTTTTCAGTTTGCCGATTGTTTCGGTTTTCAGGCTCATCCGAGTTCCTCCGGATTGATGCCTGCCTGGTAGGCCTGTCGCCGCACTTCCTGATCAACTCGGATCCAAAACGAGGCGATTTCTCTCTCAATATCGCTTTGCTCTACACCGACTCTCGCGAGCTGCGATGCAATGCCTTCCGATACTTGGGCGCGATAATACTGGCGGTGCCGCGGGGTAGCTTTGTCCAGCAGCTTGGAAGCAACATCCCGGATCTTCCCGACACGTCGCGTCATCGGGAATAGGTGGAAGATGCAGGTTGGAGGCTTCCAACTGAAGAGCGGAAGATCGTCACTCATCGATCCCCCCCCAGAGAAATATAGAAGATAGTAGTAGAAAGGGAACCAGAGCAGATGCAGGAAAGGAAACCGATAGCCCCCTTTTGAGTGCAGGAAAGGAAACCGTGAGTATGCAGGAAAGGTAACTGGGACTCTGTTTTCACGACACCTTCCTCCTTGTTGCTCTTGATGATGTTTCCTCTTCCACGCGGTACTGCCCTAGAAGGTAATCAACTCTCTCCTCTGTCAGCGATTTCCATTCGTCTGTCGGGTTGTTCTTGCCGATTGCCGGCACGTATGTAAGCCGATAGGCGTTTGGCGGACGAATATCCCCTCGCGCCTCCTCTTGGCGGGTGACCTCCAGAAAGCCTAGCGCGCACCCGAGATCGAGTGTGCGGAGAATGGATCTCTTCGAAACGCCGGCGGCTACAAACTGGCTGTAGGCGACATATAGCTCGCCGTTAGCTTTCCCGCCGTGGCGGAGGTGCTCGACCTCAAGCCGCTCAAGGATCTTGATCAGCGGTCGTGGGGCTTTCTGCCACGCCGGGCTGAGATACATCTCTAAGCGCCGTGGAACCCATGAACCTAGCCAGCGCATCTTTTTCTCGCCGATGCGCCCTGAAGTCCGGCTCTTGTCGCGTTGGTTATATTCAGCCATGGTTGACACCCCGCGGCTTGAGACTTGCGGCGCTCACGGCTATACTGGGAGTATCGGAACTGTCGTGGTTTTGATATCCGGCCGATGAAGCGGTTGCCGCCGCGTCGTCGGCCTTTTCTTTGGCGAAGGTCATTGAGCGCCCTCCAGGAAGAATTTCACCAGTTTCCCCCGAACGGCCACATATCCGTTGCCCACTTTAGAGACAGGTATCGCGCCTGTAGAGCATAGGTGATAGGTCTGCCTCTCGGAGCGGTGGATCACCTTTGAGATGGCCTTGATGCCCCAGATGAGGTCGAGAGCCTCGGTTTCATCCTTTTCCATGTTTTTCGTTCCTTTCACGTTCGTTGCGGTACGACGCAAGAAAGGCACGTTAATCTCTTGTTTCAACAACTAAATTTTCAAAACGCCCCGTATTAAGATCGGTAACTGCTTGGTCGGGCATGCGAATTTTCTTTGAAATACGATCAGTATTAAGAAAAATATTTGGTTGAGGGTGATTTGCGCCCTCCATTTTACAATCATCTCGGGAGAAAGGGACATAATGAGCGTCCGAAAACGAGAGTGGGTGACGCCCAAGGGAGTGGCGAAATCTGCATGGGTAGCCGACTACGTCGATACCTCCGGCAAGCGCCGACTAAAGACTTTCACGAAGAAGAAAGAGGCAGACGCATTCGCAGCGACGGCCTCCGTGGAGGTGCGGTCCGGTGTGCACGTTGCCGACAGCGCTAGTATTACTATCGAAAAGGCCGGCAGGCTTTGGATTGCCTCCGGGGAACTCGACGGGCTTGAGCGCTCTTCCATCGCGCAGCGGCGAAACCATCTGGAAAAACACATAGTGCCGGTAATCGGCCCTACGCTTATGTCGAAGGCGAGCGTTCCGATCATTCGCGACTTTGAGGATCGGCTTCGCAAAAATGGCGTCTCTGCCGCGATGACGAAAAAAATCCTGACATCCCTCGGCTCAATTTTCTCCGACGCTATCGAGCGGGGACTGGCATCGAGAAACCCTGTGAGGGATCGAGGCGGGCAGAAGCAAAAGCGCCGCGCAGAGAAGCGTCAGAAGGGGCGGTTGGAAGTTGGCGTCGACATCCCCACCCGGGATGAAATCAAGGCGCTTATTGCAGCCCTCGAAGGAAACTGGCGTCCCCTCCTCCTAACGGTGATCTTCAGCGGCATGCGCAGCTCCGAACTTCGAGGGCTCCGCTGGCAAGACGTTGATATGAAAAAGGGAGAGATCCGTGTGCGGCAGCGGATTGATCAATATCGCCAGGTCGGGAAGCCGAAATCTGAGGCTGGCATCCGAACAATACCTGTCCCGCCACTAGTCATCAATGCGCTGAAGGAATTGAAGCTGAGGCAGGCCGCTGGCACGGAGTTGGTTTTCGCCACGCAGGAAGGCGATTCAAGATCCCATGCCAATGTCGTGCTTAAGGGGCTACGGCCGGCAATGATTCGAGCAGGCATGGGCGTTGATACCGGAAAACTGGACAAGCGGGGCAAGCCGGTAATCACGGCAAAGTACAGCGGCCTGCATGCGCTCCGGCACTTTTATGCGAGTTGGTTGATCAACCGAAAGGAAGATGGCGGACTCGGACTGCCTCCGAAAATCGTCCAGGAGCGGCTAGGTCACGCGTCGATTGTTATGACGCTGGACATCTACGGACATCTGTTCCCGCGGCTTGATGACGGCAGCGAACTGGCTGAGGCGGCGAGCGCACTACTCAACTGACGCAACAAGACCGCAACATGCCGGATGAAAGTACAATGAAAACAATAACGGGAAAAAGCCTGCAAATCCTTGTACCCCGGTTCAATTCCGGGCGAGGCCTCCAACTTCAAACAATCCCCGCTTGAATGATTCCGAATATAATCGCGATGATTTCATCGCGCGGGATCGTATTGCCCATTTTTGGGATAATGCTGTTTTAGGCTTATCTTATTTGTGAATAGACCAATCCTCAACTTCTGATAATATAGACAGATCTAAAATCCCATGTGACGTTGTATCTTGCGTATAGCGGCAGGATAACACATGGCGAAAACACGATATATTTTCGATCATCGATCCGAAAAGGCCGTTCTCTATCAAGCCGGCAAGTTTCTCTTCCCGATCGGCGGCAGCAAGGCCGAGCATTGGGTGGACGGCGACTATGTCTTTTCTCTTGCGACGCAGAAGATCACCTACTGGATTCTCGGCACGGATTTGTACGGCCATCTCGGCAATGGCGAATTGACGCGCGATCCGGTTTTCTACTTCGGTGAGTGAAGCTCTTGACATTTGCATTCATGAGAACAAAATAGGAACAAACGACGGAGGTTCCTATGACGCATGCCGAACAGGTTATCGCAAATGCCCTCGCGACCGTCGCCGCCAGCCGGGCGGAACGGGAGAAGGACGAGGAACGCCGCAGGCGGGTTTTCGGCAAGATCGAGATCGGCCTGCCGCTGCCGCAGATCAAGAACAGGCAGCTGACGCTCGATCTTCATTGAGAGTGTGACAGCTGTGGCGGCCTGTGTGATCTCAGCCGCAAACGCGTGGAAAAGCCCGAGGCTGCGGCCCTTCCCGGCCAGCTTTTATTGCAACAGAACCCCATTTGTGACAGTTGCGTGACAACTCAAGCATCCACGGGGTCACCATGTTAAGCTGGTTTCGCAAACTTCTTCCGCGCGAAGACCGATTCTTCGATCTCTTCGCTCAGCATTCCCGCACCGTCGTCGGCGCAGCAGAAGCGCTGAACGAACTTCTGGCCGGGAATGATCCGGAGCGCCATTGCGAGCGCATCGTCGCGCTCGAAAACGAGGCCGACGATATTACCCGCGACGTTCTGCTCGCGGTCCGCCGCAGCTTCATCACGCCCTTCGACCGCGGCGACATCAAGGATCTGATCCAGTCGCTCGACGATGCGATCGACATGATGCACAAGACGGTCAAGACCATCCGGCTGTTCGAGCAGAAGAGCTTTGATCCCGGCATGCAGGAGATGGGTAAGGAAATCGTCAAGGCGGCGCATCTGATCGCCGAGGCCGTCCCGCTGCTCGACCGGATGGGCGCCAACGCGCCGCGGCTGACGGCGATCGCCGAAGAGGTGACGCGCGTCGAGGGCCGGTCCGACGAGCTCTACGACCTCGGCCTCAAGGATCTCTTCCGCCGCCACGGCGCCTCGAACCCGATGGCCTATATCATCGGCAGCGAGATCTATGCCGAGCTCGAGAAGGTCGTTGACCGTTTCGAGGACGTCGCCAATGAAATCAGCGGCATCGTGATCGAGAACGTCTGATGGATGCCACCCTCGCCTTTCCGCTGCTTGCCGGGCTGATCGCCGTCGCGCTGTTCTTCGACTTCCTGAACGGACTGCATGACGCGGCGAACTCGATCGCCACGATCGTCTCGACACGCGTTCTCAGGCCGCAATATGCGGTGATGTGGGCGGCGTTCTTCAACTTCATCGCCTTCCTGTTCTTCGGCCTGCATGTCGCCGAGACACTCGGCACCGGCATCATCAATCCTGAGATCGTCAGTCCGATGGTGATCTTTGCGGCACTGATGGGCGCGATCATCTGGAACATCGTCACCTGGGTCTTCGGCATACCGTCGAGCTCCTCGCATGCGCTGGTCGGCGGCCTTGTCGGCGCGGGGCTTGCCAAGGTCGGTTTCAGCTCGATCGTCTGGGGCGGCCTGTTGAAGACGGCCGGCGCCATCGTGCTGTCGCCGATGATCGGCTTCCTGCTGGCACTGTTCCTGGTGCTCGCGGTCTCCTGGATCTTCGTGCGCCAGACGCCCTTTGCCGTCGATAGCACCTTCCGCATCCTGCAATTTGTCTCGGCCTCGCTCTATTCGCTCGGCCATGGCGGCAATGATGCGCAGAAGACGATGGGGATCATCGCCGTGCTGCTCTATTCGCAGGGCTATCTCGGCGGCAGCTTCCATGTGCCGCTATGGGTGGTGCTGTCCTGTCAGGCGGCGATGGCGCTGGGCACGCTCTTCGGCGGCTGGCGAATCGTCCATACGATGGGCTCGAAGATCACCAAGCTCAATCCGATGCAGGGCTTCTGCGCCGAGACCGGCGGCGCGTTGACGCTGTTCGGCGCCACATGGCTCGGCATTCCGGTCTCGACGACGCACACGATCACCGGCGCGATCATCGGTGTCGGCGCTGCCAAGCGCGTCTCGGCCGTCCGCTGGGGGCTTGCCGGCAATATCGTGGTTGCCTGGGTCGTCACCCTGCCCGCGGCAGCGCTGATCTCGGCGCTGTTCTATTGGGCCGCCAGCCTCTTCGCCTGATGTGAGGCCTCAGTTACCGGCGGGCCTGCCCCGCCGGTGCCACCATACCGACAGCCTGCGGCGCCAGCGCCGGGCGATCGGCAGGTCGTGCGATAGCACGATGAAGCCCAGCGGCAGCATCCAGAAGCCGAGGATGGGCAAAAATCCCAGCAAACCGCAGATGATCAGCAACAGGCCGATGGCCATGCGTGCGATGCGCGAGCGCGGCAGCGGTATGCGCCATGACCCAAGAATGAGTTCTCCGGTCGCGTGATCGATGCCGAAACGCTTTTCGCGCTTTTTATCCGTGTTGTTTTTCCCATCAGTCATCCACAGGAGATGGGGATAAGTCCAATAATTGCAAGGAGATGTCATTTTTTTGAAAAAACCGCTTGGCAAATCGAACAAGCATTTGTATTAGCCCACTCACACCGCGGCAAGCGGTGATCCCTGGTAGCTCAGCGGTAGAGCATTCGACTGTTAATCGACAGGTCGCCGGTTCGAATCCGGCCCGGGGAGCCAGATTCATCAGCGATAAGCTGACAGATTGAATGAGCCGGTTCGACCACGAACCGGCTCTTCTTTTTTCCACGACATCGAAGCTCGGAACAATCATCCGCCTCGCCCCTTACCGCTTTATGGCAGATGATTTTTCAGAACGTTGCGAGCAGGCGCTTCAGGCCTTCATGCGGGAGTTCGGTGTCACCGACCGTGACCGAGCGATGCGCCATATCGTCAAGGACTGGCTGATCAGCCACGGCTATACGAAGCCCGCAGACGAGGCTGACGGCACGCAAGAGAGCGCGGACGGCCGTGATCCTGAATTCGTGCAATATCCAAGCTATTACAAGAATGGCGGCAGCCTGTGATCAGAGCGCCGAGGCGCCGATCAGGTCGCAATCGATTCTGAGGCCGATATTACTGACGCAGACGGCACCGGCATCGGCGGCGACCTGTGCGGGATCATTGGCGGCGAAGCGGAAGGGTGCGGGCACCCGTGTCGGCTCGGACGGCCACAGGACCGGCCGGGAGAGGTCGAGGCGCGTGGTCTCCGTCGCCTCGGTCTTCAGCATCGCGGTGGCGGCCATCATACCGCCGATCGTCACGGCGACCGACAAGGCTGCCTTGAACGACATATCCGCTGCTTCGAAAAAGGAAATGACCATTGGAGACCCCGGCGCTGCATCATGCGGCTGAGGGCTTCCTAGCGGCGCCCAGACGCGTCTGCCAGCGGCTTTGCCTGTTAAGGTTTACGCGTAACCACGCTGCCCTGAGGCGCCTGAAACCTCTGCGGGAAAGTTCGGAACAATGACGCGGCCCGCGGGTTCCGTTTCTGTCACCCCTAAAGAAAAAGCAGACCAAGGAGGAGTTTCTCCATGCGTAAGACATTTGCCGCAGCCTCGCTGCTCGCCCTCGGCCTCGCCGCTCCGGCCTTCGCCCAGTCGGCACCGGCTTACGACACCACGGCTCCCGATGCGCCGCTCTATTCTTCCGACGCGAGCAACGACAGCAACGGCTCCCATCCTGTCCGCATCGAGCGCGTCGATCCGACAACGACACAGAGCATTGCGGAGCCCCGCGGCGTTCTGGAATGCCCGAACATGCCGCGTCAGGGCCAGGGTGTGGATAGTCGCGCCGGCCAGGGCGGCGCTTCGATCAGCGAGCGCTGCCGCGAATACGACAACTGATCTCCGGATCAGCCAAGCGAAAAGGCCGGTTCTCACCGGCCTTTTTCATGTGCGCGGCAAGGCGAATAAAACTGTCTTCCCAACTGAAACTTTTGATCCAAGCCTACCGTAGATACGTAGCAGACCAAAAGAACGGGACAGGGAACGAAAGCATTGGCGAAGGCAGCGGAAAAACCGGTTATTCTCTGGTTTCGCAAGGATTTGCGTCTCGACGACAATCACGCGCTGCACGAAGCCTGCGCCTCCGGCCGCCCGATTATCCCCCTTTATATCCGCGAGCCTGAAACGTCGGGCAACGGGCCTTTGGGTTCGGCCCAGGCATGGTGGCTGCACCATTCGCTGGAGGCGCTGGAGACCTCGTTGCACAGGCACCACGGCAAGTTGGTGCTGATCACAGGAAATGCGCTGGAGGTGCTCCAGGCGCTGGTCAAATCCACCGGCGCGGAGACGGTGCTCTGGAACCGGCGCTACGATCCGCCGGGCATTGCCGTCGATATGAGGATCAAGCACGAGCTGGAGCGGCAGGCCGTCGAGGCGCGCAGCTTTGCC
>Ga0209025_1004495_pt1 | contig 12067 bp, 10 predicted proteins | sample AraplaMF_Col_mLB_FD_184256 | JGI IMG/M metagenome (GOLD analysis project Ga0209025, IMG submission 184256) | Arabidopsis root microbial communities from the University of North Carolina, USA - plate scrape MF_Col_mLB (SPAdes) (version 2) | ecosystem: Host-associated > Plants > Roots > Endosphere... | reverse complement strand
CTCGGTGCGCATATGCGTGGCGTAGACCCCGCCGAATTGCGCCAGGTCGCGGCCCACGCCGATGATCTCGTCGGCCGGCGCCGACGCCGCGGGCGGATAGAACGTGCCCGTCGACATGCCGATGGCTCCCTGCTCCAGCGCCGCGTTGGCCGCCAACCGCATGGCCTCGACTTCCGCCTCCGTGGCGGGACGCTCCAGATCGGCCTGATGCACCGCGCGCAACGCGGTGTGCCCGACCAGCGACGCCACGTTGACCGCGGCCGGCGCGGCATCCAGCGCGTCGAGATACTGGCCGAACGCGGCGAAGCGCCATTCGGGCTCCACGGTGCGCAGCGGCAACGGCGGATCGCCGCCCGTCAGCTTGTACGGCGCCAGGCTGATGCCACAGTTGCCGTTGACGACTGTCGTCACGCCCTGCGAGATCTTGGGCACCATGCCCGGAGTCTCCAGCACCGCGCGGTCGTCATGCGCGTGGCTGTCGATGAAGCCCGGCGCCACCACCATGCCGGTCACATCGATCTCGCGCGCGGCGCGCTGGCCGGTGGCATCGCCCACGAACGCAATCCGGCCGCCCTGCAGCGCCACATCGGCGCGGAACCGCGCCGCGCCGGTGCCATCGATCACCACCCCGCCACGCAACATCACATCGAACATCGTGCGTCTCCCTCTTTGTGTCAGTCGAGTCAGTCGAGCTTGATATCGGCCTTGCGGATCACGTCGCCCCACTTGCGGGCCTCGCGCGCAATCATCTGCGCGAACGCCTCGGGCGTGCCGCCCACCACCACCGACCCGTTCTGCTCGGCCTCCTTGCGCGTGGCAGGCAACTGCAGATACGCGTTGATCTCCCGGTTCAGCCGGTCCACCACGGGCCGGGGCGTGCCCGCTGGCGCCACGATGCCGCCCCACGCATTGACCTCGAAGCCGGGCAGGCCCGCCTCCTCCATGGTCGGCACGTTCGGCAGCACCGGCAGCCGCGCCTTGCTGGTCACGGCAATGGCGCGCAGCTTGTTGCCTTGCACGGCGGCGATGATCGACGGCACGTTGTCGAACATGAAATCGACCTGTCCGCTGATCACGTCGATCTGCGCCTGGGGCGCGCCGCGATACGGGATGTGGCGAAACTCGATGTGCGCGGCGTCCTTGAGCATCTCGCCACTCAGGTGGCTGGTGGTGCCGTTGCCGCCCGAGCCCATGGTCAGCTTGCCCGGGTTCTTGCGTGCGTAGTCGATCAGGCCCTTTAGGTCGCGCACCGGCAAGCCGGGGCTCACCGCGAGGATATTGGGAACGGTCGTGGTGGCGCACACCGGCACCAGGTCCTTGTCGGCGTCGTAGCCGGGCCGCGCCAGCAGGCTCCGGTTGATGGCCATGGTCACGATGTTGCCGAAGCCGATGGTGTAGCCATCGGGTCGGCTGCGCACCAGCGTCTGCATGGCGATGCTGCCTGCCGCGCCCGGGCGGTTGTCGATCACCACCGATGTGCCGAGCTTCTCGCCCAGATACTGCGCCAGCTTGCGGCTCGACTGGTCGGGCGTGCTGCCGGCGGCGGCGGGCACCACCAGCGTGATCGGCTTGCCCGCCGGCCATTCGGCGGCCCCGGCGCTGCCCGCGACCCCGGCGCCCATGAACGTCGCGGCCAGGCAGGCGGCTTTAAGAATATGAATGGCTCGGCATCTCTGGAATCGGGTCATCGGCAACCTCTCGGCAAGCGTGCAAAGTCTGTGGGAACGCGCTATGTTGCGCCCAGGCCTGTGCCGCTGTATATCGAAGTTTCGGCAAGTGTCCATTCCTTTTTTCGATGACATGAAACATCCTGCCCGACGCCACATTCCCTCCGTGGTGAACCTGAACACGTTCGAGACGATTGCGCGGCGCGGGAGCGTGACAGCCGCTGCCAGCGAACTGGGACTGAGCCAGGGCGCCGTCAGCAAGCAGTTGCTGGACCTGGAAAGCTTTCTCGGCACGACGCTGTTCGAGCGCAACAACGCACGGCTTGCGCTCAGCGCCGAAGGCGCCGGTTATCTGGCCCGCATCCGTCCGCTGCTCGACCAGCTTGAAGCCGCCACCGTTGCCGCGTCGGGCGCCGCGCAACGCATGCGCGAGGTGCGGTTCTCGGTGCCCAATACCTTCGGTCTGCTGTGGGTCATGCCACGGCTGTGCGGATTCGCCGCCGCGCATCCGGAGATCCGCATCCATGTAGCCAATCACATCGGCGTCATTTCTCTGCGCGATGCCGGGCTCGATGCCGCCATCGTCTTCGCCGAGGACGGCATCGACGACGATAGCGCGGAGCTTCTGCACAGCGTGCGCACCCTGCCCGTGGCCTCGCGCGAACTCGTGCACGGCCGACTGCCGCTCTCGGCCCGGCGCATGGCTGCGCTGCCCCTGCTGCACCACACCACGGCCCCGAGTTCATGGGCCAGCTACCTGCGCGATCTCGATCCCGGCATCGACCTGCCACTGCCGGCCGGCACCCAGTACAACCTCGTCACGTTCGCGCTCAAGGCCGCGGAGGCCGGGCTGGGTGCCGCGCTCGTGCCGGACTACGCCTGCGCGAACAGCCTGAAAGACGGCCACGTGGTGCAGCTCAATCGCGCATCGCTGCCTTCACGGCGCGGGTACTACCTGATCCGTCGCCCGGATCGCGCCGACTCGCCGCCGGTACGCGTGCTGCGAGACTGGCTGATGGCGCGACGGGGCGAGGCGTTCGACGGCCAGCCCTGAACCCACGGGCGGGGCGCGCCCATCGGCACCGCCCGGCGCGACCTACGCCTGGTAGGCCGACACGTGCGCCTTCAGCACGGCCGGCGAGGGCAACTCCTGCGGGGCCAGCCGATGCCGCCGCGCGAACTCGGCCAGATCGATCAGCGAGCCTACGCCGAGCTTGCTCATGATGCTGGTCTTGTGAGAACTGACCGTCTTGTTGCTGATGCTCAGCACTGTCGATATCGCCTTGTTGGAGTAGCCCACCGCCAGGAACCGCAGCACGGTCAGTTCGCGCCGGCTCAACAGGTTCCGGGGGTCGGCCGGATTGATGGCCGCCCGGCGGAAGGTGGGCAATGACGCCACCGGGAAGGTGGCATATCCGCGCATGACGGCGCGCACCGCATCGGCGAGCCCCGGCAGCCCGATGCAGCGTTCCACACACCCATGCGCGCCCGCCAGCAGCGCACGCTCGCCCGCGCGCCGCTGCGCCGACATCACCAGGATGCGGGTGGCGGGCCAGCTCGTCGAGAGCTCTTCGAGCATCGCGTCGCCGGGCAGGTCGGCAAGCTCCAGGTCCATGATCACAAGGTCGGCAGCCTGCTCGCGCATGGCGCGCAACGCGTCGACACCGTCTTTGACGAAGCGAACCGTCGCGAAGCCGGCCTCGTTGGCCAGGATGCCGCGCGCAAGCTCACGGGTGTCGGCATGCGGGTCGGGATGCGAATCGATGACGATGGCGTTGGGCATTGCCTTTCTCCTTGGTTGCGATGGTCGCAGCTTAAGGGGCTTCGGGTGCCTGCCGGTTACAGAATGGTCTGGAAATCACCGGCGAAAGTGCCGAGCATTCCTACAGAAATTTCAGATGTTGAAGAGTTGTTGCGGCGCGCGCGGCAAACGCCGATCAACAAGCACAGGTGGCACCAGATGACAATCGTGAAATTCTTAAATATTTGCGGTTGATTTGATCTAAGTTACGGTGTGAACAAGGCTTGTCTGCCATGCTGGACACGAAGCGCGCCATGCGCTTGCGTATTTTCAACAAGGAGATTGCGTCATGCCCCAGATCGTTCTCGCCACCGATGGCTCGCCGTTCAGCGACGCCGCCGCCCACTTCCTCGCCGATGGCAAGCTGTTGCAGCCAGGCTTCACGGTGGCCGTGCTGCACGTCTCGCCCGATGTCACGGGCCAGGTGCGGGCCTTCGTCAGCAAGGAGACCATCGACGCATGGCACAACGAGGCCAGCGACAAGGCCATGGCTTCGGTCTGTGCCATCCTGGAGGCGGCGAAGGTGCCGTTCGAACGCCATGCCCTGCACGGCTACCCGCCCGAGAAGATCCTGGGCTATGCGAAGTCGGTCAATGCCGATGCCATCGTCATGGGCACGCACGGCCGGGGTTCGTTCTTCGATGCGGTACTGGGTTCGGTGGCTGGCCGCGTGCTGGCGCAGGCCGACTGTCCGGTGGTGATGGTGAAGGCCGACGCTGCCAAGGCGAAGGCGGCCGGCTGACACTGCGCGGCGCCCTCCCGGGCGCTTCAGCTCAGGTAAATGGATCAGGCCGCCCAGAGCGGCGGCTCGTCCATCAGCGCGATCTGCTCGCGCAATTCGAGAATGCGGTCCTGCCAGTAGCGCGCGGTGCCGAACCACGGAAACGCGGCCGGAAACGCGGGATCGCGCCAGCGGCTGGCCAGCCAGGCGCTGTAGTGCAACAGGCGCAGCGTGCGTAGCGCCTCCACGAGGTACAGCTCGCGCGTATCGAATTCGGCGAAGTCCTCGTAGCCGGCCACGATGTCGGCCAGTTGGTCCTGCATCGCCGCGCGATCTCCCTCCAGCAGCATCCACAAGTCCTGCACGGCAGGCCCCATGCGGCTGTCGTCGAAATCCACGAAATGGGGGCCGGGCGTACCACGGCCGCGCGCATCGGCTTCGTCGATCCACAGCACGTTGCCGCGATGGCAGTCGCCATGCAGGCGCAGCATGCGTACGTCGCCCGCGCGCTCGTAGCAGCGGCGCACGGCATCGAGCGCCAGGTCCACCCCGGCGCGCCACGGCGCCAGCAGGTCGGCGGGCACGCAATCATGCGCTACCAGGTAATCGCGCGAGGCCACGCCGAAGGTATCGATGTCGAGCGTCGGACGTGCCACGTAGGGCGCGGCGGCGCCGCAGGCGTGAATGCGGCCGATGAAACGGCCCAGCCAGGTACGCGTCTGCGCCTGGTCGAGTGCCGGCTCGCGGCCGCCGCAACGCGGGAAGACCGCGAAGCGGAATCCCGCGTGCGACAGCAGCGTGCCCGGCGGCTGTCCGCCAACCGCTGCGGTCAGCGCCGGCACGGCGGGAATCTCCGCATCGGCCAGCTGCTGCACGAAGGCGTGCTCTTCCAGAATGGCCGCGTCGCTCCAGCGACCCGGCCGGTAGAACTTCACGATGACCGGCGCGGCATCCTCGATCCCCGCCTGCCAGACGCGATTCTCGTAGCTGTTCAGCGCCAGCAGGCGGCCATCCGGATAGAAGCCGGCCGCTTCCAGCGCATCGAGCATGCATTCCGGCGTCAGCCCCGCGTAGGGGACATCGTCGGCGATCGGTTGCGGATCCGGCGTCATCGTGCGGGGCCGGTCAGGGAGCCGGCTTGCGGCCGCCCAGCAGCGCGGCCTGCGGTGCGGGGCGGCGATTGCGCGACTGCGGTGCCGGCGCTGCATCCTGTGCCGGACGCGGTGCCTGCGTGCGTGGCTGCTGCGGACGGGCCTGCTGCGCACGCGGATCTTGCGGACGCTGTCCGGCCGGCTTGCCTTGCGACGCGCCGTTGCCTGCGCCCTTGGCAGCGCCGTTGCCGGTGCCTTGGGCCACGCCATTGCCACGACCGTTACGGCCTTCGCCACGTGCCGGCTGCGCGCCCTGTGCGGCGCGCGGCTGACGCGGCGCATCCTGGCGCTGACCCTGCGGTGCGCGCGGCTGGCGACGCTCGCCCTCACGGGCCCCGCCGCCGTTGCCGCCATTGCCATTGCCGCTGCCATTGCCGCGCGGTTGCGCGCCACGGCCCTGGCCGCCACCGCCGCCACGTTGCTGGCGGCCCTTCTGGATCGGCTCGGCCGCGATGCTTGGGTCCACTTCAAACCCAGGCAGCACCACCTGCTCGATCTGGCGCTTGATCAGGCGTTCGATATCGCGCAGCAGCGCGTGCTCGTCCACGCAGACCAGCGAGATAGCCTCGCCCTCGGCGCCGGCGCGGCCCGTGCGGCCAATCCGGTGCACGTAGTCCTCTGGCACGTTGGGCAGGTCGAAGTTCACCACGTGCGGCAGCTGGTCGATGTCGATACCGCGCGCGGCGATGTCGGTTGCAATCAGCAGGCGCAGCGTGCCGGCCTTGAATTCGGTCAGCGCGCGCGTACGGGCAGACTGGCTCTTGTTGCCGTGGATGGCCAGTGCGGACAAGCCATCCTTGGTCAGCTGTTCCGCCAGGCGGTTGGCGCCGTGCTTGGTACGCGTGAACACCAGCACCTGGTGCCAGTCGTGCTGGCGCACCAGGTGGGCCAGCAGCTCGCGCTTGCGGTCGCGGTCCACCGGGAACACGCGCTGCGCCACGGTCTCGGCCGTGGTGTTGCGGCGGGCCACCTCGATCGACGCAGGGTTGTTCAGCAGGCGGTCGGCCAGCGCGCGGATATCGTCCGAGAACGTGGCCGAGAACAGCAGGTTCTGGCGCTTGGCCGGCAGGATGTTCAGGATCTTGCGGATGTCGTGGATGAAGCCCATGTCGAGCATGCGGTCGGCTTCATCGAGCACCAGCAGTTCCACGCGCGACAGGTCGATCGTGCGCTGCGCCACGTGATCGAGCAGGCGGCCGGGCGTGGCCACCACGATGTCCACGCCACGCTTCAGGGCTTCGATCTGCGGGTTGATGCCAACGCCGCCAAACATCACCATCGAGCGCAGCTTCAGGTACTTGCCGTAGTTGCGCACGCTCTCCTCGACCTGGGCGGCCAGCTCGCGCGTGGGCGTCAGCACCAGGGCCCGGACGTGCGGCCGGGGTCCGCGCGGCGCGGTATCCCGCGCCACGGCGTCGGACAGCAACTGCAGCATCGGCAGCGTGAAGCCCGCGGTCTTGCCAGTGCCGGTCTGGGCACCGGCGAGGAGGTCGCCACCTTTCAGAATTGCGGGAATGGCTTGCGCCTGAATCGGGGTCGGCGTGGTGTAGCCCTGTTCGGCCACGGCACGCACCAGCTTGTCGGACAAGCCGAGTTCGGAAAAAGACATGAATTGACGCTTCGGCCGCCCGTCGCGCAACAGAGGTGCGCCAATCGTGGTACGGCTCGGGTAGAGAACCGAACCTGACGTGTCCGACTTGTTTGAAGGTGTCTGACGGTCAGGGCCGGCGGGACGGGTCGATTGCCCCCGCTCCCTGGCTGGAAAGGCCCGTAGTGTACCAGTCCGTGGAAACGGACGTGGGGATGTCGGCGCGCGGGTGGCGCTGCGCTATCATGGCGCCCACCCGGTGCCGGTGCTGGCGCCGACGCCCCCTCCCCCATCGCCATGCGGTTCCGTTTCCTCGAAGACCAGGAAGTCACCCTGTTTGCCGCCATCCCCGTGGGGATCCTGGCCGGCATCGTCACCACGCTGTTCAAGGATGCGCTGGAAGCCAGCGGCCTGGTCATGTTCGGCAAGGATGCCGATATCGTGCTGATCTTTGCCGGGCTGGCGCTCGGCTGGCGCATCGTGCTGCCGGCCGTGGGCGGCGCGCTGGCCGGCGCCCTGCTGGTGGCGGCGCAGCGCTATGCGCGCACCGAAACGCTGCCCAGCGAATACATGGAGGCCGTGGCGCGCGGCACGGGCCGGCTGCCGATCCGGATCACGCTGCTGCGCGCGCTGTCTTCGTTCTGCTCGATCGTGTCCGGCAGCTCGGTCGGCAAGGAAGGCGCGATGATCCAGCTGGCCGCGCTGACCGGCTCGATCTTCCCGTCCACGCGCGCCGACCAGTCTGGCGGCGACAGCAACATGCGGCGCATGCTGACCGCGTGCGGCGCGGCGGCCGGGCTGGCTACCGCGTATCACACGCCGTTGTCGGCCGCTGTTTTCGTCGCCGAAGTCGTGTTTGGCGCACTCGCCGTGCAGCGCCTGATGCCGTTGTTCCTGGCCTCGGTGGCCGGCACGATGGTCAGCCAGTCGCGCGGCGGCCTGGAACCGCTCTATACCGGGCTCCATATCGGCCCCGAACTGCTGCAGCAGCCACACCTGTTGCTGGCCGCCGCCGGCATTGGCGTGATCGCGGGGGTATCGGGCGCCGTGTTCATGCGCGCGAACACGCTGGCACGCAACACGTTCCGCCACGTGCCCGGCGGCCCCGTGGCCCGCCTGGCGCTGGGTGGCCTGCTGGTGGGGCTGCTGGCCACCGTGGTGCCCGAGGTGGTGGGCAACGGCTACTACACGATCCAGACCATCCTGCGCAACGAGCCGCTGTCGGTGGCGGTGTGGGGCGTGCTGCTGGCCAAGCTCGCGGCCACCGTCATCAGCATGGGTTCGGGCGCCGTGGGCGGCGTGTTCACGCCATCGATGTTCGTGGGGGCGGCGCTGGGCCAGTTGCTTGCCCTGCTGATTCCCGGCGGCACGGCCACGCCGCTGCTGCCGCTGGTGGGCATGTCGGCGTTCCTGGCGGCCACCAGCCAGGCGCCGCTGATGTCGATCCTGATGGTGTTCGAGATGACGCTGGCGCCAACGCTGCTGCTGCCGCTGATGATCGGCGCGGTGGCCGCGTACTACACCGCATCGCGCTGCCAGACGCTCTCGCTGTACAGCGTGGTGGTGGAGCGGGCCCAGGCGTCGGCCGCCGTGGAGCGCGCGCGCGGCCTGCGGCTGGCCGGGCTCTGCGACCCCACCGATACGGTGATCGATCCGGGCGCCACGGTGGCGCAGGCGGCCGACCGGTTCGCGGAAACCGGCACGCGGTATCTCTATCTGGTGGATGCCACGGGCCGGCTGCTGGGCGCGATTTCGATCCACGCCATCCAGCGCGCGCAACGCGAGGCGCCGGACGCCGCGCTGCTGTCGCTGGGCGACCTGGCCTTTCCGTCGCTGACGCCCGACTCCCGGCTGCGCGACGCGCTGTCGATCTTCTCGGAACACGGCATCAACCGCATTCCGCTGGTCCGCGACACCGCCAGCCGCGAGCTGCTGGGCACCGTTTCCAAGCAGCGTGTGCTGCAGGAAGCGTCCTGCCTGTTCTGAGCCACCCGCCCGACCCCGCGATGTAAGGATTGCGCCACAGCCGGCCGTGGCGGCGAACCTGCGGGCGGCACAAACGGGTAAAATCGCCGGTTACCCTGCCTGCGCCTGCCTGCGCATTCGGTGATTGCGGTGGCTGCGGTGGCTGCGACGGTCATGGCAGCTGGCGCCGGCGGTATTCCAAGAACGATCGGTGTACTTTTTGTCGGGAGCCAACATGTCCAGGCTGATTTCGCGCGCGTTGCACGGAGTGTGCGGCGCCGTGCTGCTGTTGTCGTTAGCCCCTGCCATCGCGCAGGAAACCCAGCAGACAACGCAGACCGGCGCCACCACGCCGGCGCTGGCCGGCGCGCCGGTGCGCGTGATTCCCGCCGACGCGCCCATGGCGCGCCTGCAGCTGGCGCGGCCGTCGGCCGGCGAACCGCTCCAGGCCAGGCTGGACGACAAGACCGTGGGCGTGGCCCCGGGGCTGCGCATCTTCAGCACCGAGACGATGCTGATGAATGCCAGCGCCGTGGCAGGCAAGAAGCTCACGGTGCGATACAAGCTCGACCTCTATGGCCAGCTGCTGACCGCATGGGTGCTGACCGATGCGGAAGTGAAGGCGTGGAAGGACGCGCACTGACCCATTTTCTGAATCAACCTGTTGTGCCCCTGATGCCCCCAGGTAAACCACTGAGACCGGCACCATGAAGAAGGTATTTGTCAAAACGTACGGCTGCCAGATGAACGAGTACGACTCGGACAAGATGGTGGACGTGCTGAACGCCACGCAGGGCATGGAGCCCACCGACAACGTCGAAGACGCCGACGTCATCCTGTTCAACACCTGCTCGATCCGCGAAAAGGCCCAGGAGAAGGTGTTCTCCGAGCTGGGCCGGATGAAGGCGCTCAAGGCCGCCAAGCCTGACCTCGTGATCGGCGTGGGGGGCTGCGTGGCCAGCCAGGAAGGCGCGGCCATCGTGTCGCGCGCGCCGTACGTCGACGTCGTGTTCGGCCCGCAGACGCTGCACCGGCTGCCCGACCTGATCAACCGCCGCCAGCGCACCGGCCTGTCGCAGGTAGACATCTCGTTCCCGGAGATCGAGAAGTTCGACCACCTGCCGCCGGCGCGCGTGGACGGCCCCAGCGCCTTCGTGTCGATCATGGAAGGCTGCTCGAAGTACTGCAGCTACTGCGTGGTGCCGTACACGCGCGGCGAGGAGGTCTCGCGTCCGTTCGAGGACGTGCTGGCCGAGGTGGCCGGGCTGGCCGACCAGGGCGTGCGCGAGGTGACGCTGCTGGGCCAGAACGTGAATGCCTACCGTGGCACGATGGGCGGCACCAGCGAGATTGCCGACTTCGCGCTGCTGATCGAATACGTGGCCGAGATTCCCGGCATCGAGCGCATTCGCTACACCACCAGCCATCCGAAGGAATTCACGTCGCGCCTGGTAGACCTGTACGAGCGCTGCGACAAGCTCGTGAACCACCTGCACCTGCCCGTGCAGCACGCCTCGGACCGCGTGCTGATGGCCATGAAGCGCGGCTACAGCGTGCTGGAATACAAGAGCATCATCCGCCGGCTGCGCGCCATCCGGCCGGACATGTCGATGTCGTCGGACTTCATCGTCGGCTTTCCGGGCGAGACCGATGCCGACTTCGACAAGCTCATGGCGATGATCCACGAGGTCGGCTACGACACGTCGTTCTCGTTCATCTTCAGCCCGCGCCCCGGCACGCCGGCCGCTAACCTGCACGACGACACGCCGCACGAGGTGAAGCTGCGCCGCCTGCAGGTGCTGCAGGCCGCGATCGAGGAAAACGTCGTGCGCATCAGCCAGAACATGGTGGGTACCGTGCAGCGCATCCTGGTGGAAGGCCCGGCCCGCAAGGACCCGACCGAACTGCACGGCCGCACCGAGAACAACCGGGTGGTCAACTTTGCGCTGCCCGGTGTGCCGCAGGCCCAGCGCGACCGCATGATCGGCCAGCTGGTCGACGTGAACATCACGCAGGCGTTCCCGCATTCGTTGCGCGGGGACATCGTCGTGCGTCAGTAAGGCCCTATGAAAATCCCTTCCGCCGAATTCGTCGCTCCCAAGGACGACAACACGCGCCTGCAGAACCTGTGCGGGCCGCTCGATGAAAACCTGCGCCAGATCGAACAGGCGCTGGACGTGACGATCCAGCGTCGCGGCCACCGCATGACGGTGCGCGGCGAGCGCGCGCAAGACGCCGCGCTGGCGCTGGAGCGCTTCTACAACGATGCCCGGGTGGCCCTGTCGGTCGACGACGTGCAGCTCGGGCTGGTGGAGTCGCGCCAGATTGCCGCGCATGGCGCTTACCTGCCCGGCAACGGCGACGATGCCCACGCCAGCTCGGAAGACGAATCGCCGGTGCTGCACACGCGCCGCACGGGCCTGCAAGGCCGCACGGCCATGCAGCGCGAATACCTGCGCCACATCCTCCAGCACGACCTGACGCTGGGCATCGGGCCGGCCGGCACCGGCAAGACATACCTGGCCGTGGCCTGCGCCGTCGACGCGCTGGAGCGCGACGCCGTCAAGCGCATCGTGCTGACGCGCCCCGCCGTGGAAGCCGGCGAACGGCTCGGCTTCCTGCCCGGCGACCTGGCCCAGAAGGTGGACCCCTATCTGCGCCCGCTGTACGACGCGCTGTACGACCTGCTCGGCTTCGACCGCACGCAGAAGATGTTCGAACGCCAGATGATCGAGATTGCGCCGCTGGCCTACATGCGCGGCCGCACGCTCAACCACGCGTTCATCATCCTCGACGAAGCCCAGAACACCACGCCGGAACAGATGAAGATGTTTCTGACGCGGATCGGCTTCGGCTCCAAGGCCGTGATTACCGGCGACACCACGCAGATCGACCTGCCGCGCGGCCAGAAGAGCGGCCTGGTGGAAGCGCAGCACGTGCTGCGCGATGTGCGCGGCGTGGCGTTCACGCGCTTTACCAGCATCGACGTGGTGCGCCATCCGCTGGTGGCGCGCATCGTCGAGGCTTACGACGAATATCACGCCCAGCACAAGGACGCCTGATCTTGACCACCAAGTCTTCCACCAAATCCGCCAACACCAAGCGGCCCGCCAGGCCGGCCGCCGACGCCACGCGCGTGGTGCTGTTCGACGCCGATGGCCGCGCCCGCAAGGC
>Ga0209025_1004492_pt1 | contig 12074 bp, 12 predicted proteins | sample AraplaMF_Col_mLB_FD_184256 | JGI IMG/M metagenome (GOLD analysis project Ga0209025, IMG submission 184256) | Arabidopsis root microbial communities from the University of North Carolina, USA - plate scrape MF_Col_mLB (SPAdes) (version 2) | ecosystem: Host-associated > Plants > Roots > Endosphere... | reverse complement strand
GCGAAGTTCACGATGTCCATGACGCCGAAAATCATGGTCAGGCCGATAGCCACCAGCGCGTAAATCAGCCCGATCAGGACGCCGGAGGCCAGCGTCTGAAGCAATATTTCCGTGGTCATGGTTGTCTCTTGGCTAGTCAGTCAAAGGAGCCCGCGCTTACTTGCGCTGGTCCCACTTGGGCATAGGCCAGGTCACTTCACGCGAGGCCATGTCGAAAGGCCAGACCGTGTTGTACTTGCCGCCGATGATCTGTACCAGGATGCCCTGGCCCAGCGTGTTCTGGCCGGTGGCGTCGAACTTCACGCCCTTCCACGGCATGATGAGCTTGCTGCCCGGCATGTCGGTGGCGGCCAGCGCCTTGCGGATGGCTTCGGGCTCGGTGGAGCCGGCGCGGTTGATGGCGTCGGCCATCACCATCAGGCCGGTGAAGGTGCGCGAGGAATTGCCGGTGAAGTTGATTTTGTAGCGGCTGTTGAAGAGGTCGTTGACCTGCTTGATCAGCGGGTTGCGGTTGGCCAGGTCCAGCGCCCAGACTTCACGCGTGATGATGTAGTCGGCGTCCTTGCCCAGCGTCCTGATGAAGTCGGTATCGGTGAAGCCCGCGTTGTTCGCCAGGATCATGTCCGGCGAGAAGCCCAGCTCCTTGTAGGTCTTGATCGACAGGATGGCATCGGCCGTATAGGACGACTGCAGCACGAGGTTGGGGTTGGCCGCCTTGAGGGTCTGCACTTCGGAGGTCAGCTGCGTGGTCTTGGCCGGGTACATCACCTGCTTGACCAGGTTCTGCTTGAATTCCGGCGCGAGCTTGGTTTGCAGCTTGGTGGTTTCCGTGCCCCACAGGCCGTTCTCGTTGAGGCTGGCCACCACGCGGGCCTTGATGCCCTTCTTGGCCTCGAGCTCCTTGAGGAAGTCAAAGGCGTTGTGCACAAACAGGTCGTCGTGCGGCGTGGTGCGGAAGAACCACTTGAAGTTGCGCTGCGTGAGCGAGGCCGACGAGGATTCCGGGTTCAGGAAGGGAATGCCGGCGCGCTCGGCGATCTGGCTGGCCGTGGCGGTGACGGCGCTGTTATAGGCGCCGACCAGTGCCACAACTTTTTCCTGCGTGATCAGGCGCTCGGCTTCGGTCGCGCCGGTCTGCGGGTTGGCCTGGTGGTCGGCGAAGACCAGCTTGATCTTTGCGCCATTGAGCTTGGGCAGGCCTTTGCCGCCGGACAGCGGCAGTTCGGAAACGCCGGGCGCGCCGTTGTTGATGATGTCGGCGGCCAGCTCGAGCGCGCTGCGCAACTCGGCGCCCACCGAAGCGGCGGGGCCGGTCAGCGGATAGAGCACGCCGATCTTCACCTCTTGCTGCGCATACGCGCACAGGCTGAAGCCCGCGCCTGCCAGTACCGCGGCCACTCGGGCCCACCATGACTTCTTCATTTCGCACTCCTCGTAAAAACATGACAGTTGGATGACATGGGGCGAAGTGTGCGATCAGCAAATGACGAAATCAAACAAGAAATTTTTTGCTTATGTCATCGATTTTTTCGATGATCAGGATTTACCCTGATGCACCTTTTTTGGCAGTTTTAGCGGTCTTGGCAGTTGGCCTGCGGGCAGTTTTGGTGCCGCCATCGCCGTCCCCCGCGAACTCCACGGCCGACCTCACCACCGTCTCCACGGTCGACGAGGTCGGGTCCGTGCGGTAGCTCGCATGGATGGGCAAGGCCTTGAGTTTCTTGTCGCAGGTCAGCAATTTGAGGCTCGCAAAACCCGCCAGCCGCTGTACTGCCGCGCGCGGTAACAGGGCCACGCCGAAGCCGCCCTGGACCAGCTGGACCATGGCCGAGATCGAGGAGATCGCATGCACCTTTTTGGGTTCCATGCGGTTTTGCTTGAAGAGGTCCAGCAAGGTGACGTGCGGCTGCGAGCCCTTCTGGAAGGTCAGCAGTTCCATTTCGGCGAGCTCCTCCAGCCGGTAATTTCTTTTTTTGTGCAGTGCCGGGTGCCCCACAAAAGCCATGTCCATGAAGGGCAAGGCCTGGTTGCGCACGCCGTCGGCCGAGGCGGGCAGTGCCGCGAACACCAGGTCCAGCGTGCCGCGTTGCACCTGGTCCATCAGGATGGGGGTGGTTTCCACCGTGAGCTCCAGCTCCAGGCCCGGGTGGTCCACCCTGAGCTTTTCGAGCCAGGGAATCAGCCATGAGTGCAGCACCGACTCGATCGCGCCTATGCGCATGGAGACAGCCATGGGCGCTCCCGCGCCCATCTCCTGCTTGACCTCGCGCTGCAGCTCCAGCAGCTTTTGCGCGTAGACAAAAAAGCGCGCCCCCGCGACTGTGAGCTTGAATTGCTTGTCGCGCCTGTCCAGCAGCAGAATGCCGAGCTCTTCTTCCAGCGTGGCAATGCGGCTGGACATGGCCGACTGTGTGAGAAAGAGTTTGTCGGCGGCGCGCGAGATGCTTTTGAGCGAGGCCACCCAGTAAAAAGCTTCGACAAAGCGCAAATTCATGGCAAGTCCAGATCAGGAAACGAGGAGGCGCCGGTTTTCGGGGTATGCCCGGTGAACTGGCGCGGGATTTGCGTCTATCCTATTACTACTTACTAATTCCTTGTCCTTCCTGCCTGGAGTCTTTCATGAATTTCAAGATCACCCTGACAGCCACCGCCCTCATTCTGGGCACCACCGCCTTTGCCCAGACAAAATGGGACCTTCCCGCCGCCTACCCCGCCAGCAATTTCCACACGGAAAACCTCACGCAGTTCGCGGCCGACGTGGATAAGGCCAGCGGCGGCAAGCTCAAGGTCACGGTGCACGCCAATGCCTCGCTATTCAAGGCCAACGAAATCAAGCGCGCGGTGCAGGGCGGCCAGGCTCCGATCGGCGAGGTGCTGCTCGCCAACTTCGAAAACGAGAACCCGATCTACGGCGCCGATGGCATACCCTTCCTGGCCACCTCCTACGCCGACTCCAAAAAACTCTACGAAGCGCAAAGGCCCGTGCTCGACAAGCTGCTGGGCACGCAGGGCATGAAACTGCTTTATGCGGTGCCCTGGCCGCCGCAAGGCATTTACAGCAAGAAGGAACTGGCCTCGGTGGCCGACCTGCGGGGCATCAAATGGCGCGCCTACAGCCCCGCCACCGCCAAGATCGCCGAGCTGATCGGCGCGCAGCCCGTCACCATCCAGGCAGCTGAGCTTTCGCAGGCCCTGGCCACGGGCGTGGTGGAAAGTTATATGAGCTCGGGCTCCACCGGTTACGACTCCAAGACCTATGAAAGCATCAAGTACTGGTACGACACCCAGGCCTGGCTGCCCAAGAACGCGGTCATCGTGAACAAAAAGGCTTTTGACGCGCTGGATGCCGCCACCCAGGCGGCAGTGACCAAGGCCGCCGCCGACGCCGAAGCGCGCGGCTGGAAGCTCAGCGAGGAAAAGAACGAGTGGTACAAAAAAGCCCTGACCGAAAAAGGCATGAAGATCGTCACACCGCCGGCCAAGCTGGTCGCCGACATGAAACAGGTCGGCACCATCATGCAGGCCGACTGGGTGAAGAAGGCCGGCCCTGACGGCGAAGCCATCATCGCCAACTTCAACAAACTCAAGGCCGCGAAGAAGTAAGGCATACAACAAGGCAGGCCATGCGCAAGTTCCTGGACAAACTCTACCTGGCAGGCGGCGCCCTCGGCGCCGTTTTCGTTGCCCTGATCGCGGTGCTGATGATCGCGCAAAGTATTTTGCGTGAATTCCACGTCAAGACCGGCGCCGTCAATGATGTGGTGGCCTGGTTTTGCGCGGCCGCCGCATTTTTTGCCATGGCGCACGCATTCAAGCACGGCGATTTTGTGCGGGTGACCCTGCTGCTGGAAAAAGTCAACGCCAAAACCCGCCGTGTGCTGGAGCTGGTCTCGCTTTTTATCGGCAGCGTGGCGGTAGCCTACCTGGCCTGGTCCGCCTGCATGTTCACCTATGAAAGCTGGGAATTCAACGACATCTCGCAAGGCCTCTTGCCCATGCCGATGTGGATCCCCCAGCTCAGCTTCGCGCTGGGCTCCATCCTGCTGCTGGTTGCCGTGGTCGATGAGTTCGTCATCGTGGTGCGCGGTGGTGTACCAACCTTTGTGCGAGAGGTGGAAGAGCGCCATGCGCGCGGTGATTTTTCTTCCGAAGTCTGAGCTTTGTCCGAATTTTTAAAAAGATAACAACATGGATATCCTGATGGTGGGCGGCATTTTGCTGCTGCTCATGATGTTGCTGCTTTCAGGCGGCGTGTGGATCGCGATGACGCTGGCCATCTGCGGCTGGGTCGGGCAGGCATTTTTCACCAGCACGCAGCCGGGCAAGAACCTGTTCAGCGCCTTCTGGGAAAGCAATGCCAGCTGGGAACTCGCGGCGCTGCCCTTGTTCATCTGGATGGGCGAAATCCTGTTTCGCACCAAGCTCAGCGAGGAGATGTTCGAGGGCCTGAGCCCCTGGCTGAACCGCATTCCGGGGCGGCTGATGCACACCACCATTTTGGGTTGCGGGATTTTCGGCTCGGTGTCGGGCTCTTCGGCGGCGACCTGTGCCACCATCTCCCAGGTGGCATTGCCCGAACTGGTCAAACGCGGCTACAGCGAAAAAATCGCGCTGGGTTCGCTGGCCACAGCCGGCACACTGGGCATTTTGATTCCACCATCCATCACCATGGTGGTCTACGCCGTCGCTGCCGATGCCTCCATCATCCGCATCTTCCTGGCCGGTTTTTTGCCAGGCTTCCTGCTGATGGCGCTTTTTTCGGGCTACATCATCTGGTGGGCCCTGCGCCACCCCAAGCTGCAGCCCGCACCCGACCAGCCCACGACCTTCATGCAGAAGCTCCACAAGTCGCGCAACCTGATTCCCTGTGCGCTGCTGATCGTGTTCATCTGCTGGGTGCTGATCGCCGGCTACGCCACGGCCACCGAATGCGCGGCCTATGGCGTGGCGGGCTCGCTGGGCCTGGCGCTGTGGAGCCGCTCGCTGACCTGGCAGAACTTCAAGGACGGGCTGATGGGCACGACGCGCACCAGCTGCATGATCATGTTCATCCTGGCGGGCGCGTCTTTTCTCACCAAGACCATGGCCTTCACCGGCATCCCGCGCGAACTGGCCGAATGGGTGGACCACATGCACCTCTCGCCTTACGCGCTGATCTTTGTGCTGACCATCGTCTACCTGATCCTGGGCACGGCGCTTGACGGCATTTCCATGATCGTGCTGACCAGCGCCGTGGTGCTGCCCATGATCCAGAAAGCCGGCTTCGACCTGATCTGGTTCGGCATCTTCATCATCCTGCTGGTCGAGATCGCCGAAGTCACGCCACCCGTGGGCTTTAACCTGTTTGTGCTGCAGAACATGACCGGCAAGGACAGCAACACCATTGCCCGCGCCGCGATTCCCTTCTTCGCCTGCCTCGTCGTGTGCATTGTGCTGATCACGGTGTTCCCGCAGATCGTGACCATATTGCCCGACCTTGTGATGGGCAAGGAAAAATAGCCCGAAGGCGCGTCAAGCGCGTGAAGAGCGCCAGGGGCGCAACAGGCTTTCATCATCCGTCAGCGCCCAGGTCTTCAGGCCTGTGGCCGCTTCAATCGCCTGCCGGTAGGGCGGCAGGTTGGTGCACTCCAGCACCACGGCCTGCAGCGAAGGCTCGCGCCGCTTGAGCGCCAGCGCCGCTTCCACGACGTCCCGGCCCGCCTTTTCGATGTCCAGGGTCTCCCGGTTGCCCAGGATGGCGGTCGCGAATTCGCCGGTCGGATCCACGCCCTGGACCACCACATCACCGAGACGGCTCGCGGGCACCCCGGCCGCAAACAAATGCTCAGGGCCCAGCGCCGCCGCACTGATGGTCAGTACGCCGACCTTGGGCTGCAGCGCCAGCAGCCCCGGCAACTGCAGCAGGCTGGACGTGCGCACCGGCACGCGCGCGGCGGTTTGCAGCTCGTCCTGCAGCAGCACCAGGAAGCCGCAGCTTGTGGTGACGGCCCGCGCGCCTTCGGCCTCCAGCGCCTGCACCGCGCGCACAAAGGCCGGCGCCACGCCCGCGGCGCGCAGGCCTGCGGCCGATTGCACGATCGTGCCAGGCCAGGCGCCCCGCACCACGTGCTGGCGCACCGGCACGCCAAAGGCCTCGGGATGGCCGATGTCGCCGGGCGGGCGCGGAAAGCGGGTGTCCAGCATTACCACCCCCAAGAAACCGGGGGCCTCGCCGAAAGCAGGTGCTGCGGTTAAAGTCATGCCAGCATTGTCCCGTCAAACCATACGCCCGCACCCACCATGCTCACTGTCCTTGCCATCTCTGTCGGCGCCTCGTTGGGTGCATTGGCCCGCTGGGGCTTGAGCCTCTGGCTCACGCCCGGCGGCATCATTCCCTGGGGCACGCTGGCGGCCAACCTGATAGGCGGCTACCTGATAGGCATCTGCATCGCGGTGTTCCAGGCCATGCCCCAGCTGGACCCGGTCTGGCGCCTGGCGCTGGTGACCGGCTTCCTGGGCGGACTGACCACCTTTTCCTCGTTCTCGGCCGAGGTGGTGATCTTTCTGATGGACGCGCGCTACGGCCTGGCGGCGCTGACCGCCACGGTGCATGTGCTGGGTTCGCTGCTGATGACCGTGGCCGGCCTGAAATCCGCCATGTTCCTGATCGCCGCCAACGCGCGCTGACCCCTTCATTTACCGCGGCGGCGCGCCCAGGCAAAGCCCCTTCTGCGCAAAACGACAAAATTGGCCACAATGGGCCATGGCCTCCATGACTCCCCTTCACGCCGCCCACACCACGGGCGGCCAGGACCGGCTGGCGCGCATAGGGCGCGCCCGGCAGGCGGTGCTCTATGGCGACACCCGGCCAGCCGACGCGGCGCCGGCGCTGGAAGGCTGGATAGAAAGCTCCTGGCGGCGCTGCCTGGCCGGCGGCCTGCGCCCTGAACAAGCCCCCACCTTCGACACCGTACCGGACGCCGAGATGCGGCGCCACCAGGACGCCAACCACCAGTTGGTGCAGGCGGCCAGACCCACGCTCGAGCGGCTGGGACGCGCAATCGCCGACACCCGCTACTTCGCGATCCTGACCAACCAGGCCGGTGTGGTGGTCGATGTCAACGGCCGCATAGACCGCAGCGACAGCCGCGCCGACGTGATCACGCGCATAGGCACCGACCTCTCTGAAATACGGGTCGGCACCACCGCCATAGGCGCGGCGCTGGCCGAGTTGCAGCCGGTCTGGCTGCACCGGGGTGAGCATTTCTTCGACGCGACCTCGGCCTACAGCTGCGCCGGCGCCCCGCTGTTCGGCCCGGACGGGCACTGTGCCGGCATGCTGGACCTGACGGGCATAGAAGCGGCTGAGCGGCCCGAACTCAAGCACCTGGTCACCCAGTGCGCGCGCGGCATCGAAAACGCCCTCACCCTGAGCCGGCCCCACACCCTCTTAATTCGGCTCAACTGGCCGGGCCGCACGCTGGGCGACGACACCGACGGCCTGCTCTGCGTGGACGCCGACGGCTGCGTCACCGGCGCCAATCCGGCGGCGCGGCAAATGGTCTCGCGGCTGGACGCCACGGCCGGTGGCATGCCGCATTGCAGCGAGCTGTTTGCCATGCCTTACGAAATGCTGTTTGACGCGGCAGAGCGCCGCGGCAACGCGCAAGGCGGCGTGCTGGAGGCGCCGCTGTGGTCGGGCCTGCGCCTGCACGCGCTGCCGCTGCTGGCTGGCCGCGATGCACCGCCCACGGCGCTGCAGCTGCCGCCTTCGGGCGAGGCGGGCCGGCCGCTCAAGGAACTCGAAACCGCGCTGATCCGCAAGGCGGTCAGCGACGCGCGCGGCAATGTGCTGCAGGCCGCGAAAGCGCTGGGCGTAAGCCGGGCCACGGTGTACCGGCGGCTGGGCCCCGGCAAGCGCGGCTAGGATCCAGCTCGGACTCAGTGCTTGTGCTCAACCGCACCGGCCGCCGCCCCAGGAGCTGCGGTGCCCACCGGCAGCTTGAGCTCCAATTTGCTTTCCACACCTTTGGCGTCCTTGAACAGCAGAGTCACGGGAATCGTGCTGTCCTTGGCCAGCGGCGCTTTCAGGTCCATCAGCATGACGTGGTAACCGCCGGGCTTGAGCTCCACTTTTTTGCCGGCGGGCAAGTCCAGCGACGGCAGCGCGCGCATTTTCATGACGTCGCCTTCCATCTTCATTTCATGCACTTCGGCCACACCCGCCACTGGCGAGGACACACCCACCAGTCGGGTCGCCTCCTTGGCGGTGAGGCTCATGAAAGCGCCCGAGCCTTTTTGTCCCTGCACGGTGGCGCGCGCCCAGGCACCATCGACCTGGACAGCGGCGTTCTGCGCCATGGCGGCCATGCCGCCCAGCGCGAGTGAAAACAGCAGTGCGGCCTTTGAGAATTTTGCGAATGTCATGGGGAAATGCTCCTTGAAACGATAGATGAATGTATGAGGGAAAAGCGGCCTTGGCGGCTCAATGGTTGTGCTCGCCGCCACCACCGGCGGGCATCAGCTCCAACGCGGCAGCGGGGTTTTTCAGGTCGGACAGTTTCTGGCCCGGCTTGGGCACTTCAGCCCAGTCAACCTTGCCCGCTTCGCACACCTGCAGCACAGGCCAGTACAGCATGCCGGCCTGGGCGGGCAACTTGGCTTGCAGCACAAATTCGTCGTACCAGTCGTTCTGCAAATAGTCGGCCGGCGTCTTGGCCGTCCAGCTGATGCGGGACACCTCTTCCGTGATGGCTTTTCCGTGGTCCTGCCGCGGCTGGGCCAGCTTTTCACGCGTGACTTCCAGCGCCCAGCCGGCCTTGGGCATGGGCTTGGCGCCCTGCACGCCCTCCGGAATCGTGACCACGATCTGCTTGACCGGCGATTCCCCACAGCCGTGCCCGACCTTGAAGCTGCCCTTGTAGTAGCTGCCCGCGTTGGCCACCTGGTATTCCAGCGTGACGTGCGCGGCGGCCGGCAGCGCGGCGGCGAGGAAGAAGGCGCCGGCGCAAACGGCTAGGGTGTTAAAGGTATTGGGGTGTTTCATGTTCATCCTTGGTGACGGTAAAAATTAAAAACGAAAAAGCGGGAAAGACAAAAAAATCAAAGGCTGAAATTGAGTTCAGCCATGAAGGTGCGCTGCGCATAGGGGTGGAAGTTCCAGTACTGGTAGTTGTTCAGGTTGTCGATGCCGACCGCCGCGCTCCACTGCTTGTTCACCTGGTAGCGCACGCGCACGTCGGTGGTGAAGTACTTGCTGGTGCCCTGGTAGGCAAAGCCGTTCACGTCCGCGTTGTCCAGGCTGGAATACTGTTTGCCGCTGTAGCGTGCCGCGAAAGTGCCCGACAGCTGGGGCGTGAAGCGGTAGCTGGCCAATGCCGTGGCGCGCCATACCGGCACGCGCGGCTGGTATTTGCCCAGCGTATCGCCGGCCACCGCCACAAAACCGTTGTTTTCCTTGATGCGTGAATCAGCGTAGGTGATGCTGCCGCTCAGGTCCAGCCCTTTTTTGAGCACGTCGTTGCCGGTGAAGGCCAGTTCCACGCCCTGGGTCTTGATGCGCCCGACGTTTTGCACGCGGCTGATGTTGGCGTTGGCGGCGGGATCGAAGGTTGTCTGCGAATACAGCGCGTCGTGCGTGTTCTCGGTGAAAAAAGTCAGGCGCAGCAAGGCATTGCCCAGGTCTTTTTCGGCCGTCAGCTCGGTGGTCCAGGATTTCTCGGGCCGCAGGTTCGGGTCGTTGATGTACTGCGAATTCACGGTCGCCGTCGCGCCATACAACTCCCCGACCGTCGGAAAGCGCACCGCGCGGCCGACCGAGGCCTTGAGCACCGTATCGGCCGACCACTGGTAAGACAGCGCACCCTTGGGCGAGACCGCGTTGTCGCTGCGCGAGGCGTAGTTCGTGTTGGCCGGGTTGCCGGACCCGAAGGTGGTGAAACCGCTGGAGGCCGTCCAGTTTTCCAGGCGCGCGCCCAGCACGGTTTTCCATTTCGGCGCGAACGACCAGGCGTCTTGCGCATACAGGCTGCGCAAGCGAGTCTTGCCGCCGACCTCGCTCACCACGGCACCCGGCCCACCGCTCAGCCAGTTGGCTGTCGCGGATTTGAGGATGCGCAGCTGGTAGCTGTCCTGCTGGAAGCCGAAATCCACGATGTGCGCGCCCTGGATGCCTTCGGGGCGCCAGATGCCCTTGAAGGCCAGCGTGTTCCAGCCGGTGCCGTCCTGGTCCTGCAGTGTGCCGGCGCCGCCGTTCAGGGCGGCCGGCTGCGCGGTGGTGGCTGCACGGATCTGGTCCTTCTGGTAGTCATACAGGCTGGCCGCGACTTCCCAGTCCCAGGTGCCCTGCGTGTGGGACTTGACGGACAGGCCGTGCATCACATGCGTCAGCGCTTCGTTGCTCACGCCAAAATCGCTCGCCGCCAGCGTATAGCCCCGGCCGTTGATGCTGACATTGCCGCTGTAGACCGGCGTGCCCGCCGCATCGCGCAAATAGCTCTGCGAGCGGTTTTCGGCGCCGTTCTTCCAGTAGCCCAGGGTGTAGCTGGCGCGCACCGTGGACGAAAAATCGTAGGCAAGCTTGAACTTGAGGTGCTCCTGCCGTGTCTCGTACTGCGTGGCACCGCCCAGCAGCAGCCAGGGGGCGGTGCGCGTGTTCAGACCCGGTACCGCGCCGCTCACCACCGTGGCGCCGGCCGCGGGGGCCGCCGTGCTCAGCGTGCGCGTGGCGAAAGTCAGCGGCTGGCCTGAGCTTTCGGTGCGGTTGGCGTTGATGAACCACGACCAGTCGCCATTGCGGTTGCCCAGCGAGGCGCTGGCCTGGCTGCCGCTGAAGCTGCTGTCGGTCCCGTACAGCTTGAAGTCCTGCGTAAAGCCGCTGAGCTTGGCGTGTGCCTCGAATTTTGTGGGCATGCGCGTGACGTAGTCCACCACCGCACCCACCGAGTTGCCCGGATAAGCCGCCGAGAACGGGCCGTACAGCACGTCCACCCGCTCGACTTCCTCCGGCGTCACCAGGCCCCAGCGCGGTGCGTAATTGGTGCCGTTGGCAATCCCGTTGCCCAGGTAGTTGGACAGCAGGATGCCATCGGCATACACCGCCGAACGCGCGCTGTTGCCCGTGCCCGAGGCACGGCTCGAAAGGATTGCGTGGTTGTAGTCGCCGACGTAGCGCTTGCGAACCAGCAGGCTGGGAAAGTACTTGAGCGCGTCTTCGCTGTCGGTGGCGTTAATGGTTTCCGCGATCTGCTCGCGGGTGATGCCTTCGATGGTGGTGGGTATCTGCGTGGGCAGGGAGGTCGGCTGGCCGCTATTGACGGTCACCACGCCCAGGGATTTGGCAGGCGCGTCGGCAACCGGCGCCTGCGCGAACGCAGCCAGGGGAAATGCCAGCGCAGTAGCGCCACGCCAGGCGAGCGCGCACGGGGTGCGGGAAAGGGTCATGAATACTCACACTCTGAAATGAACAGACGCACGGGCCATCAGGGCTCGCGCGCGAAGAGTGCCGCAGGCCTTAAGGCCAGGGGCGGTTCAAGTCAGAGTGCGGGAGGCCCGCGGCTGAAAGGCAGCCCGGAAACGGCAGCGCCGGTGGCCGCCGGGAAGTCCGCCACGGCAACAGCGGCGACAGTAAAACCAGCGGAAGCCACCACCGGCAAAGGCGGCAGCACCAGGCCCAGCGAACCGCAGAGGTCACAGCGCAGGCCGGTGGGCGCGTTGCCATCGGAAGAGCCGCTGCCGGTGTCGGAAGAAGCGGTGTTGACGCTGCAGATGCCGCCCAGCTTGCCGGTCTGCACATCCTGCGCCAACATGGACACCGGCGCCCATAGCGCCGACAGCACGGCCAGGAAAGCCAGCCAGGCGGCGAGGCGTTCCCATACGGGCAGGGTCAGGCGGGAGGCAGGGAGGTGAGGCACGGGTCAATTATAAGTACACGGCCCATGGCCCCGGGGCTTCAAGGCACGCCAAAACCGGGCCGCAGGTGCCGTCCCCTTGAGGGGGAGCAGACTACACGCAGTGAGTCTGTACAGGGGTGAACCTACTTTGCATTGGGGAAGAACAACTGCTCCCCATTGATCTTGTAGCCGGCGATCACGTTC
>Ga0209025_1004491_pt1 | contig 12075 bp, 14 predicted proteins | sample AraplaMF_Col_mLB_FD_184256 | JGI IMG/M metagenome (GOLD analysis project Ga0209025, IMG submission 184256) | Arabidopsis root microbial communities from the University of North Carolina, USA - plate scrape MF_Col_mLB (SPAdes) (version 2) | ecosystem: Host-associated > Plants > Roots > Endosphere... | reverse complement strand
CTCCAATTAATGGTTTTATCGATTTCCACTTGTTCCCTAGAGATAAAGGCGGCATTTTTATGTTTTACAATATTAATGACGAACTTCTTTTCGTAGGTAAAGCTCGTAAAATTAGACAACGTATTAAGAAACATTTTGAAGACAATGTTTCACCAATTAAAAATCACCGCGATGAAGTGTACCGCATTGATGCATGTATCGTAGAAGATCCAACAGAAAGAGAAATTTACGAAACATATATCATTAATGAATATAAAGCAAAATATAACGTTGATAAAGTATTTTATAAATAAGCAACAAAAAACAATCCTAGCACATATACTGGGATTGTTTTTTTGTTGTTTCATTCTTCATTTCTTTCTCCTTTTTTAAAATGATTAGCAGCAATTAAACAGAAAAGCCCTATAAATAAAATTATAATTCCAACAGTTTTATGTTTTCCCTCAAAGAAAGGAATATCTGAAATAACATTTGTCATACATAACCCCACAAACACAAGGATTGGTCCTATCCAAAGTAATACATTGCCGAATTTCGTATGTTGCCACATAGTAACCCTCCTGACCTCTTTTTACATATATATCCATAAAATGAAAGTAAATTCATAGAGAAATATAGTTTTTTTCATATCGAAAATTTAACCTTCATATATTGGTACAAGCAAACGAGAAAGGGGACCATCATGAATTGGTTAGAAGCTTTCATATTAGGGATCATTCAAGGTTTAACAGAGTTTTTGCCGATAAGCAGTACAGGGCATCTTTATTTAGGAAGGCATTTGTTTCAATTAGATGAAGCAGGATTGTTTTTAGATACGATGCTACATATCGGGACTTTACTTGCGGTATTTATTTATTACAAAAAAGAATTTATATATTTAATTAAAAATCCATTTTCAAAACTAATGTTACTACTTATCGTCGGGACGATACCCGCAGTTGTAATCGGCTTATTATTTAAAGACTTCTTTGAGGATATTTCAAAAACAGGTATTACGATAGGATGGGAGTTTTTAGTGACAGGATTCTTTCTCTACATGGCTGATAAACAAAAAAATGGTCGAAAAAAAATGGATAACATTACATATAAAGACGCATTTATTATCGGTTCCTTTCAAGCTGCTGCTATTTTTCCGGCAATTTCTCGCTCTGGTATGACAATCGTCGCTGCTTTATGGAGGAAGTTAGACCGTGAAACTGCTGCTTACTTTTCTTTTTTATTATCAACTCCTGCTATTGTTGGAGCTATCATTTTACAATTTGCAGATGTTTTTCAAGGGAAAACTGAATCTATTTCTAGTACATCTTTAATTGTCGGAACGTTATCAGCAGCGTTCTTTGGTTACATAGCTGTTTCATGGATGATTCAATATTTAAAAAATCATTCCTTAAAAGTGTTTGCGTATTACGTATGGGGATTAGGCATTTTAATTTTAACGTTGCAATTTACTCATGTGTTTTAATTTAGTAACCATTCGTTTAGATCCTGTTTCATTCATACAAGGCAGGGTCTTTTTTCATTAAGGGGGAAAATATGTTTAATAAGGCTATCGTTATTGGTGGAAGTATCGCAGGAAAACTCGCAGCAAAAGCATTATCAACTTCTTTTAAAGAAGTAATCATTATAGAAGCTGGCGAAAAATGGGATGGAAAAACTTCGAGAAAAAGAGTTCCACAAAGTAATCATCCTCATGTGTTATTAAAAGGTGGAGAAAACGCAATTGAGAAATTGTTTCCTAATATTACGAACGAATTAATAGCAGTAGGTAGTATCGTAAATAACTTTACTCGCGATTTAAAATGGCATCAATTTGGTTTATGGAAACAGCCATTCATAGGAGAAATACATATGATTCAACAAAGTAGGTTTTTGCTTGAATGGCATATTCAAACACGAATAGATCATATTTCGAATATCACGAGTAAATTTGAAACATTGGTTGAGGGATTATTAGTAGATGGAAAGGTTAACAAAGTACGTGGAGTAAAAGCTAAATGTTTAGAGACAGGCACGCAAGAAGAAATTCAAGCAGATATCGTAGTTGATGCAAGTGGATTCGGTTCAAAAAGTATAGGGTGGTTACGCGAATACGATACTGAGGTACAAGAAGAGAAAGTGCGTATTGATTTATTTTACACAACTAGAATGTTTAAACTTAAAGAAAATGAGAAATTAGACTGCTGTAATATACTAATGTCTCCAAGTTTCCCTGACAATCCGTATGGTGTTCTTATTCAAACGATTGAGGATAATCGTTATTTTGTTACTTTCAGCGGATATGCAAATGAGAAAGCACCACAAACAGATGATGAATTTTATAACTTTGCTGAAAGCCTATCAATATCCAATGTTACAGACTTCCTAAATAAAGCTGAGGCAATTTCAAATATCAAAACGTACAAAATTCCTTATCAAGTACGTCGGCGATTTGATTTAGTGAATAATTTACCAGATGGGTTTTTGGTAGTTGGAGATTCACATTGTCGTTTTGATCCTGTTTTCGGGCAAGGTGTTTCAGTTGCTGCTATGGAAGCTCACCAATTGCAGTTGCTTTTACAAAGGAGACAAAAACTTGATAAAGCATTTACACAGCAATTTTATAAAAAGACCTCTAATATTATACAAACTCCTTGGGAAATGACTATAACGGAAATATCACGTCATCCGCAGCTAAAAAGAGAGTTAACGATAAAGCAAAAAATTCAGCTTTGGTATACGAAACAAATCTATCAACTATCTGCAAGTGACTCTGACGTTTATATTCGATTAGTACGAGTGATGAATTTAATTCGTAGTCCATTTCACCTATTTCATCCGAAAGTGCTACTTGCTGTGTTACTGAAGCGAAAAAAATAGCAGGAGATGAATCGATTAAAAAAGAATATATAACAGTTAGTAGATATAGAGGGAGTAATCGAGATGAAAATATACATAGAACAATTAAAGAAACACGATGCGAAGGATTTATTTACGTTTGAACTTACGAATAAGTCTTTTTTTGAAACAATGGTGCCAAATCGTGGCTCACAATATTACGATTTTGAATATTTTCAAAAACTACTAGACGATTTATTATTAGAACAGGCGGATGGAGATTCTTATTTTTATTTAATTCGTAATGAAGAAAAAGAAATTGTAGGACGAATAAATTTAGTAGATATAGATACGGAATTTCGAAGCAGTTCGTTAGGCTATCGAGTCGGAGAAAAGTTTACTAAAAAAGGAGTTGCAACAGCAGCTGTAAAATTAATTTTAGACGTAGCGCAAAATAATAAAATTAATGAGGTTCATGCTAAAACAACTACTAATAATCTCGCATCACAAATTGTACTAGAAAAAAGCGGGTTTTCTTCTTATCATAACGAAGCAGATACAGCATCTGTAGAATTAAATGGAGAACATGTGAATTTTGTACATTATATTTGGAGAAATACTTCACGCTTATAATAAGGGGGACTTATTCATGAATGATTTACGTTATCCAATTGGCCAATTTACATACAAACGTCCTATAACTGAAGAAATGATTGATACATGGATTCAAGAAATTGAAGATTTACCTAATGAACTAACAAAGGCAATCAAAGATTTAGATCAGAAGCAGTTAGACACACCGTATCGAGTTGGTGGATGGACGGTTCGTCAAGTAGTTCATCACGTTGTTGATAGCCACATGAATAGCTACATACGCTTTAAATTAGCACTAACAGAAAAGAATCCAACGATTAAACCATATAAAGAAGAGAAGTGGGCAGAACTACCTGATTCTAAATTACCAGTAGATGTTTCGCTAGTAATGTTAGATTCATTACATAAAAGATGGGTTAACCTTTTATATTCTCTAGAAATTGAAGATCTAGAAAAGACATTTAATCACCCTGAAACTGGTGAAACAAAACTTGCTGTTGCAATTGGACTATATGCATGGCACGGACGTCATCATACAGCTCATATAACTTCATTAAGAAAGCGACTAAATTGGTAACATGGATATTACATTAGAGAAGGCAACAGAAATTGATGCAGCAGTTTTATTTCAAATGCAAATAGACTCATTTCGCCCTTTATTAAATAAATATAAAGACTATGAAACAAATCCAGCAAATGAATCTATTGAAAAAACAATTTTAAGGATAAATAATCCCAGCAGTAAATTTTATAAGATTATATTGGATTCGAACCTTGTTGGAGCGATATGTATATCCCAAAAAGAAATACCTTATAAATTTTGGATCAGTCCAATGTTTATTCATCCAAACTATCAAGGGAAAGGAATCGCTCAGAAGGTACTTATTTTAATTGAAGAGATGTTTCCAAAAGCACGAAGTTTTGAACTTGCGACGATTTTAGAAGAAGAAAGAAATTGTTTTCTATACGAAAAAATGGGGTATAAAAGAACAGAAGTTATAAAAAAATTAAATGATACAACTACACTTATTTATTACAAAAAAGAAAGGTAAAGCACTTGAAATACGCTTTACCTTTTTATGTTATTTCAGATTAAATATACAAAAACAATGCATATTCTTCCAAAATATTCGGGTTAGTAATTTTGATAATGAATAAACATACGAAAAGACGTTATTTCGTCGTATATGTTACTAGCGCTTTTTGAATGCTTAAAACACTATCGTCACCTTTAAATTCCTTCGTAATTGGCGTACTCAAACTAGATACCCAAATTTTAAGTTCCGCATCTAAATCAAAATGCCCAGCTGTTTCAATGCTAAATTGTGTAATACTTTTATAAGGAATAGAATGATACTCTGTTTTTTTACCTGATATCCCTTGTTTATCTACTAAAATAAGACGACGATTTGTAAATACGATTAAATCACGAATTAATTTATAAGCATGTTCAACCTTCTCATCGTCTAGCATAATTTTCTCTAAATCACGTTCTACACTTTCGGTACTCGCATTTGATGCATTTCCTAAAATACCGCTAAATAAACCCATAGGAAATTCCTCCTCCATTATTTGTGGATTTTGTTACTTATATTGTACCATGCTACTCGCTATGAAGTTATGATATTACATTAGTAGTTTCTGGCTATTGTTGCAATTCATTTATATAACCTCATCTTAATATCTTATGCTAATATGTAAGTAAGAAAAAAGAAGCAGAGGGATATAGCATGAAAAATATCGGTTTAGTATTAGAGGGCGGAGGAATGAAAGGTTTATATACTGCAGGCGTACTCGAATATTTTATGGAAAAGAACTTATTCTTTCCTTATGTAGTTGGCGTATCCGCTGGAGCCTGTATGGGTGCAACCTATTTATCACGTCAAAAAGGGAGAAATAAAAAAGTAAATACAGAGCTAGTGTCAGATCACCGATATATATCTTATCGAAATTTGATTAGAAAACGCGAATTATTCGGAATGGACTTTTTATTTGATGAAGTCCCTAATAAGATTGTTCCATTTGATTTTCAAACTTTCTTAAATTCAAATGAACAGTTTGTTATAGGGACAACTGACTGCGAAACAGGACAAGCTATTTATTATAATAAAACAGAACATGGTAAAGATATTTTAAAAATTATTCGTGCATCAAGTTCCGTCCCATTTATAGCGCCTGCTGTAGAATATGATAATCGAAAATTGTTAGATGGAGGGATTATAGATCCTATACCAGTTTTAAAAGCGCAAACTGATGGTTATGAAAAGAACGTTGTTATTATGACAAAATCAGAAGGATACGAGAAGCAGCGAAATAAATTTTCTGGACTAGCTAAAATTTTATATAGGAAATATCCGAATATCGCAGAATCTTTAGTAGAACATTATCGTTTTTATAATGAGACGATATCTTATATGAATCAACTGGAACAAAAAGATAACTTTTATGTCATTCAGCCTAGCGTACAACTTCCTATAAGCGGAATAGAAAGAAATAAAGAAAAACTCGTTAATTTATATAATCTTGGCTATACAGATGCTCAATATCATTATGAAAACTTATTAAATTGGATAGAGAAATAAAGGGGTGGAAAGTTGAAGTTAGGAAAACGAATTATTTTTAAGGAATTGCAGAAAATGCATAGTCCACTGTACAAACCATTTCCGAATTGTGACATTCGAAAAGTACGAAAAGATTTTAATACTATGTTTACAGAAGATGATTGTATAAGCGCTGATTTAAATTGTTATTGGATGCATACAGCAGGTACTTTAAGTTACGTACTTAATAACAACGAAAAGGAGATTGTGTTTGATCAAATAAAGTGGCTAAGGAAATCATTTTATGAATGGTTTCCACAATATCGTTTTATAGAAACAGAAATTGTGAAGTATCCCATTTTGTATAGAGATTTCATGAATTATGAGAAGGTCCGAAAACTATTACTATATTATCTTACTGAATAAAAATAAAAAAGTACAAGTTATGCTGCTTGTACTTTTTTTTGTTCATAAAAAATACAATTTTAATACCTTGTTTAAATAGGGATTCTAATACGAAGAAAGAAGTACATATAGAATGATGTAAGGGAGGGAGAGATGTTTAGTTTCCGTTTTCCTTTAATTCATTGTCCAACTCGAATATAGTTAGTTAACTGTGTTAAAATATCTCGAGTGAAATCAAGTACTTATTTTATCAAACATTAAACAAAATAAGTTAGAAGGGACAACATTAACATGGAAAACGTATCAAATATAGATAAATTGGAATCAATAAAATCTTTACAATCGACAATTCGTAAACTTGAAAATGCACTATCACAGATGACTCAAAAAGGCGCAAATACTACATTAGTGAAAAAACGATTTAAAGCTGTTTGCATAGGATTAGCAGTGCTAGAAAACGTTTGGAATCAAGAAAGTCATAAGTATAGCCAAGAAGAGTTAGCAGAAGTACGTAACGTCCTTGCTGGTTTGCTTCCATCAATCGAGAGAGCCTATGATAAGTCTAAAGCTGGTAGTCCGCAAAGAACACTTTTAACAAGAAGAATAAAAGCGTTGGAACTTTCTATTCAAGCAATTGATAAACTTTCTAATAAATAACTCAACTAGATACATAACATCCTAATGCAATCTAATGAAAAGACAGAACTATAAAGGAGGAAAAGGGGTGACTTCAATAATTAGTCCTAAGTTAGAGGAGCTTATTAATCAATTGAAAAGTGGAAACGAGAAAGCTTTGTATACTTTTTTGCATGAGATAAAGTTAAATAATACGCCACTAATAGAACAATGTCCTGTAGATAATCAGTATAAGCTTATAACGTATATATGGTTAGGCGATCAAAATACTGAAAACGTTTATGTATTCGGTAGTTTTCCTGGTTGGAATCTGTCTGTAAATCAATTGCAACGATTGTTACAGACAGATATTTGGTATGTTACGTTTAGGACGAATAAGAGTTTTATTTCAACTTATTATTTTACAGTAAATGATTTTTTCGAAAATAATTGGATAAAGCGTAGTGAACAGTATCGACTAGACCAATTTAATGAAAATACATTTGGAGAAGGTGCCAATAAAGCGTCTGTGTTAAAAACAGGTATGGAAGTGCAGTATAGCAGTCGTTTCCCTTCAAATCATTATCCATCTGGGAGAATTGAAACATATTCTTTTCATAGTTCGATTTTAAATAACACACGTAAAATTCACATTTATACGCCTCATGATTATTCTCACACTTCACATCTTCAAGAGCTTCTCATTGTATTTGATGGGAATTCATTCATTAATAACCTTTCAATCGCAAAAACACTTAATTATTTAATTTACGAAAAAGAAATCCCATCTTATATTGCTGTTGCTATAGATCCTATTGATCGATTAGAAGAGCTAACTTATAACGATAACATGAATACATTTTTAACGAAGGAATTACTTCCGTGGATTCAAGCTAAGTATCACGTATATCAAGAAAAGAATCATACGACAATTGCTGGTTTCAGTCTTGGTGGCTTAGCAGCTTTTTATGCAGCAATTCAAAATCCACATATTTTCGGGAATGTGTTGTCAATGTCTGGATCCGTACATTGGAAAAAGGATGATTATGAAAATGCAATTCCTTGGATTGAAAATCAAATTTCATCAATAGATTTTAATGCGACTCATCTTTATTTTTACATAGCAGTAGGTGAACTTGAAAATGAACCTCTTTTAACAGCTAATAGACGTCTATATAAAGCTTTAGAAAAAAAGGAATACCAAACCACTTATGAAGAGTTTCAAGGCGGACACGACAGCGTGTGGTGGCGAGAAAAACTGTTCGATGGATTAAGGGCATTGAAATTTACAAAAACGACACTAAAAAATAAAAAGGAGAGAGAATCTATGAATCAAGAAGAACTAGATAAAAAACTAAAAAAGCAAGAGATTTTAGTAAAAGATGAGAAAGTTTGGTCCTATACGTATGAGGATCATATTAGTTCTATGGTTAAAGAGGCAGAAAAGAAAGGGTCATTTGATAATTTACCTGGTAAAGGGAAACCTCTTAATCTTGATAAAGATCTTTCGTACAATCCTGAAAAGCAATTGTATAGAACGTTAAAGAATAATCATGTGTTACCTAGGTGGATTGAGCTTTCAAAGGAAATTGATAATTTAAAAGAGAGACTAAAAGAACATACAAATACTGCAGAAGCAGCGGATTTAATTCGAACTATTAATAAAAAGGTTTTAGAACATAATCTACTTTGTCCACCAAGTGCGCAAAAAACGAGGGTGAAAACGGACTTTTAACAATTTTCAATGAAGCTATCTCTTGCTATATAATTAAGTAAGGCATTTTCAATTCATTATGAAAGGGAGGCAAATGTGATGAAGAATACGTATCAACTTCAAATTCCGAAAGAACTAGAGCAGTATCGTAGTATTTTAGAAGAAAGTGTCAAACCGTATATTAAAGTGTCTGGAACATTAGCTGAGACAACTCTTTTTGAAAGTAAGTTTGGTGGTTATCCGTATTTACCTATAGATCAAGAGCATCCTAAAGATTCAAATGGACAACCTATGATGTTACTTGCGCAGCTTAACTTTGAAGAAATGCCGCATGTTGAATATATGCCCCAAAAGGGAATGTTACAGTTTTTTGTAAGTGCTGATGATGAGCTTTACGGAGCAGATTTTGATCATCCAACAATCCAAAAAGACTTTCGAATTATTTATCATTCTACAATTATAGAAGATTTAAATAAGGTAATTACTGATTTTAGTTATTTAAACACTTTAGAATTAGAGGAATTTATCATACCTGAAGCAGCGAAACTAAAGTTTGAATTGGGTTATCAACCCGTTACATCAAGAGATTATCGATTTGAAAAGATTATTAGTGATGACATTGATTGGGAAGAAATCGTTGATGAAGAAAATAATACAGAATTAGGTGAACTGTATGATGATTTATGTGAAGATCAAGGACATAAAATTGGCGGTTATCCATTTTTCACACAGACAGATCCAAGGGAATGGGAAGAAAAATACCAGCAACATGACATATTATTGTTGCAAATCGATACAGATGATTCATTAAATATTATGTGGGGAGATTCTGGTGTTGCTAATTTCTTTATAAAAAAAGACGATTTGTTACATCTAGATTTTTCCAATGTTATTTACAATTGGGATTGTTACTAAAAGTATATAAATGAAATACTAGCAAGCTAAAAAATCTTCCTGAAGGTGAGGGAAGATTTTTTTATGTTAAAAATAAGCGTTATGTTAACTAGAATGGAGAACGGCAAGTGTAATAAAAGTCAAGCGTAAATAACAGAAATAACTATAAATAAAGTAAAGTTGTAAAAACATGTGTAGATAGCAATAAATTTATAAAGTAACACATAAAATAAAATTACTAATTTATATTTTGTATAGAAATAATTTTTCCCACATAAAAATTTCTTGCTGATCAAAAATGATTTGGATTCGTTACATCTTAATCAATAATCGATTAAGATTTGCTGTGATGATTGTATAGCAAAACAAACGATAAAAACTGTAGAAATACGTCTAGATAAAATTTTATGCAAATCTCACTAAAAATCTCCGTCCCGTCTCATTAAGTATAGTTTACTTGGTTTTTGATACCTGATATCGCTTTGTTTCTATAACTACCTATAATATATATTATGTCAACTAGTAAAAAGTAATAAACTTATCATAAGTTAGTAATGTTCGGTATACTTCCCTTTTCTTTTATTTATTAGTGAATAGTTCGTTGATGCTGGATTAGTGTAAATAATCATTAATAAAACATAATAAAAAGCAACTTGTTTAATTATTAAATTTAAACAAGTTGCTTTGAAATTGACTAAACTATATTTATAATTTGTTTGCTTTAGCAATTACTTTGATTTCAATTAATAATTCATCTTGAATTTTAATTTTATAATTGAACTTGTTTGTGAATTATTCGATCATCATTACAATTATTCTTTTTCTTGAAAAATATTGTATTTACGCTTTAAATGCAAACCTTTATTTTTATAAATCCACTGTGAAAATTTATTAACATTATTTTTACCACTTAGGTAAATACGATATTGTTTTTCTTTGTCAACAAAACTTAATTGGAATTTATTATTCTCAAGGATATCTTTAAAAGAATTCATAAAATTATATGATCCTCCAACAAAGCTAACAAAGTATTTATGAGAGTTAACATGACCATCCCCATCAAAATATCCACGAACAAAATGATGTAAATATTCTTTAGGCACGAATGGAAATTTGATATTTAATGATTTACATGGCATAATTCCGTGTATGTTCATAAGGTCGTCTTTTATTGTTTTGCTATTAATATTTAGCATATATACACCTGTTTTTTGTTTTGGTATAGCGGTTGATTTGTTTTTAGTTCTTTTTTTATATCTTCTAAAATATAACTTTCTTTTTGTGATACACTAACACATTGATTTTCTTTTTGTATGACACCATCCGCTGCTATAAACCCTAATATATAAGCCATGTTATTTGACCACGTTTTAAAATAATCTTCTGTTATGTCATACTTTCTCTTCCAACTCCCTATAGCGCGCCTTGGAACGTTATTGTCTGTTAAAACCATACGAATATACCTAGCAGACACATTAGCAAGTATAGCGATTTCTGAAGTGCTCGTCCCTTCTGTATATAGCTGAGTTATTTCAGATTTTGATAGTTTACATTTTGATTTCTTTTTTCTATCTGCATGCATTTATTAACTCTCCTTCTTTTTATTTTTTAGAGCCGTATTTACTTCAATAACATACAACGAAACATACGTTCTTCGTTGCGTATAAGAAGGAATTTACTAAAATAAAACAATTTACATTTACTTTATATTCGTTTTATCTGCTGCTGTATGGTTTGTATTTTATATATAAGAATAATGAATTTGACAAATTTATGAAAAGTACTGCATTTAAGGTGAAAGGTAAAAAGATTTCGTTTAAACTACAATAACAACATACGTATATTGTTAAACGTAAAAAGGAGAACGAATGAAAAAGAAATATATAAATCAAATTCATACTGATGTAAGTTTTAAACCGAAAGATATTATAGGTTTAATGACTGATTACTTTAAAATGAAAACTAAGCTGCGTCCTATAAAGAATTTACCTGTTGTTTTATCGGATAAAAATAATGAGTCTTTAGAGAGTGTGACATGGTTTGGGCACTCTGCTTCGCTATTAAAAATAGAAGGTAAAACATTGTTATTAGACCCGATGTTTGGAGATGCCTCTTCCCCATTTCCCCTGTTTAATAGTAAACGTTATAGTGATGCTTTTTCTTTAGAACGTGAAGACCTTCAAGAAATTGATGCGATTATCATTTCTCATAATCACTATGACCATTTAAATTACAAGAGTATTATGCAGTTAAAAGATCGTGCAAAACACTTTTATGTCCCAACTGGAGTTGCGCAATATTTAATGAAATGGGGCGTTTCACCTAATAAAATTAGTGAGCATAATTGGTGGGACGAAATTACGTTTGATACTATAAAATTAGTGTGTGCACCTGCAAGGCATTTCTCTGGACGGAGTATAACAGATAGAGATTGTTCGTTATGGTGTTCATGGCTTATTTTAGGGAAAGAGACAAAAGTTTTCTTTAGTGGTGATAGCG
>Ga0209025_1004490_pt1 | contig 12077 bp, 11 predicted proteins | sample AraplaMF_Col_mLB_FD_184256 | JGI IMG/M metagenome (GOLD analysis project Ga0209025, IMG submission 184256) | Arabidopsis root microbial communities from the University of North Carolina, USA - plate scrape MF_Col_mLB (SPAdes) (version 2) | ecosystem: Host-associated > Plants > Roots > Endosphere... | reverse complement strand
CTACGGAGCGATGGATGGTGCCACAAAATTCGTAAAAGGGGATGCCATTGCCTCAATGGTCATGGTTATTATCAACTTATTATTTGGTATCATCATCGGAGTTGCGCAGATGGGTCTTTCATTTGCGGATGCAGCAAACCATTTTTCTAAGTTAACAGTTGGAGATGGTATTGTCTCACAAATTCCTGCGCTCCTTATTTCTACAGCGACAGGGATTGTCGTAACACGTGCATCTTCTAAGGGAAGTCTCGGTGAAGATATTACAGGACAGTTATTTGCCCAAGCAAAACTGCTTTATGTAGCGGGTGGAACAATACTTTTACTAGGATTTTTCACACCTATTCCTCTTTGGATAACAATTCCAATCGGGGGTTCACTAATTGCTGGTGCTTATATGATGGATCATAAAAAACCAGAGGATGAAGAAGAATTACTTGAAATTGAGGAAGAAGTGGCAACAGACGGCATGAAGAGCCCTGAAAACGTTGTGAATTTATTAAATGTGGACCCAATCGAGTTTGAATTTGGCTATGGTTTAATACCATTAGTAGATGCTGCTCAAGGCGGCGATTTATTAGATCGAGTCATTATGATACGTCGACAGTTAGCATTAGAATTAGGGATCGTCATTCCGGTTGTCCGAATTCGCGATAATATTCAATTACAACCGAATGAATATCGAATTAAAATAAAGGGTAACGAAATGGCACGTGGTGAACTTCTACTTGATCATTATTTAGCAATGAGTCCAGGAGATGATGATTCCATCGAAGGAATTGACACAGTTGAACCGTCATTTGGCTTACCTGCAAAATGGATTACTGAGCAAGTTAAAGAGGATGCCGAAATGTTCGGCTACACCGTTGTTGACCCACCGAGCGTTGTGTCGACTCACTTAACGGAAATGATTCGTGCAAATGCTTATGAGTTACTCGGACGTCAAGAGACGAAGCAGTTAATTGATCATTTACGTGAGACACATCCAATTTTAGTCGAAGAGTTGACGCCTACACCGTTATCGACTGGGGAAATTCAAAAAGTACTGGGTAAACTGCTACGAGAAAATGTTTCAGTCCGTAACTTACCTATTATTTTTGAGACTCTAGCAGACTATGCAAAGTTAACGAGCGATACCGATATATTGACTGAGTATGTACGTCAATCATTGGCACGTCAGATTACGTCTCAATACGTTGGAGACAGCTCGTCATTAAAGGTTATAACTGTTTCGGGTAAAGTAGAGAAAATGATTGCTGATAGTATTCAACAAACTGATCACGGAAACTACTTAGCGATGGATCCACAAGATTCTCAAACTGTCTTAGAGATCATTGCTGCTGAAGTAGAACGCGTTTCCTTTATGGAACAATCTGCTATTATCTTATGCTCTCCAGCAGTTCGAATGTATTTACGTCAATTAACGGAGCGTTATTTCCCGCAAATTCCAGTTCTATCTTACAATGAACTTGATGCTACAGTTGAAATTCAAAGTGTTGGGGTGGTGAATGTTGAATGAAAATGAAAAAATATTATGCATCCTCCATACCAGAAGCGATGAAGCTTGTTCGTGCTGAATTAGGTGAGGACGCTGTCATTTTGAATTCAAAAGTAGTAGTGACAAAAAAGTTTTTTGGAATCATTAAAAAGAAAAGCTTTGAGGTTGTTGCAGGGATTGACTCAATGGAGCCGAGTAATGTGGCTCCAGCTCCTGCAGCTTTACCTATAACAACAGCTAAAAAAGAAAATGTAAGGTTACAAGAGATTACGAATGCTGTGCAAGCTAAAATGCACCAAGTACAGCCGCAGAATGATGCGCCCTTACATGAGGAAACTGGCATTTCTGAAGATTTGAGGAAGGAAATTGCAGATTTAAAATCTTTAATGCATTCTATGCATAAGAAGACAATCCAAGATCAATATCCCGATGAACTCTTACCCTTCATTGAATACTTAAGACAGCAGGAGCTGAGTGAGGAGCTCATCACAACGATTGGTGATGAGCTTTTTACGCATTTCAAAGAAGCGACAGAAATCAATTTTTCTCAATGTAAGATGGTGACGAAAAATTTATTGCGCAAAGAGCTAGAGAATCTCCCAGTTGGGGGCTTATCCTATGAGAAAAAATATATTAATGTCCTAGGTCCAACAGGTGTCGGAAAGACTACAACGATTGCTAAAATGGCAGCTAGAGCGGTTTTAGAAAAAAAGAAAAAAATAGGATTTATCACGACAGATACTTACCGTATTGCCGCAATTGAGCAATTAAAAACGTATGCTGGGTTGTTACAGGCTCCTGTCGAAATTGCCTATAATGCAACAGATTTTGAACAAGCAATCCACCGATTGGCCCATTTAGATTTAGTGTTTATAGATACAGCAGGCCGCAATTATAAAGAGGTAAAATATGTAGACGATTTACAGCGTCTCATAAAATTTGATGATCAAGCTGAGTCTTTCTTAGTACTTGCTTTGACAACGAAAGAAAAGGATATGGCAAACATCGTAGAGCAATTTAAGCAATTACCAATTGAAAAATTCATTTTTACAAAGATGGATGAAACAAATTCTATTGGCACAATGATTAATTTAATGATTAAATATAATAAAGGACTTGCTTACTATACGAATGGTCAAGAAGTACCAGAAGATATTGAGGAAGCTGATCTAGAAGCAGTGCTAAATTTATTTTTCCAAGGTGAAGAAAAATGAGAGACCAAGCTGAGACATTACGCTTGAAAATGTTGAACCAGCAGGGAGAATTAGGTAGGTCAATTGCGGTTGTAAGCGGTAAAGGTGGGGTTGGTAAAAGTAACTTCACGACGAATTTTGCAACTACATTGGCCAATAAAGGGAAAAAGGTTGTCATCGTTGATATGGATATTGGTATGGGCAATATCAATATTTTAATTGGAAAAAATGTTTCTTATAGTTTAAAAGATTACTTAGAAGGAAATAAGTTGCTAGATGAGGTAATACTTGAAGGGCCATACAATTTAAAGTATATTTCAGGTGGGTCTGGTATGTCGGGCGTCTTAGAATGGTCAGAGGTACTGTTTGAACGACTCATTCATGCATTTGAGCAGCTTCAAAAAAGCTATGATTACATCTTGTTTGATATGGGAGCAGGAGCTACTAGCTGGTCTTTAGATTTACTAACTTCTATAGATGAAATTATTGTTCTATCAACAGCAGAGCCAACTTCTATAACAGATGCATATTCAATGATGAAATATATTCATACGAGAGATGCAGACAAGCAATTTTATATACTCTGTAATCGAGCTTATAGTAAAGAAGAGGGAATGGAAACCAATGAGCGACTAAAGCGTACGATGAAACGTTTTTTGGACAAAGAGGTTACGGTATTAGGCTCATTGCCTGAAGATTCTGTTGTGCGTAAGGCTGTGCGTGAACAAGTGCCTTTTTCACTTGCCTATCCAGACGCACTTATTACAAAGACACTTCATCTTATAGTGGCACGTTTTATGGAACATCGTGCGGAGGAAGTCCATGCACATGATCAGTCAGCGGGTAAATTCTTAACTAAATTAAGAAATATTTTTTCGAAAGGACGTGATTAATTGGACTTTTTACATAAAAGCAAGCTATTAGTTGTTGATGATTCTGCTTTTATGAGAAAGCTAATTAGTGACTTTTTTGTTGGCAACTCGAAGGTTGAAGTAGTTGGAACAGCACGAAATGGGAAAGATGCGATAAAAAAGATTCAATCATTGCAGCCAACAGTTGTGACAATGGATATTGAGATGCCTGAAATGAATGGGCTTGATGCTTTACAAGAAATTATGACTATTTGTCCAGTACCTGTTGTTATGCTCTCTAGTACTACACAACGAGGAGCAGAAAATGCCTTATCAGCAATTGAACTTGGTGCAGTAGATTTTGTCGCGAAGCCGAGCGGAACAATTTCTCTTGATTTACATAAAATCCAAACCGAACTTGTCCACAAGGTTGAACAAGCATCATTGGTATCTATTTCAAAGTTAAAGAAACCTTCTGGTAGTAGAAGACAACAAGAACATACATTAGTAGCGAGTACCATTAGAAGAGAATCATTTAGTGAAGGCAGGGTGACTCCTCCTGTCAATGCTTTTCCGACAAGGGCAGAATTATTAAAGCCACATGTGGAATGGAATAAAGTTGGCCGTAAAATTGTACTGATTGGGACTTCCACTGGTGGACCTAGAGCATTACAAGAAGTAATAACAAAAATCCCAAAATCAATTCAAGCACCAATTTTAATTGTCCAGCATATGCCAGCAGGATTTACAAAATCTCTAGCTACTCGTTTGGACCAATTGAGTGAGATTACCGTTAAGGAAGCTGAGCAAGGAGATATTCTCCAAAATGGAGTGGCGTATATTGCACCTGGTGGGTATCATTTAAAACTTAGAAAAGTAGGTACCTCCTTTGGCATAGTCCTTGATAATAATGAACCACCTAGATCTGGACATCGCCCTTCAGTAGATGTGATGTTTGAAGATGTGAGCCAATTTAAAGATTTTGATAAAGTGGCAGTGATTATGACAGGTATGGGCCATGATGGCACAAACGGACTAAAAGCACTAAAAAGTACTGGAAATGTGATTGCAATCGCTGAGTCAGCCGAAACTTGCATAGTGTATGGTATGCCGAAAGCAGCAGTGGAAACCCAGCTTGTCGATGAAGTAGCAGATGTAGATGATATTGCACAAACAATAATGAAATATTTGCCTTAAAGGGGTGTCCTCTTATGGAAGTCAATCAATATTTAGAAATGTTTATTGAAGAAAGTAAAGACCATTTACAAGCGTGTAGTGAACATTTATTAGAACTAGAAAAAAATCCAGACGATTTGGCGATTGTTGGAGAAATTTTCCGCTCTGCGCATACATTAAAAGGTATGTCTGCGACAATGGGCTTTGAAGATTTAGCAGATTTAACTCATAAAATGGAAAATGTGTTGGATGCGATCCGAAATGAGAAAATCCATGTATCTCCTGAAATTTTAGATGTTGTCTTCGAGTCTGTAGACCATTTAGAAGAAATGGTCATGGACATTGCGAATGGCGGAGATGGAAAACGTGATGTATCTTCAACTGTTGCTCAACTAAAGCGTATTGAATTAGGTGAGTATGCGATTCCTGAAGTAGTAGCAACTACTGAGACACCAGTTACTGCAGTAACAAGTGTTTTAGAGTATGACAGCTTTGAACAAACAGTTATTTCACAATCTACTGAACAAGGTTTCAATGCATTTGAAATTTCAGTGCGATTACGTGAGGACTGTCTTTTAAAAGCAGCACGTGTATTCATGGTGTTTGAGATTTTAGAAAAAGATGGGGATGTTATTAAATCAAATCCATCTGTAGAAAAGCTTGAAGACGAACAGTTTGACCAACAATTTTCCGTAGCTTTCGTAACTAAAGAATCTGCTGAAGATATGAAGAATAAGATTATGAAAGTTTCTGAAGTTGAAGAAGTGCTTGTTGCAACTCTTGGGACACCAGTTACTGCTGTAGCGAGTGTTTTAGAGTATGACAGTTTTGAACAAACAGTTATTGCACAATCTGCTGAACAAGGTTTCAATGCATTTGAAATTTCAGTGAAACTACGTGAGGACTGTCTGTTAAAAGCTGCGCGTGTATTCATGGTGTTTGAAATATTAGAAAAAGATGGGGATGTTATTAAATCATACCCATCTGTAGAAAAGCTTGAAGACGAACAGTTTGACCAACAATTTTCCGTAGCCCTTGTAACAAAAGAATCTGCTGAAGATATGCAGAAAAAGATTATGAAAGTTTCAGAAGTCGAAGAAGTGATTGTCGCAACAATTGAACAAAAGCAACATAGTGAAAAAGAACCGGCAATTCAAGAAGTAGCGGCTACAGCAACGGTAGAAGTTGAGGCTCAACCTGCTACTACACCTGAAAAAAATAATGCAGCACCTACACCTGCAAAAGCTCCGGCTCCTGCTAAGACTGATAAAAGTCATGCGCCTGTTGGTAATAAAACAATTCGTGTTAATATCGAGCGACTTGATATTTTGATGAACTTATTTGAGGAACTTGTTATAGATCGAGGACGACTACAGTCTATTGCAACTGAGGTTAATCATGGAGAGTTAAACGAAACAGTAGAGCGTATGAGTCGCGTAATGGGTGACTTACAAACAATTATTTTAACGATGCGTATGGTTCCGGTGGAGACAGTATTCAACCGCTTCCCAAAAATGATTCGTCAGTTATCTCGTGATCTTAATAAGAAAATTAACCTTGAAATTATCGGTGCTGAAACTGAACTAGATCGTACGGTAATCGATGAAATTGGAGATCCACTTGTTCATTTAATCCGTAACTCTGTCGACCATGGTATTGAAAATCCTACAGCTCGCCGTGCAAAAGGAAAGCCAGAAGAAGGAACGGTTGTACTACGTGCTTATCATAGCGGTAACTATGTCTTTATTGAAATTGAAGATGATGGAGCGGGTATTAATCGTGAAAAAGTTCTAGCGAAAGCTATTTCAAAAGGTATTGTTACACAAGAACAATCATATTCAATGTCAGATAAGCAAATCAATGAGCTTATTTTGGCTTCTGGGTTCTCCACGGCAGATGTTATTTCTGACGTATCAGGCCGAGGCGTTGGATTAGACGTTGTTAAAACAACAATAGAATCATTGGGTGGAAATATTTCTATTGAATCTACACAAGATGTAGGATCAATATTCTCGATTCAATTACCACTGACATTATCGATTATTTCTGTCATGCTAGTAGAAATTGAGAAAGAGATTTATGCAATTCCACTTTCATCAATTATTGAAACTTCAATTATCCGTTCATCTGAAATTATGAATGCGCATAATCAAAAAGTAATCGACTTCCGTGGCAAAGTAGTACCACTGGTATTTTTAGAAGAAATCTTTGAGGTACCTCGCAAAGAACCACAGGATGACGAATTCCATTCAGTGGTCATCGTTCGAAAAGGTGAGAAGCTTGCTGGTTTAGTTGTGGATTCATTCATTGGCCAACAAGAAATTGTGCTGAAGTCATTAGGAAACTACTTAACGAATATCTTTGCAATTTCAGGTGCAACAATTTTAGGTAACGGAAAAGTAGCCTTAATTGTGGATTGTAACGCACTTATTAAATAAGGTGAATGAATAAGAGAGGTGTAAACAATGACAAATGCAGTGGAACAAGAAAGTATTAAAGTAATTGTTTTTCAACTAGCAGATAAAGAATATGCGATTCCAGTGTCACATGTACAAGGGATTGAAAAACTAATGCATATTACGCGCGTACCGAAAACGGCGAAATATGTAAAAGGTGTTATTAACCTACGTGGTGTCGTAACACCAATTGTAGATTTACGTGAACGATTTGAATTACCTGTCTCTGAGCATGAAGAAACAACACGCATTATCATTATTTCATTAGAAGATATGGAAGTAGGTTTCGTCGTAGACTCTGCAAATGATGTGTTGGACATCCCTGCTGATTCAATTGAACCACAGCCCGAAGTAGTAGGTTCACTGGAAGAAGATTTCATTTCTGGGGTAGCTAAAATAGATAAACGATTATTAATTTTATTGCATTTAGAGAAAGTATTAAATCCACTAAAGTAGGGATCGATAATGACATATAATCAAAAGATTACATCACTACATTTAGATGTATTAAAGGAAATTGGTAATATAGGTGCTGCGCATGCTGCGACAGCACTTTCCAATTTACTTGGTAAAAAAATTGATATGCGAGTACCGAAAGTTGAAATGGTGTCATTTAATGACATGATGGAGCTTGCTGGAGGATCTGAAAATGTCGTAGTTGGAATCTTTCTACGCATTGAAGGTGATGCGGAAGGTAGTATGTTCTTTATCCTACCAATTGAACAAGCAAATCGCTTCATTCGTCGTCTTATATTTGATGAATCATTCGACTTTAAAAAACGACCTGTTTCAGAGTTAGGCTTATCAGCTATGCAGGAAATGGGAAATATTTTATCCGGCTCTTATTTATCTGCGTTATCTGACTTTACGAATTTAAAAATTTATCCAACTGTGCCGGGACTAAGTGTTGACATGTTTGGAGCCATTATTAGTATTGGTTTGATTGAATTATCACACGTTAGCGATAATGTTATCGTAATAAACACATCCATTTTTGAAGACGGTGTAGAGGATCAGGAAACTGTAAGAGGGCATTTCTTCTTATTACCAGATCCAGACTCATTTGATGCTATTTTTAAAGCATTGGGAGTTTCATAGATGATACAAAACAGTAGTAATGGGCAAGTTATAAAAGTTGGGATTGCACAAATGGATGTAGTAAAGTTACCAAATACGATAAGAACATCAGGTCTGGGATCTTGTGTAGGTGTCATTTTATATGATGAATCAAAAAAAATTGCTGGTTTAATTCATGTGATGTTGCCAGATTCGAGTCTAGGTAGACAAGAGTCAATAAATGTGGCTAAATTTGCTGACACAGGCATTGCGGCAATGATTGACTTATTAAAGTTAGAAGGCGTTCAAAAATTCAAGCTAAAGGCAAAAATTGCAGGTGGTGCGCAGATGTTTCAATTCACTTCAGATAAAGATTCAATGCGCATCGGCCCACGTAATGTAGAAGCTGTAAAGCATGAACTAAAGCGTCATGGAATTCGTTTAGTTGCCGAAGACACAGGCGGTAATAGTGGTAGAACAATTGAATTTAATCCTGTGACTTCGACATTACATATTCGAACGGTTAACCAAGGAGTGAGCGAAATATAATGTTTGGTTCTATTTTTTATAACCTATGGGGAGCGTTAATTGCCTTTTCTATATATTTTTTTAGTACATTTCTAAAACCGTATACACCACTACGAATTATCATAGGGTCATTTGTGGCGGGAATAATTGCGTTTTTCGTCATGTATATTGTTAGATTTTTAATTGCCTACGTTTTATTCACACCTGAGGGCGATGCAGAAGTCGGTGAAGGTAATCATGAAGAAAACGAATCCGACAATCGCGAGGAAGACAATCAAGAAGCAATGACGGCCAACTCTACCGTTGAGTTTCAAGATGAAAACTCAGAAGAAATTGCTCAAGTTGTACGAACAATGATGCATCGTGAGGATGATCCGCAATTAAATAATGCTTAAAAAAGGGAGTCGCGTGGAGCGGCTCTTTTTTTATAGATATCTTAATTCTTGCATATTTTTAATTTTATGGTGTCTTAGTGACTTTGGACTAAATCCAAACTAAAAAATGCTGACACATAAATGTAAAGAATCTGTGATAGAGTACGAGAAACAAATGAAATTATAGTCGATTCTTGTTATAATATAGGAAAGAATTAGATGGGTTATTATGTTAGCGATTCATAACTAATAACGCTTTTTATGTCGAGGCATAATGGATCTTCTTCCAACAAGTGTTTACGTAGCGAAAGTGGAACGTCAGCTACAAGTGTTTTTTGTATTGGTATAAGACAGTGGCAAACAGGCGCGTAGATGCGTTTTTTTAGAGAGGTGGATTACATGACACAACCAATTCTGAACGATGAACAAAAGCTGTGGAACCGCTGGATAAATGAACGTGATCCAGATGCTGGTGATTTACTTATAAAAAAATATATTTCTCTAGTATCCTATCATGTACAACGTATTGGAGCGAGCTTACCAAAGAGTGTATCACGAGACGATTTAACGAGCTTAGGTATGGTAGGTCTTTTTGACGCGTTAAATAAATTTGATATTAATAGAGACTTGAAATTTGATACATATGCTTCTTTTAGAGTAAGAGGAGCAATTATTGATGGTTTACGTAAAGAAGATTGGTTGCCACGTTCCGCACGTGAGAAGGCAAAGAAGTTAGATGCACAGATAGAACAGTTAGAACAAAAATATATGCGTCATGTAACACCTGAGGAACTTGCGGAACATATGACTTTACCTGTTGAGGAAGTATACCAAACTGTACAGGAGCATTTCTTTTCAAATGTTCTTTCCATTAATGAGCAGCAAGATCAAGATGAGACTGATGGAAAGTCATTTGTTATTCGTGATGATACGACAAAGACACCTGAGCAAGCAGTCGTTATGTCAGAACTGCTAGGGGATTTAGCGGAAAATATCCAAAAGCTCAATGATAAGGAGCAGCTGGTGCTTAGTTTATTTTATACTGAGGAATTAACATTAACAGAAATTGGAGAAATGCTTGGATTATCAACATCACGCATTTCACAAATCCACTCTAAGGCGTTATTAAAGCTAAGGAAATTATTATCCAATGAAATGATTAATGCATAATCATCTTTAGATACATATCGTTGAAGGAGGAAGTTTCATGAGTTTAAAGGGTGTCGAACTACAAATAGCTATTCCAAAAACATTTGAAGCAGGAAAAATGGCGGATCAGGCACAACAACAAACTTTGGCTCAGCAAGCACATGCAAATGAAGCGTTAAAAAAAGAAATAGAACGCAAGCAAAAAGTTGTGAATACTTCAGAGGGTATGGATAAGATTAGTGAAGATGAAGAAGCAGGTGGCGAGTATATAAAAGGTACTCGAAAGAAGAAAAATAAGGATAATGAGAATCGAGAAAAGCAGGCGCAGCATCCGTTTAAAGGAAATTTCGTGGATTATAGCGGATAGGAGTTTACTATGACAATCATACTAATTGCGGTTCTATTTATTTTACAGCTACTTTCATTTTATTTTCTTATCATATTAAATACGAAGCTAGCAAAATTTAAGGACCTAGAAAAAAAACAGGAGCGCTTAATGCGTGAAATGGATGACACAATCAGTCTCTATTTAGCTGATATGAAAGATGAAAATGATCGTCTAATTCAAGAGTTGCAAAGAGTTTCAAAATCTGAAATTCAAAATGCTGTGAAACAGGAAGAGCCAATTGTGAGACAGAAGGAGCAGGAGCAGGAGCAACCTCCTTCTCTGATAAAGGAAGAAAGCACAGGAGACGGTTCTGTTAGTTTAGATAATGAACCGCGTGTTTATGTGCCCAAAAATATTGTAGCCAATGCTTATTCACGTCAGCAGCAAACTGGTGCTAAAAATGATGCAAATAAAACTGAGGCTAAGGTGGTACATTCGGCCCAACAACCAAGTGATGCAACCGAAAAGGAAGAAGCTAAGCCATTAACATTGGAACAACAAGCTATTAAATTAGCGAAACAAGGTAAAACATCTGAAGAAATTGCAAAACAGCTTCAAAAAGGAAAAACAGAAATCGAGCTTTTATTGAAATTTCATAACTAAAACAGTTGCGAATAGGGTAAAGCTATGATATAGTTGCAAATGGTGTTATTAATACACACGCATTTTGATGTAGTAAGTGGTGCTCTAAGCTTAGGGTAGCTTGTTGCAAGTGATAAATGCGGAGGATAAAAACCAAACATACTAGGAGGAAATACACATGTCAGTAATTTCTATGAAACAATTACTTGAAGCTGGTGTACATTTCGGTCACCAAACTCGTCGTTGGAACCCAAAAATGAAGAAATATATCTTCGTTGAGCGTAACGGGATCTACATCATCGACTTACAAAAAACTGTTAAAAAATTAGAGGAAGCTTATGACTTCATGCGTCAAGTTGGTCAAGACGGTGGTAAAGTTCTTTTCGTTGGTACGAAAAAACAAGCACAAGAAGCGATCAAAGATGAAGCTGAACGTTCAGGCAACTACTACATCAACCAACGTTGGTTAGGTGGTACTCTTACAAACTTCGGTACTATTCAAAAACGTGTTGCACGTATGAAAGCAATCGAAAAAATGGAAGAAGATGGAACTTTTGAAGTTCTACCTAAAAAAGAAGTAATCCAACTTAAAAAAGAACACGAACGTCTAATCAAATTCTTAGGCGGTATCCGTGATATGCACGCTCTTCCAGACGTAATGTTCGTGGTTGACCCACGTAAAGAACGTATTGCTGTTGCAGAAGCTATTAAATTAAACATCCCTCTAGTAGGTATTGTTGATACAAACTGTGATCCAGATGAAATCGACTACGTAATTCCTGCTAATGATGATGCTATCCGCGCTGTTAAACTTTTAACTGCTAAAATG
>Ga0209025_1004483_pt1 | contig 12086 bp, 9 predicted proteins | sample AraplaMF_Col_mLB_FD_184256 | JGI IMG/M metagenome (GOLD analysis project Ga0209025, IMG submission 184256) | Arabidopsis root microbial communities from the University of North Carolina, USA - plate scrape MF_Col_mLB (SPAdes) (version 2) | ecosystem: Host-associated > Plants > Roots > Endosphere ... | reverse complement strand
ATTGGTTAACAACTTGAATGTGCGCTGGAAGCTTGTGAAGATGACTAGGGGGTGCCGAGTTGATAGTCCATTTGCCAATACAGGACACGAACAGCTGGTACGAGAACAGCCTCTTCAGTAAGGTGAAACTGCTGGTGGACGAGTGGGATCCACTAGGACTGCGGGCGCTTGGGGCGCCGGACGATGAATACGATTGCCTTACCGCGTACATAGTCAAGCTTAGTGCTGCCAACTCGGACATGAAGATGACGGAAGAGGCGCTGGAACAATGCATGGAGGAGCATTTCGGAATTGGGCCTTCCATCATGGAGAGGGAAAGGCTTCAGCGTTGGAGAACGAGTGTTTCAATGTTTTGTAAGCGTTTAGATTCACTAATTGAGCATGCAGCTCAGCCGTATGTGGAGTATTATTCACCAGGATAATGGAAGCGCAATCAATTCGTGGAGATCGATACAGGCAATGGACTGCCGACCCTATTATAGTGGTCGGCAGTTGTTGTATAGAAGAAGCGAAATAGGAATAGTGTGATGTGACACAATACGCTCTGATAGCCAAACAGGCTCTTTACTCCAAACGAATGGGAACATGGATAAATCGACCCTCACTAGGATTTGCATTGAATACCGAGCTGATTCATAATAAAAGGACGAGACAGGATAGTCATACATAGGAATCGGCGTTTACTGAATGCATGAGGTAAAGGTAGGGGATAGCTATAAAATCTCCAATGACGAGAGACACGAATCCGAATTCAGTTGCGAATCCGGGAAGACGGCGTTTACTGCGCATGATGGTAGGGGCAGTAATAACAATGCCTATGGCGGTTGGGGGCTATGCCAGATTCATTGAGCCTAATAATATTCGGCAGCGTAAGCTTGAGCTGGATATTCACGGACTGCCGGCTTCCTTCAATGGGCTGACCATAGCGCATATATCAGATATCCATTACGGACATCATCTAAGTGAATCGAAGCTTGCGAGCATTGTCCAAGATGTACAAGCCAATCAACCGGATGTGATATGCATTACAGGAGATATCGTTGATAATGGGGATGTGGTTCCAGCCGAGATTGTACCAATCCTGCGCCAACTGCGTGCACCATATGGTTCCTATGCTGTGCTTGGCAATCATGACTATCGGGGAAGAGGCGCAAAAGCTGTGGAGAATGCGCTGCAAACGGCAGGAATCCGCGTGCTGCGGAATGACAATGTGATACTCAGGCGGAATCATGAAGTGCTCGCTCTGGCGGGAATCGACGACGCATTGGAAGGGATTCCTGATATGACGCGTGCTATGCAAGGGATATCGGGTAAGATGTGTTGTATTCTGCTCGCCCATGAACCGGATTGGGGAACGGTTGCCCTTAACTATCAAGTTGATCTTCAATTGTCTGGTCATAGTCATGGGGGTCAGGTTCGTGTGCCACTGGTGGGACCCTTGTTCCTTCCAACTTTAGGTGAGCGGTACCCAGATGGATTATACATGCTAGAGCGTGTAGATAGACCGGATCGCCCACTTCACATTTATACGAGCAGAGGATTGGGGACGACGTTTCTGCCCGTTCGCTTGCTGTGCCCGCCGGAATGGACCTTGCTTACCTTGCGATCAATTGGATAAGGTTTATGCATAAGTAGCCCGTTTGAGGCATAGCAAAGATATATTAGTAGGAGTAGGGTCACATGGCTATTCGTGATGATCAGTAGTATTCGGCTTATCCCCTTAGGGTGTATAATGCTGATATTAGGGAGGAGACGAAGCGACATGCAGTCTATAGCTATCATTTCCGATATACATGGGAATTTACAGGCGCTAGAAGCCGTGCTTAATGATATTCAGCGACAAGGCGCTGATAAAATATACTGCCTAGGCGATTTAGTGGGGAAAGGGCCAAACCCCGTAGAAGTTGTTGATATGTTGTTTGAATATTGCGATGTAATCGTCAAAGGGAATTGGGATGAGCTTGTTCGGCAGATTGAAGATGACGAGCAATTCCGCTGGCATGCACAGCGGCTTGGTTCAGAGCGGTTAGCCCGTCTGGAACGGCTCCCCTTCTCTTATGACTTCAATATGAGTGGGCGTCATATTCGCCTGTTCCATGCTTCCCCACAGAGTGTGTTCACTCGTGTGCAACCATGGGATGCTCCGGAAAAGCGTCTGGCCATGTTCGATTTCACTGCATCATTGACGGAACCGCTCCATCCATGCCAATCACCAGATGTGGTCATCTATGGGGACATTCATAATGCTTTCTTGCAGCATTTTAGAGGGAATACGTTAGTGAATTGCGGTAGTGTTGGCAACCCGCTGGACATGACGCAAGCCTCTTATGTGATGCTGGAGGGCTATTTCGGGCAAGTTCAGCAAAGTGAGTTCTCTATACATTTCCACCGAGTTCCCTATGATATTGAGCAGGCTGTTCGAGCTGCGGAAATGAGTGATATGCCTGGAGTGAAGCCATACGTGCGAGAGCTTCGTACCGGGGTATATCGCGGGCTGCACCAGAGCGAAGAATAATTGATGGAAATGATTGTTGTCAGCGTACATTCATGCTAGGATAGAATAGGTCAATGACGATGCCGCCCTAATTAGGGCGGCATTATTGTTGCACATTCAACTAGAACTTAATGTGAGCGTAGCGGATCAGAGCATGATCGACTCGCAGCATTATGGACAAGAGGCGGCGGAAGCCGCACGAAAGGTGGATACATCAGTGACAGCGCAGAAATGGTTCACCCACCCTGTAGGCATGACCGTAAGTGCGATCATTGCTACATTGTTGTGGGGAAGCGCGATGCCGGCGATTAAGCTTGGGTATGAAGCACTCAAGATTGGCTCGGACGCGGCTTATGAACAATGGGTATTTGCAGGATATCGATTTGCTTTGGCTGGACTTATGCTCATTCTATTGACTGCTTGCATGAATCGTGGAACGCGAGCTGATGGGGTTCATTACGGTCAGTCTCGGCGTGTTGGCTGGCGAGTCACACGTCTTGCAGTCATACAGACTTTTTTGCAGTATATTTTCTTCTATATAGGCCTAAGTTTAAGTACCGGAATGAAAGGCGCGATTATTACTGGCGCAACCTCCTTCTTCCAAATGGTCATTGCCCGAATGGTTGATCGCAGTGAAAGCTTCACATTCGGCAAGATACTCGGATTAAGCTTGGGATTCGCGGGCGTTATTATTGTAACCTTCAGTAATACAGGCGGCGCAGGTATGTCATTTGGCATTGGTGATGTGTGCCTGATATTATCGGCATTGTTCGGTGCGATAGGGAATGTGCTGGCGCGCCATGAGTCGCGTGATTTGCCGGTATTGTGGCTGACTGGACGCCAGATGGCCCTAGGGGGAATTGGGCTTATTCTGGTAGGTGCATGGCGTGCAGGTTTCGCTCCCTTTCAATGGGATGTCTCATCCTTGCTGCTGCTCCTCTATCTGGCCTTCTTGTCGGCAGCGGGATTCAGCTTGTGGAATTTGATTATGAAATATAATCAGGTAGGGAAAGTATCGATGTTCCTCTTCCTCATTCCGTTGTTTGGAGTACTATTATCCGCATGGCTGTTGAATGAATCTTGGAATGGTGGGACATTGGCAGCACTTGGCCTTGTTGTTGCAGGGATCATTGTGGTGAATCGATCTTCTGCAGAGAAGTCTGCTCGCAAGGCAGTTCAGAGGGCGGTTTAACACAGGCTTAATAATTTGTTACACAATGGTAATATTCCTGTTAACGTTGGTTAATGTACAGAGGGTATATTAATAGCAAGACCCCCTTTTGATGAATATATATCCCTTGAGACGGATCTGTGAGATACAGGTCCCTTTTTTTTGTCCTTAACTCCGTATCATAAAAGAAAGATGCAGCTAGAGCACTGCATGAACTTCGTATCCCGATGAAGTTCCTTATGCCCCAGAAGCATCTTTATGTTGCGCGTGATATATAACTATAATAATCGAACTATGGTCGTGCCTCCTGACAAGTTATTCAATGGGCACGACCTGTTTCTGCTTCTCTTTATAATACACCCAGTACGTAAATCCGATGTCCTTCAGCCGAGAGCGGACTTCCTCCCAGTCCTCGCCGACGCGGGAAGGCTTATGCGCATCCGAGCCAAAGCTAACTTCGACTCCGAAATGAAGGGCACGTTCCAAGATGGCGTCCGCTGGATACCAGCCGCCGCTCAGCTTTGTTTTCCCGGATGTATTGATTTCGATGGCAACGCCGCATTCTGCAATGACCTTCAAGGTATCGTCGATAATGTCAGGGGCTTGAATGTCCGAGAACGGGGGATAGTTGCCCTTCATGGCGTCAATATGGCCTAAAATTTGAAACATGCCTGTGCGAGCAGAGTCACGAATCATTTCATAATAGGTCCGTTTTTCAGCAATTTGCTGCTCAGCGTTTAGCTTCTTCCATCTGTTTTTATTGAAAATGCTGACGCCATTTGTGCTGTGAACGGAGCCAATAATGTAGTCGAATGGATATTGTGCTAACGTCTTACGATAGGTCTCCGCATGTTCAGGGAAATAATCTGACTCGATGCCCAGCAGCACGTCGATGCGGCCTTCGTATTCCTTTTTGAGGCGCAGCACCTCGTCTACATAGTTGTGAAAATCGCTTTTGGCCATCGTAATATTCGGATGCGGATGATCTTCATCCTGGCCGAAATAGGGCGTGTGATCGGATATGCCAATGACCTGAAGTCCATGGGCGATCCCTGCCTCAATATACTCACGGATGTTGCCATCTGCATGACCGCAGCGAAAATGATGAGTGTGCAAATCGAATTTCATAGCTTCCCCTCCTGTTCATTGAGTGGTAGTGTCAAATCTACGAAGTGAGCGGAATCGTTACTCGGAACCGATGAACTGGGTTTCAGGCATGCCCTTCACATCATTTAAAAATTGCTGCATGGCAGAATTCAAGTAACGGCCTGAGCGATACATAACCCCAACAGGATGCGCGGTTTCGAGCTCATGAATTTGAACGATCTTCAGCGTGCCGCGCCGCAATTCACTGCTGACCGATAGCTTGGAGATGATGCCCGCCCCAAGATTCAACTCGGCCATCCGCTTCACTTCCTCACTGCTGGATAACTCCATAACGATATGAGGAGTGATATTGTATTGGCGGAAGGTTTCTTCGGCGAACCTGCGGCCTACAGTATCAGGCGACAATAGAATGAGCGGAACTTCCTTCAGCATATCAACCGTAGCATGCTCATGCTTGGCCAGCGGATGGTCTGGACAGACGACGAGTTCGAACGAATCGTAGTAGAGCACAGACGTATTCAGATTCGGATTCGGTTCGTTCAAATATCCGATGCCAATATCAACGGTGCCATTCTCGATATGGGCCATGATCTGTGAAGATGACATGGACATAATGGTCGTCTTAATGAGTGGAAATTGATCCTGAAAATAGGAAAGAATCCGCGGCAGGATTTGAATAGCAATCGAAGTCGTTGTACCTAGAACAATATGCCCTTGCGGAATTTGGTTCAAATCACTCAGCTTCTGTTTAACTTCGTCGACGATATCTAAGATGCGCGTTGCATGCTCCAAAAATACTTTGCCGCTGTCTGTCAGGGTGACAGGCTGGTTGCGGTCAATAAGCACCGTTTTGAACTCATCCTCCAAGCTTTTGATCTGAGCGGACACGGCAGGTTGAGTCAGGTTAAGCAATTCGCCTGCCTTGCGGAAGCTCATCGTCTTGGAAATGGTGATTAGTGTTTCCAACTGGCTTAAATTCATGACTGTTTCCCCCTTTCTTGCCTATTTTGACATAGGACTAAAATATGGTGTGAGATGTGTACACGGTGGTGAATATGTAAAATCCGAAATAGGGTGTGAGAACGGAGCTTCAATACAATTTATCGCTTTTGTTGTACTAATAAAATGTTTTTCTCATTATACATTAGATTAGTTAAGGAAGCTATGCCGATGAGCAATGTTTACCAATGCGGCAGCTTATATGAAAACTTAATAATTGAAATAGTTGACCGCCGCGCAGGCCATGCCGCACAATGAAATGAAGACGTTCTCAACAACGTTACGTTATAGCTTAGGGGGAAAACAATGCGTTCGAAACAGGTTCGCAGTTGGATGATGTATGATTGGGCGAATTCCGCTTTTGCGACAACAATGTTGGCGGCAGTTCTCCCTATCTTTTATCAGTCTGTGGCTGCTTCAGGACTTCCGAATCATGAGGCGACGAGCTATTGGGCTTTTACACAGACAATCGGCATGATCCTTGTCGCACTGCTGTCTCCGATATTGGGAGCAATGGCTGATCTATCACGCCGCAAGATGGCATTTTTGCGCGTCTTTGCGATTTGCGGCTCGGTGGCTTGTATGCTTCTGTTCTTCGCGGGAAATGGGGATTGGCTGTATGTGTCAGTACTGTTTATTTTGGCGACGATAGGCTTTTCTGGAGGCAATACGTTTTATGACTCTCTTCTGCCCGAGATTGCAGCACCAGATGAGCGGGACGAAATATCTGCCAAAGGGTACATGTACGGATACATCGGTGGCGGTGTGCTGCTGGCGGTCAACATTGTCATGCTTGAGAAATGGGAGATGCTAGGGTTTCCGAATAAGCTCGTTGCCACGCAGACCGTATTTTTGTCCGTAGGAATATGGTGGCTGCTCTTCTCATTGCCAATATTCCGCCACTTGCAGGATCCTGCCCGTACAGATCGGCAATCAGTGTCTTATTACACGAAGCAAGGCTTCGGCCGGCTAGCTCAAACGATTAAGCGGGTGAAGCATTACCCTGAGCTATTGAAGTATATGGTGTCCTTCTGGTTTTTCAATGACGGCATCTCCACGATTATCGGAATGGCGGCGATATATGGTGCTGGGATGGGCATTCAGACGAGCCATCTCATTATTGCGCTGCTTATTACCCAATTCGTCGGAATCCCGTTCACCTACTTGTTTGCGAAGTTCGCCCGCAGGTTAGGTTCTAAGCGTTCCTTGTACGTATCACTCAGTACGTATATCGTCATCGTGTTCTTTGGTTATTTTATGACAACAGCGATTCATTTCTACATCCTGGCCTTCCTTGTTGGCATGGTGCAAGGGGGAAGTCAGGCAGTAGCGCGTTCTGTCTACAGTCAGATGGTGCCGATTAGCCGCGCATCTGAATTTTTCGGGTTCCTCAGTTTATCGAGCAAAGTGTCTGCTTCCATCGGTCCGGCCGTCTTTGGCATGGTGGGCTTAATGACCGGTTCTACACGCCTGGCAATCTTGTCTATCCTGGGCTTCTTCATTATCGGTATTATTTTGCTTGCATTCGTAGATATTGAGAAAGGGCGCAAGGAAGCGGCGATGGAGGAGGACACTTGGAATACAGATGCTTCTGGGGGTAAGGAGATACCTGTACATTAATAGAAAGACCCTAATCCGTATGTTCGTACTGCTTTACGCAGAGGGGAATCACGGATAGGGTCTTCTCTTTTCGTTATCTCGGTGTTAGAGACTACGTATTCATCGGATAAAGGATTACCCGTTCAATTGAAGGGGTCGTGCTTACGTTGTCATAATCATCCACCATTGCTTGTCATACGCTTCCAACTCAGCCTCTTTCAGTCCCAAGTTCGACTCACACCATTACTCGATCGAAATGCATACTCGTTCGATAAAAAAGGAGAGCGCCCGACATAAGCTCGTGGGATGCTCTCCAATACAAATAGCCCTTTTTTCTAGAATTGTGACGTTGCGGCTACTTCATTCATTGCCTGCTCGTCTGTTGAATGTGTTCGCGGCTGAAAGGGAAGGGTGGCCGGGCTCATTGATTTCTCAGCTCGATCCCCAGCTCGCTTCAGCAGTTGTTCCTGCGCGTGCATTTTCTGCATGCCTTTGGCGGCTTTCTTGCGGTACGTGCCGTCAGGCTGCAGGAATCGACTTTTCGCTTGATCTGCCAAATAGCAATGAAGGATTTGAATAATCTGCTGCTTCAGCTCCGAATGCTCAATTGGGAACATGGCCTCGACACGGCGATCGAGGTTGCGCGGCATCCAGTCCGCACTGCTCAGCAGTACCTTGTTCTTGCCGCCATGCTCGAAGTAGAAGATGCGGGTATGCTCCAGAAATCGCCCAACTATGCTTCGTACCGTTATATTCTCACTCATATTTGGCACACCTGGGCGGAGGCAGCATACGCCTCGTACGATGAGCTCAATGTGTACGCTGGCTTTCGAAGCTTTATACAGCAGTGAAATGAGCTTTTCATCCACCAGCGCATTCATTTTGAGAATGATGTGCGCTTTGCGGCCTTTCCGCGCAGCCTCAATCTCATATTCGATATATTGCTCCAGCTTATGGCGCAAAAACAAAGGAGCAACGCATAATTGATTTAAGCTGGATGGCACGGTGAAGCCAGAGAGCATATTGAACAGCACTGAGGCGTCGCTGCCAATCTGGGGATTGACGGTCAGCAGCCCCATATCCGTGTACAGCTTGGCTGTCACATCATTATAATTGCCTGTACCCAGATGAACGTATCTGCGGATACCGTCCTCTTCGCGTCGAACGATGAGCAGTGTTTTCAAGTGGGTCTTCAATCCTATCAATCCATAGATAACATGGCAGCCGGCTTGCTCCAACCGCTTCGCCCAGTGAATATTGTTCTCCTCATCGAAGCGGGCCTTCAGCTCCACGAGTACCGTAACCTGTTTTTTATTCTCTGCAGCTGCGATTAAAGCTTCAATGATCGGGGAATTGCCAGATACCCGATACAGCGTTTGCTTAATGGCCAATACGTCTTGATCCTGTGCGGCTGCTCTTACAAGCTGAACGACAGTATCGAAGCTGTCGAAGGGATGATGCAGCAGACGATCTTGATGGCGAATCCAGGTGAATACATCCTCCCCGTCCTGAAGGGGCTGATGCGGCTGATGGCTTGGATAGAGAAGCCCTGGCTTCTGAACGAGCTGGATCAGCTTGAACAGGAATGTATAGTCGATAGGGCCGGCGATTTCGTATACGCCGCCGAGCGGCTCGTCTTCTCCATCCTGTGTGATCATTTGAAGGAGTTCATGACTAATGCCTTCCTCCGCCTCAATCCGAACCACATTCCCCCATTTCCGCATTTTGAGCGATTCCTCAATCTCCTTGAGCAGATCCTCTGCGCCTTCCTCATCTATGTCCAGATCCGCATTGCGCGTTATGCGGTAAGCCTTCATATCGACAATGTCATAGCCATGGAACAAGATGTCCATATGCAGCTTGATGACGTCTTCGAGCAGGATGAACTCCTGCTTGTCCGTGCCTGTCGGTAGCCGTACGAGTCTAGGCAATACTTCAGGCACTGCTACTGTCGCGAACACATCTTCCTCCTCGTCCGTATTGCGGACGATCAATCCAATATTCAAGCTCTTGTTCTGGATGAGCGGGAACGGCCGGCTTTGATCCACGACCATCGGAGTGAGCACAGGGAATAACTGCTCCATAAAGTAGCTGCGAAGATAGTGCTTCTCATTCATCGACAATCGATGCGGCCGCTTGATTATAATGTTGTGCTGGCGCAGCTTCCTTCGAAGCTGACCGTATATGTAGGCTTGCTTCTCGACCATTGCGGCAGCGCCAGACTTGATGCCTTCGAGCGTATCATGCGGTGTGCAGCCTGATCGGTCGCGCTTGTCGTAACCTGCGATCATTTGGTCAATGACGGACGCAGCACGCACCATGAACAATTCGTCCATATTGGAGCTGCTTATGGCTAGAAACTTCAGTCTTTCTAACAACGGGTTCGTTTTGTCATACGCTTCTTCAAGAACTCTTCGATGAAAAGCCAATAGGCTCCATTCGCGGTTAATAAATGTTCGAGCCATCACGAAACCTCTCCTTTTCTACACAATGAACGATTGCAGCTCAGCATGATATGGTCATTGGGGGAGATGAGAGGGATGCTATCCTTTTAGTAGGATAGGATACCCGCTCACTTGCTCGAAGAATGAGCTTTCATGTTGGAAGGCCCACCGTTCCAGCTCCAAGCTGCCCTCATAGGTAGGAATCATCGTAATGTAAGTGCCTTTTTTTATATGGATGGTGAAATCTTTAACTTTCTGCTGGTGGGCAATATCGAGCGCATCGGCTAGCTTGAGGATAGAGGTGAGCTTGGATAGTACCAACTGCTCCTGTTCACTCATATCCGGTCTCAGGGGCACTTGAGCACTGCGCGGATGGTATAGTGCCATACTTGCGACAAGCTCCTTGTCCTTCTCAGACAGACCCAGCCAGTCCATCGCTTTAATCATATGGTAGGAATTGGCGGCATGGCCCTCCTGGGATATGGTCTTGCCGATATCATGCAAGATAGCGGCCAGCTCCAAGCATAGTTTGCGAGACGGATCCATGCGAAATAAGCTGTTCAAGCGATCAAAGAGCTTGCTAGCGAGTCTTCGAACCTGTCTGGAGTGCTCCATATCAAGCTGAACGCGTTCGGCAGCATGGAAGGCGGACGCCGTCATATCTTCGATATACAACGCTTGCAGCGAAGCAGACTTATCATGTGCTGAGAGTAACATCTCATGAAGGACGCCGTGCCGTAAGGAAACATCCGGCAGAAGCAATCGCTCTGCTGCCGTTGCTTTGAGCAGCTCTGACATAATAATAGCTGTTGGGATGAGCTGAGAGGCGCGTTCTTCATCAATATGGAATTTGTGCGATAGCTCTGCAGTGCCTGCTTGCATCCATTCGAACAAATGGCGCTGGAGTGTTGTTCTTGCGATGGATCGCAGTGGTAAGCTGCCGACTGAGCTTGTCCCTCGCTCTCCATATTTGTTCGCCAAGGTGGAGGCTTCTCCGCCGAGGACAATTAGATGATTGATGGTATAGGAAGACATACGGCGACGCAGCATGTCCAGTTGACTTTCAATATATTGCTGAAGAACGTTGGAATAATGCAGCGACTCGCCCCGCAAGGACTCAAGCACTTCCTTCAGCTTCAAAATACCGATGCGAACATATTCGGAAAATTGCAATCTTCCAGATGCATATACACTTAGCTGGACACCGGCGCTGCCAATTTCGACGACCAGCAGTCCTTCCTCACGCAGCTGCGGCATTTGTTCAACGCCGATATTCAGTCCGACATAGGTCAAATATCGTTCGACAGAGCTATCAACCAGCTCGATGTCCATGTCCGTGTAACGGCGAAGGTTATCTAGAAAGTACCCGCGATTGCTTGCCTCTCTAACCCCGCTCGTCGCACAGGCGCGATACGTTTTCACTTTGTAATCTTTCATGAGCTGCGACATTTGCTTCATCGCGCGGCATACTTCGAACGTGGCTTTAGAATGGATCTGACCATGGGTGAAGGTGTCGTCGCCGATCGGGGATGTAAGCTTAACATCCTCAAGAATGCGAAGCTGCCCTGGTCCGGCAAGCTCGGCAATAAGCATTTTAATTGCATTCGAACCAATGTCGATGCCTGCGGCAATAAGCGGTTTGTCCATAATATCCCCTGTCTTTCGTTACAAGTGAATGAAATAGACGGCATGTATGCCTTCACACCTATATCGCTCGCGATTTACGGGCAGGAATGAACACAGCTTATGGTGTGAATACTGCTTCCAATAGACTGGGCATTGCTGTCTACTGCTAGAGTAATGGATTTGACAGGTACAGGTCATAGATTTACAAAAGATTAACATTGTGTTCCGCGCTTTCGGATGGAGTTTTCATACAGAGCATGGCAAAATGAAAAGATATTGCAAGCATTTCAAGAGATGTCACTCTTTTTTTGGAATGTAAGCAATGATAAGCTCAGCAGGCTGTTCTTCGCGGACGTGGGCGGATCTGGATGCTGTGCACATAACGTATTGCGATGAGTAAGGAAGGAGAGTATGCCATATGATGCGACCTAAGAAGCCGCTAGAAGCCAAGGTTCCGACACAGAATCGCCATCTGGGCATTATAGATATCGGTTCAAATTCGGTACGTCTTATGATTGCGGAAATTCGCGAGGATCTGACATTTCAAATTGTAGATCAATGGAAGGAAGTCGTTCGTCTTGGTGATGAGTACGATGAAGATGGAGCGATTCCGGAATATAAAATTGATAAATTAATTTCAACGCTC
>Ga0209025_1004476_pt1 | contig 12107 bp, 11 predicted proteins | sample AraplaMF_Col_mLB_FD_184256 | JGI IMG/M metagenome (GOLD analysis project Ga0209025, IMG submission 184256) | Arabidopsis root microbial communities from the University of North Carolina, USA - plate scrape MF_Col_mLB (SPAdes) (version 2) | ecosystem: Host-associated > Plants > Roots > Endosphere... | reverse complement strand
TTGTAATATTTTCTACAGCCATGTATAGTCCCCCCGATTAAAATTCCGCAAGTTCACGCATTGCTTTTTCAACTTTATCTGGATTTACCATAAAGAATTTTTCCATTGTTGGTGCATATGGCATTGCTGGAACGTCTGGACCTGCAAGACGTGCAATTGGTGCATCAAGGTCAAATAAGCAATTTTCTGCAATAATTGCTGCTACTTCACTTATAATGCTTCCTTCTTTGTTATCTTCCGTTACAAGAAGAACTTTACCTGTTTTAGAAGCTGCTTCAATAATCGCTTCTTTATCTAATGGATATACAGTACGTAAATCAAGAATGTGAGCAGAAATGCCATCTTTCGCTAATTTTTCAGCAGCTTGAAGAGCAAAGTGAACACATAATCCATATGTGATGACAGTAATATCATCACCTTCACGTTTTACATCTGCTTTTCCGATTGGTAATACATAATCATCTTCTGGTACTTCGCCTTTAATTAAACGATATGCACGTTTATGTTCAAAGAATAGTACTGGATCTTCATCACGAATTGCCGCTTTTAATAATCCTTTTGCATCATATGGTGTAGAAGGAATAACAATTTTTAAACCTGGTTGGTTTGCAAACATTGCTTCTACAGACTGTGAGTGATACAATGCACCGTGAACGCCGCCACCAAATGGTGCACGCACAGTGATCGGACAAGTCCAGTCATTATTAGAACGGTAACGAATTTTTGCTGCCTCAGAAACAATTTGGTTTACTGCTGGCATAATAAAATCAGCGAATTGCATTTCAGCAATTGGACGCATTCCGTACATCGCTGCCCCGATTGCTACCCCTGCAATTGCAGATTCTGCAAGCGGTGTATCAAGCGCACGATCTTCACCAAATTGATCATATAATCCATTTGTCGCTTTAAATACGCCACCTTTTTTACCAACGTCTTCTCCTAATACAAATACTTTCTCATCGCGTTCCATTTCCTCGCGCATTGCTAATGTAATCGCGTCAATATAAGACATTACAGCCATGAAACGTTCCCCCCTATTCTGCGTATACGTGCTTCAATGCATCTTCAGGTGCTGCATACGGAGCATTTTCTGCATATTCTGTTGCTTCGTTTACGATATGCATAATTTCATCTAACATTTGTTTTTCAGATTCCTCTGTTAACACGCCAACCTCTTTTAAGTAAGCAGCAAATGTAAAGATGGAATCTTTTTTCTTCGCTTCTTCTACTTCTTCTTTATCACGATATACACGATCATCGTCATCACTAGAGTGTGCTGTTAAACGATATGATACTGTTTCAATTAAAGTTGGACCTTCGCCGCGGCGGCCACGATCCGCTGCTTCTTTTACAGCTTTATATACTGCAAGTGGGTCATTTCCGTCCACTGTGTATCCTGGCATACCGTAACCAATTGCACGATCTGATACATTTTTACATGCTAATTGCTTTTCAACAGGGATAGAAATTGCATATTTGTTATTCTCACACATGAAAATAACAGGCAATTTGTGTACGCCAGCAAAGTTAGCACCTTCGTGGAAGTCACCTTGGTTAGAAGAACCTTCACCGAAGGTAACAAACGTTACTAAATCTTTCTTTTCCATCTTTCCTGCTAGTGCAATGCCTACTGCATGAGGCACTTGTGTTGTAACTGGTGATGAACCTGTCACAATACGGTTTTTCTTCTGACCGAAGTGACCAGGCATTTGACGGCCACCAGAGTTTGGATCTCCTGCTTTTGCAAAGCCAGACAACATAAGCTCTTTTGCTGTCATACCAAACGCTAGTACTACACCCATATCACGGTAGTATGGTAATGCATAATCTTTTTCACGATCAAGTGCAAATGCTGCGCCTACTTGTGCAGCTTCCTGTCCTTGACAAGAAATTACGAATGGAATTTTCCCTGCACGGTTTAACAACCACATACGTTCGTCAATTTTACGTGCAAGCAACATCGTACGATACATTTCTACTACTTGCTCATCACTTAAGCCAAGCTCTTCATGGCGCTTTTCTTTTACTTCTGCCATTTTCATAACCTCCTAAATCCACATTTTTATGCGTGTAACGCTTTTCCATCTACTGCTAATGCAGCTTCACCAATTGCTTCTGATAATGATGGATGCGGATGAATTGTATGTGCAACTTCCCAAGGTGTTGCATCAAGTACTCTTGCAAGACCCGCTTCAGAAATCATATCCGTTACATGTGGGCCAATCATATGAACACCGAGAATATCATTTGTTTCTTCATCAACTACAAGTTTCACAAAGCCATCTGATTCTCCATATACAAGTGCTTTTCCGATTGCACGGAATGAGAACTTACCTACTTTTAACTTATAGCCTTTTTCTTTTGCTTCCTGTTCTGTTAAACCAACAGAAGCTACTTCTGGACTACTGTATACACATTTCGATACCATAGAGTAATCGATTGGCATAACTTCTTTATCAGCAATATGTTCTACAGCAACAATACCTTCATGAGAAGCAACGTGTGCAAGTTGTAAACCGCCAATTACATCACCAATTGCATAAATATGTGATTCTTTCGTTTGATAAAACTCATTTGTTTGAATGTATCCTTTTTCCACAATGATATCTGTATTCTCTAAGCCGATATTTTGCGTATTGGCTTGTCTTCCTACAGATACAAGCATTTTTTCTGCCTTGAATTCTTTATTTTCACCATTGTGTTCGGCTTGAATTGCTACTCCATTATCTTTTACCAATGTTTCTGGTAATACTTTTGCACCTGTTACCACTTTAATTCCCTTTTTCTTCAAGAGACGTTGCATTTCTTTCGAAACATCTTGATCTTCAAGCGGTAAGACATGTTTTGCATATTCTAATACGGTAACTTCAACACCGAAATCAGCAAGCATAGATGCCCATTCAATTCCAATTACGCCACCACCAACAATGATAACTGATTCCGGAAGCGTTTCCATTTTTAGGGCATGATCCGATGACATTACGTATTCTCCATCTAGTTCTAACCCTGGTAAAGAGTTTGGACGAGAACCTGTTGCAATAAGCACATTTTTAGGAATCAACATTTCATTCTCTTCTCCACTTGCAAATTCAACCGAAATTGTTCCCGGCATTGGAGAGAAGATAGAAGGTCCAAGAATGCGGCCGATACCTTCAAACACATCAATTTTACCTTGCTTCATTAAATGCTGAACGCCTTTATGAAGCTGCGTTACAATCTTTTCTTTACGCTCTTGCACTTTAGCAAAGTTCAACTCTACATTGCTCGTTACAACGCCAAACTCTTCACTCTTTTTCGCCGTTGCATATACTTCAGCACTGCGCAGCAATGCTTTACTAGGAATACAACCTTTGTGTAAACAAGTGCCACCAAGATTATCTTTTTCAACAAGCGCTGTTTTTAGCCCTAATTGTGATGCACGAATAGCAGCAACATATCCGCCAGTACCGCCGCCAACGATGACTAAATCATATTCTTTTGCCATTATCTCAACCCCTAGCTACCGTTTCTTTTTCTCGTACAACATACTCTTTTGAAGCTTCTTCCTCACGTAATACACGAAGTGCCCCTTCCGCTAATGCTTGTAATTCATCTTCACCTGGATGCACAATCACATCAGCAATCCAATGAACGCGCTCCTTGATCTCATCAACAAGAATTTTGCTATATGCGAGTCCTCCTGTTAAAACGATTGCATCTATTTTCCCATGAAGAACTGTGCTAGCTCCGCCGATTTCTTTTGCAACTTGATATGCCATCGCTTTATAAATAAGTGTTGCCTCAGGATCACCTTTCTCAACCATGTTCTCAACTTTAATTGCATCGTTTGTACCAATAAGGCTTACTAATCCGCCTTGTCCAACAATCTTTTTCATCATTTCATCGCGGTAATACTCACCTGAGAAACACATTTCTATTAACTGTCCAACCGGCACTGTTCCAGCACGTTCTGGACTAAATGGACCTTCACCATTCAAACCATTATTTACATCAATAACTTTTCCTTGCTTATGAGCACCAACCGTTATCCCGCCACCCATGTGCGCAATTAATAGGTTTAAATCTTCATATTTACGACCAAGTTCCTCTGCAACTTTACGCGCCACAGCTTTTTGGTTTAACGCATGAAAAATACTTTTTCGCTCCATGCCAGAAATACCACTAATACGAGCAATTGGATCCATTTCATCAACAACAACTGGATCGACAATAAATGCTGGAATATTTAATCCTGAAGCGATTTCATACGCCAAAATACCTCCAAGATTTGAAGCGTGATGACCGCTATATCCATTTTTCAAATCTTCTAACATTGCTTCGTTCACTGTATACGTACCACCTTCAATGGGACGAAGTAATCCCCCGCGGCCGCAAACAGCGTTTAATTTCGAAATATTAATACCGTGAGAATGTAAAACCTCTAAAATTGTTTCTTTTCGAAATTCATATTGATCAATAATTCGTTTATATTTACCGATTTTATCCACATCATGACGAATGGTTTCTTCTAAAACGGGTCTTTCATTATCAAAAACACCTATTTTTGTGGATGTACTACCCGGATTAATAACAAGGATTCGATTTAAGGACAATGTTGCTACCTCCACCTATAAATTCAAAAGGAAGTGGAAACCTCGTAAGAGGTAACCACAGCTTTTGTAGAAGTTGTATATGATAGATTAGCGACGGCTAATAATGTCATGGCCGTTGCGTAAGAACGTGCTACGAGTATTTTTCAAGCTTGCAATACGCTCTTCAGCTAGACGATCTGCTGCAACATAAGTTGGTACACCATCACGTTTTGAAATCTCAATTACTTTTGCAATTGTGTCATAAATAGACTCTACACGTTTTAATGCACGTTCTCTATTGTATCCATATAATTCATCTGCTACGTTAATTACACCGCCTGCATTAATTACATAGTCTGGTGCATATACAATTCCCATTTCATGGATTGCGTCACCGTGACGATCTTCTTTTAATTGGTTATTTGCAGAACCTGCAATTACTTTTGCTTTAAGTTGTGGAATTGTTTCGTCATTTACTGTTGCACCTAATGCGCATGGTGCATAAATGTCACATTCTACACCGTAAATTTCATTTGGTTCAACTGCTGTTGCACCAAATTCTTCTACTGCACGTTGTACCGCTTCTTTATTAATATCTGTAACGATTAGTTGTGCACCTTCAGCGTGTAAATGTTTGCATAGGTGATATGCTACGTTACCAACACCTTGAACAGCAATTACTTTACCTTCTAGGCTGTCTGTACCAAATGCCTCTTTCGCTGCTGCTTTCATACCGCGGTAAACACCATAAGCAGTTACTGGAGATGGGTTACCAGAAGAACCGAATGAAGGTGAAATACCTGTCACAAAATCAGTTTCTTCGTGGATAATATCCATATCATCAACAGTTGTACCAACATCTTCTGCAGTAATATAACGCCCGTTTAAACCTTGGATGTAACGTCCTAATGCACGGAACATTGCTTCACTTTTATCTTTACGTGGATCGCCGATGATAACTGTTTTTGCACCACCTAGGTTTAAACCAGCTGCTGCGTTTTTATATGTCATCCCTTTTGCAAGACGCAATGCATCTTCAATCGCCGCTTCTTCAGAATCATATGTCCACATTCTTGTTCCACCAAGGGCTGGTCCAAGTGTTGTATCATGAATTGCAATGATTGCTTTTAATCCAGATTCTTTATCTTGACAAAATACTACTTGCTCATAATCATATTTTTCTAAGTATTCGAAGATTTCTAATGTCATTGTCATTTCCCCCTAATTGTTTTTACCCTTTTGGTTTATTTAGAAGCAGTCGCAACTGCTAAAGCTAATGAATATACTTTTGTTTCTGCCGAATCGGCACGAGATGTTAAAACAATTGGTGCTTTCGCGCCAGCAATCATCGCTCCTACATTTGCATTTGCAAAATAAACAAGCGATTTATATAGCACGTTTCCGGCTTCAATCGTTGGGACGAGTAAAATGTCTGCCTTACCTGCTACATCACTTACAATGCCTTTGTGTTCTGCTGCAATTTGTGATACAGCATTATCTAAAGCAAGTGGTCCATCAACGACACAATTTTTAATTTGTCCACGACGATTCATTTGTGTCAACATTGCTGCATCAATTGTTGCCTGCATTGCTGGATTAATAACTTCCACCGCTGCAACTGGAGCCACTTTCGGTAATTCAATTCCTATTGCCCGGGCAACTTCAACAGTATTTTGTATAATAGCAGCTTTTTGCTGTACATCAGGTGCAATATTCATCGCTGCATCTGTGACGAAAATAAAGCGATCATAATTTGGAACTTCAAATGCCGCTACATGCGATAATACGCTACCTTTGCGAAGTCCCCACTCTTTATTTAATACTGCTTTTAAAATACTTGCTGTTGGGATGTTCCCCTTCATAAGCACATCGGCTTCACCATTTCTTACTGCCTTAACAGAAAGTTCCGCAGCCTCGATATTTGATGATGCTGCAATCACTTGAACATGGTCTGAAGCTTGTAATCCATGCTCTTGTAACATACCCATAATTATTTCTTGATTTCCATATAGACGAAATTGAGCTAACTGTAATTGTATCGCTTTAACTACTGCCTCAATTACTTCATGATCTTCAGCTACTGCCACAGCCACAGTTTTTCTTGGCTTTCCGGCTGCTTGATCAATTAGGTTTTGCAACTTCATATTTTGTAATCAACCCTTTCCGTCGTCCCTCGTCTATTTAATAAGCAAATACCGTGCCAACTTTTTAAAGTGGTCATACCAATTATGAAAACGTATACAAAATGCAGTAAAATCAGCACTTTGAAAAATCACATAATATTCTGTCTTAAAATGTCGTTTTTTATATACCATGCAATAAATTGCATGGTGTGCAATTTATTGCATGCTATTTTTTGCATGGTCATACTTTTCTAACTTATAATATAAATTTCGAACTGAAATTCCTAACGCTTTTGCCGTCTTTGTTTTATTCCCTTCAAATTCCTCTAAATATTCATGTATAATATTCCCTTCAAATTCTGTTACCAGGTGTTCAAGAGACCTTTCTTCTAATTTAGGTAGCAAACTAGTCCCCTTTACCTCCACTTGATCTCCCTTATGCAAAGAAGGTAAATGATGCACCTCAATATACATTTCATTATAGTTCATAAAAATAATGGCCCGTCCCAAAATATTTTCTAGCTCTCTCACATTCCCAGGCCAATCATACGATTGCAAATATTCAATAGCCGCTTCTGTTAACCCTTCTACATTACGGCCATAATCTTGGTTAATTTTTTGAATCAATCGTTCTGATATAACAGGAATATCTTCCTTCCGCTGACGAAGAGAAGGAATTTGGATCGGAATTTTATTTAAGCGATAATATAAGTCTTCTCGAAACTCACCTTCCAAAATTGCTTTTTCTAAATTTACATGTGTGGCTGCAATAACCCGAACATTAATAGGAATCGGCTTTGTCCCTCCCACCTTCACAATCTCTTTCTCCTGTAAAACACGCAGTAATTTCGCTTGTGTACTTGCAGAAACTTCTCCAATCTCATCTAAAAAAATACTCCCATTGTTCGCTTCTTCAAAGAAGCCACGTTTACCGCCTCTTCTCGCACCAGAAAATGCTCCTTCTTCATAACCAAACAGTTCACTTTCTAATAGCGTTTCTGAAATAGCAGCACAGTTCACACGCACAAATTTATTGTACTTCCGATTACTCCCATTATGAATAGCATGCGCAAATAACTCTTTTCCAGTTCCTGACTCTCCTCGGAGCAATACAGTTGCCGGTGTATTCGCTCCAAGTTTTGCTTGTTCAATTGCGGCCATCGTTTCATCAGACGTCCCCACAATATCCTCAAAAGAATATTTTGCTTCGAGCGTTCGAATAATTTGTCTTGCCCGATTTAATTCATGCGTTAACTTTTGAATTTCTGACACATCACGAATAACACCAACGCTGCCCTTCAATATACCATCAACAATAACCGGTGCCACATTTACAACTACATCTCGTTTTTTCTGTCCAATCTTCATATGTATCCCCCGAACAGCTCTACGCGTCCGAAGTACTTTCATATGCATACTCTCGCCTTCTACAATATCAGTCGTCGCCGGTTTCCCAATAATGTCATCCTCGTTTAGACCGGTTAATTTTGTATAAGCAGGATTAATTACAAGACCTCTCCCCTTCTCATCTACAACAGAAATCGCTTCCTCAGACGAATGAATGATCGCTTCTAATAATGTTTGAATTTCTTTTAAATCTGTAACCTCTTCCGCCAAGTCTACAACTTCTGTAATATCTTTAAAAATTGCAAATGCCCCTTGAACCTCTCCGTCTTCTTTCAAAATAGGAATGCGCGTTGTAATAATCTTCTTTCCATTCCCTAATGTCAGTTCATGATTCACTTCTATTTGTTTCGTTCGTATAATGCGAAGTAATTTACTAGTCGGGATTACTTCGAAAATGTATTTCCCTACCGCTTCTCCGGACTTATAACCTGTTATACGTTCTGCACTTTTATTAAATAATTTTACATACCCTTCTGAATTAATCACGATCATTCCATCATGAGTGGAATTTAAAATTAAATTCCCTTGCTGCGTTTGTTCTTTTAATTTTTCAATTAGCTCTTCCTTCTCATGTGCTAACCTCGTAACAATCTTCGCAATATCTCCTGGTATCAAAAGGGTGTTTTCTCGTTTGCTTTCTAAAAGAACTTTATGTAATTGATAATCCCCTGTCATATCAAACATCACATCAATATCAGTTGCCAAAAAGGGCTCTATATTCGTTCCAATTGCAATATGTCGTTCTTTTGCAAGTTGCAATCCTTTCGCCTTTGGGTTTATATCAATCATCCCTATAATCTCAAATATATTTGAACTCTGTAGCAAGCTCAGAATCGTACTTCCACCTTCGCCCGCTCCAATAATTAACACTTTTTGTTTCACACATTACACTTCCCCTCGAAGTATCTCTGCAAAATTTTGCACACCCTTATCTTACTCGTTCAGCCCCCTCTTGACAAACCCCCTTTTTATATAACATCATTTAATATATACAAAATTATCTGAAAAGGAGCATTACCTATGCAGCGTTACTTTGCTCTTCTCTTAGCACTTATTCCCATTTCATTAGCAGTGCTAGGGATAAAACTAATGAGAGATACTGTATTCGGCATCCTTTTATCTCCCATTCCTGTATTGTGGTTGCAATTTTTAATAGGTGTATTCTGCTTTGCAATCGGTTTTTATATCTTTGGCGGCTTCGTATTATACCGCGATCGTAAGCGAAATAAAGTTCAAGCCCGTTTTCGAAGATAAGTAAACATAAAAAATGAGACCTTCTTTCATTAAGGGTCTCATTTTTCCACTTGCAATAGTACTCTAGCAGTTTCTGGATAATCAGTAATAATTGCTGATATATTCATATCAAAATATTTACGCATGACCGTCTCATCATTTATCGTGTACGGACGAACATCAACTCCACATTCCATTGTTAATTCAGCAATCGCATCAGGAAGGTAACGATAATTCGGATGAATAGCAGTAGCACCCATTTTTTGCGCATACGCCCACGGACTATGTAAACCTTCTCGATATAAAATAGCCGTTTGAATATCCGGGGCCATCATATGACACATCTTCATACTGTAATGATTAAAAGAGGAGAAAATGATTCGATCTTCTAAGGCAAATTTTCTTACAAGTGTTATAACCTCTTCTTCTAAACCATGATATGGAATTTTATTATTTTTTAATTCAATGTTAAGCAACAATGAATTAGATTGTAGCCATTCTAGCACTTCCTCCAGTAAAGGAATTTTGCAGAACCCTACTTTTTCAGAAAACTTGTAACTGGCATCTAACTTCCGTAAATCTTCATATAAATAATTTCGAACAGCACCCTTACCGTTCGTTGTACGATTGACCGTTTCATCATGAATAACAACGATTTTTTTGTCTTTTGTAAACTGTACATCCAATTCAATACCATCTGCTCGAAATGATTCCGCAGCTTCAAACGAAATCATTGTATTTTCTGGATACGTCCCAGCTGCACCTCTGTGAGCAAATACAAGAGTCATCCTCTCTCCCCCAATCTTATGCTATACTATACGAAAAAGGAGGTACTTCTATGAGACCATTACAAATTTCTCCAGACACTGCAATTCGCCTATCAAAAGCTCTAGGTGTTCCACTTGAACAAATTATGCATATGCCACAGCATATTTTAATTCAAAAGTTAGTTGAATTAGAAAAACAAAATAAAGATAAAGAATAATATAGTCCTGTTTTGCAGGGCTTTTTATTACCCTCAATTTATTCCCTTTTTAATTCATCTTATCACTGAGCAATTTCACATAAAACCTTATAGTTTAAACGAAAATAATGTGAGTGCACAGTTACCCATCATTAACAAACATTTTTTAATGCGAAAGAAAAACACCTCTTACTTTATAACCTCGATAGTGAACCCATTTAGATTGGCAATGTTAAAGCCATTACGATATTTTCTCTATACTCCTCGTCCTTTTCCTTCAATTCTAGAACCTTACGCCTCAAATCAATATTCACATATAGTTCGCAATAACGATTTAATTCTTCATCTTCATCAAAAAACAATTTAAATTTTAGAATTTCATTTTCAAAATTTGATGGATCACCCGCTAATGTAAAACACGTAAAAGGTACTACATTATTCATTTTAGAATTACTATCTTTCGATAAGTATAAATGTGATATAACGTTTACTAAATAATCGGAATCACTCCCCAAAGAATAAAATACAATACCGTTTTGATGAAAAGCGTTATCATTTATTTCCCCTTCAGTACTTATACCCCTTATCATATTATTTTTAAAAGCAATCATGAATCCAACAATTTCCCCTTCAAATTGACCAAAAGCTTTAACAACATGATACCCTTTCTCTCTCCAATAATGTGTAATATTAAACGTTAAATCTTGAAATCCCTCTTCTGTATTTTCATTAATCACCACAAATTTCATATCAGTCCTTATACTCCTTTTTCTATTTTCTAAAAAGATACCTCTTATTTCCAGCGTAACATAATAAAAACCTCCTATCTATCGGAATAAACTTCTAATCCAATAAATAAAAGGTTTTTAAATTAACCGCCAATTACTTATGTACTTTATTGCCTACATACGTAATTTGTTGGCTATTAAATTTTGTTATGAAATACGCTTAACATCTTGATACAACAACACTTACGAAGCCTTATGTTCAAGCCTTAACTTATCTGCTACCATCGCGATAAATTCTGAATTCGTAGGTTTTGCTTTTGACATCGATACAGTATAACCAAATAAGGACGAGATTGAATCAATATTCCCACGGCTCCACGCCACTTCAATTGCATGGCGGATTGCGCGTTCTACACGGCTTGCTGTCGTATTATATTTTTTTGCAATATCCGGGTATAAAACTTTCGTAATAGAGCCAAGAAGCTCGATATCGTTATATACCATAGAGATCGCCTCTCGCAAATACATGTATCCTTTAATATGAGCTGGTACACCAATTTCATGAATGATGCTGGTAATACTCGCATCTAGATTCTTCGGTTTTCCATCTACTGTTGTTGCAGATCGGAAAGATGGTAGTGGACGTTTAATTGTAGTATTCGTTTTACCGCTTACTTGACGAATATGACTCGTTAAATTTTCCATATCAAATGGCTTTAAGATAAAATAAGAAGCACCTAAATCAACTGCTTTTTTCGTTACATCCTCTTGTCCAAATGCTGTTAACATAATAACATTCGGCTGCCTTAGTCGTTCAATATGCCGCATTTTCTCTAATACCGCTAAACCATCTAAATGCGGCATAATAATATCCAAAACGAGTACATCTGGTTGTTTCTCTTTCAGTAAATTTAAACACTCTTGACCATTATAAGCAATCCCAATTACTTCCATATCATCTTGGGCAGCAACATAACTTTCTAACATTGATACTAGTTCCTTATTATCATCCACAAGACACACTTTAATTTTCTCCACAGCTTTTCCTCCCTTACCGAATCGATTCTCCCGACATGTGTAA
>Ga0209025_1004470_pt1 | contig 12128 bp, 9 predicted proteins | sample AraplaMF_Col_mLB_FD_184256 | JGI IMG/M metagenome (GOLD analysis project Ga0209025, IMG submission 184256) | Arabidopsis root microbial communities from the University of North Carolina, USA - plate scrape MF_Col_mLB (SPAdes) (version 2) | ecosystem: Host-associated > Plants > Roots > Endosphere ... | reverse complement strand
GCCCCGTCTTCTCATAGTATATAGCAGAACCGAAATCGAGCAGCTTCGGCTGGCCGTCCTCTCCAATGATAATGTTCGCTGGCTTGATATCGCGATGAATGATGCCTTGCGCATGGACATATTCAAGCGCAGATGCGAGCGGCAGTATCGTATCGCGCAGGAAATCGGCCACGGAAACAAGCCTGCCTTCTTCAACAAACCGCTCAAGCGAGATGCCCTTGCAATACTCCGTTATCATATAATGCGTCCCGTTCTCCTCAAAATAATCCACAAGGCGAACGATGTTCGAGTGGCTCAATTGCTGCAGCATCTGCGTTTCCATCAGGAAGGCCTCCCGCAGCTCAGCATACTGCCGTTGAACAGAGGGTACACGGCACAGCACGGTTCGCTTGTCCAGATCGCGAAGAGCTACCTGCCTCGGGTAGAACTCTTTCACGATGACCGCCGCCCCGTCCTCCAGCTTCCGGCCCGCATAAACATTGGCCAGCTCACTGCAAGCGATTACTTTCTTCACTTTATAGGAATGATGAAGCACAACATTTCGATTCAAACAAATGCCAGCATAATCCGGTTTCACGGTTTCCTCCAGAAGCTCTGGCCTGACTGGGACGTGGAAGTTGCATCGTCCGCCAGCAGACACGTAGTATCTATTATTGTAACACAATACCCAATATTTGCTATATAAGATTTATATGGTTTATTGAATTCTATGAGATAACGATCAAGAGAGATAATGCTTTGACCTTCAATCTTTTCCCATGATATAATTCGGTCATTCTTTCCAATGAGGTGAAATGGATGTCATTCCGCAACGTTCGAGGTATGTAGGTTCCGGGCTGGGTCAAAACGCGTACCAGCTATCAAGGGGATAGTCTGCCCTTTTAAGCCTAACGGAACAGAGAGCCGCGCAACGAAATGGAATCCATTCAGAAGGATATGCAGTTGTACAGTTCCTGCCGATCTGACAACTCGTATGCCCATTAATTTCACATACTATTGGAAGGCGGAATCTATATGAACTCTTTCGATTACAAACAATTTTATGATCAAGTAGGCAAGCTGAACGGTTGGGATTTCAGTCAAGTGAAATCAACTACAGAGGGGACGAATTGGGAGTTATTCCATGAGGCTGGCAAGCTGTGCGCCAAGTCGGACATCCTGCTCGACATCGGTACAGGTGGCGGTGAATCTGTGCTGCCGATCGCAGGTCAAGTGCTTCTGCTCGTTGGAATCGATGCTTCTGCAAGCATGGTCTATACGGCACAAGCGAATCTGGCAGCATCTAAGAAACCCAATGTGCGCTTTATGCAAATGAATGCAGTGCAGCTTATGTTCCCAGATCGACACTTCGACATCGTCACATGTCGACATTCCGAATTCAATGCCGCAGAAGTTGCTAGGGTATTGACGGACGATGGCGTGTTCCTTACCCAACAAATCAGCGAAGGCAACAAGCTCAACCTGAAGCAGGCATTCGGCAGAGGACAAAGCAACGGCGTTGAATCCGGCACCTTGCTGCGTCGATATCAGAAAGAGCTTGGCGAAGCAGGATTCATGAATATCCAATCCTATGAAATCAATCTGACACAGTATTATCAGACCGAAGAAGATCTGATGTTCATCCTTACACATACGCCAACGATACCGAACTTCGGGCAACTCGAGGACGATATGCGCATCTTCAAGCAATTCGTTGCCGACAATAGGACGGACAAAGGCATTCGTACGAATGAACAACGGTTCGCCATCGTTGCAAGAAAGCATTAATCCATCATACGACTTGAGCGATGACTCTTATAGACCATCCTTGCGCATGTAGGATTATTTAATGATAACTGTCGCACTTTATATACAATTCGTCATATAAATTAAAGCAGCCAAGGGATTCGTCCCCCTGGCTGCTTATTTAGATCGGCGAGCTTCTATCGATGTACAATCTAGTCATGATTCACCTTATCTTGTACAGCATTCGGATCTCGCCTTATTGCTCGCGCTTTTCCCAGCTCCAATAATATTTCATCTCTCTAAAAGCAACATCCCACAATGTTTCATTTCCTTCAATGGTTATCGTCAGCTCATTGGCCTTTTCGAGATAAACTGTGAATATTTCCGGCTCATGGCGTTCTCCAGACGCAGACAGGAACTCATGTCCATCAACGGACACACTTACTCTCCCCTGCAACTCCTTCTGATCGGGAACTCCATAAAACAAGGAAAGATAAAGCTCTTTATTGCCTAACGTATACGTATACGTTTCCCTATTTTTGCCTTCGATACTATACACATTATATTTGGGTTCTACGGTTTGACCGCCAATTTTGAAACTGTATGGTCTTGTGCCCGTTGATGTATTTCCGGTGCTGTCTATCAGTTCGTTCAACGCCACAAAGGGACCCATTTCTTGGGTGAACGCCTTGTCAACAATCCCGAAGCTCCCCCAAACCACAGTCATAAGGACAACAATGAAAATGCCCGTGGCAGCTATACTTTTCCGGATATTATTTGTACGAAAGCCAAGTTTGTACGCCCAGAATCCGATTGCTGCGCCTAATGAGTTTTCAATTACGTCGTTAATATCGAAGGTGCCGAGCAACGTTAGTGCCTGAATCGTTTCAATCACGAGAATGGACAGGATGAACAATGCAATGAATCGAATAAAACTCGTTCGATATAACAACGGAATCAATATGCCAAAAGGAATGAAAGCTGCAATGTTTCCAATAGCCACAAAGTCCATCAGAGTAGGATGTAGAAGATCTGATACACTTGGCAGCCTAAAAAAACTGTCCGGTATAAGAATAAAGGTGTAACCATCCTTTTGATCTATGGTACCTACTCTACCGAAAGCTAGAAATATAAAATAAAGAATCAAAAATGTATAGCATATGGTTATTCCCAACATAATCTTACGCTGCTGTTTAGTCATGGTTTACTCCTTTATAGCCGATTTTCATAGCTATGCTGATGGATATCATGTTATCTGTCTAAAATGACTTTCAAGTGACAGTGAAGGTGACAATTTAGTCACTTACGGAGCGGAGATAAATCACTTTTTACCGTATATGAATCTCCTCAATTACTTGTATAAAATAAAAGCAGCCAAAGGAATTTATCCCCTGACTGCTATCTTACGTCACGATAAGATTACCGATAAGTCACCGTTGAACCGCAATACTCACAAGTTGAGGTGGAGCTAGGAGATACACTCGTTTGTGCGCCGCAGCTAGAACATGCAATCATTTTGGGCAGCTGTGGTGCAGTCTGTGGTACAATCGAACTAGCTGCTGCTTCTATTTCTGCACGACGAATCGGCTGTGCTGGAGGAAGCTCAACGATCTCCTCAATTGTTGGCGCATACGAAGGCATTGGCACAGGCTCCTGTGCGAAATAGGCTAGATGCTCTCTTCTAAAGCGTTCCCGTGACCTTTTCTCCAATCCTGATGCTGCCCACCAGAGCAATACCCCCGGTGTGAAAAAGAGAAGCGCAAAAATAGCTGCCAACATGAACTTATCTCCTTGTGTAGACCAGTTCACGATCATACCAAACCATACGATCCCATATAAGAACATAAGAAATCCCCCTGCAAATCGCAGGAATGATTGGAAGGCCATGCTAGGCGGATTAAGCCCTAGCTGTCGCAATTGCTCGCGTTCATCTGCTTTTTTCTTCATACTGCCTCCAATTTTTCGGAGCACCAATCCAGGCAGAAGAAATACAAGCAGACATATCATTAGATAATCCTTCCGAAACATAGATCGATCCATAAGCATCCCAAGGATACTAAGTACAAGCGCAAATATGAGAAAACCGCCGCAAAATTTCAAAAAAGAACCGATCTTTCCCCTCATTCCGCTAAACCTCCTATCACCTATTACACCAAACCATCACATTCCGTATAGTTCATATCGCTAAAGACGGCATTCCGATTCATATGGCCCGCCATTTACAGGCATATAACACTCATTATAAATAACATCCAATGGAGAGGCCAACCTAATTGTGGGAAAAGAAATGCAGAACAAAAAGAAATAGACCTCCAGCCAAGCTTGCCATGACTGAAGGTCTAGAGAACTTGCAAAAATGAACATGCATCCGAATGCGAATCTGCAAATCTGCGAATTTACGAACTTGCGAACTTCACTTGCCGCACTGCTGGACATTCTCTACGCTCTAGCTCTAGGGCTCAGGACATTCCCTCCCTGACGTTCTTCTCTTGCAGCTTCATCCGATATTCAAGCGGCGTCATCTGATTCTGCTTCTTGAAGAAGCGAATAAAGGCCAGTGCAGAATTATAACCAAGTGCGGACGCGATCTCATTGACCCTCTTCGAGGTATTGAGCAGCCATTCCTTCGCCTGCAGATTGCGATAATCATTGATGTAATCGGATATCCCGATGCCTGTCATTTGCTTATATAGTCTAGATAAGTAGGAAGGATTCAACCCTACCTCGTTCGCAATCGCAATCAGCGAGATATCATGGGTTAAATTATTGGCAATGTACCGATGGACTCGCTTGATCAGTTCTCCCGGAACCTGTTCTTCTCTTCCTTCTTGCCGCTCGAACATGAGATCAGCGAGTTCCCAGAAATATTTTTTCAGATCGAGCCATGTGAATGACTCCTTCTTCTGGTACAAGAAACTAATATCCATCTTCGCGCCGACCTCTTGCTTCAACTTCGGATTCTCTCCTAAATGGGATAGGAACAGCGCCGACAAGGAATGATACAACGCCATCTTCCGAGCATAGCTGCTCTCCTCCTCATTGTTCCAATCCTTCGTGATGCGCAGGAACAATTCATAATACTCCTTGCGATGATTGTTCTCCAGACATTTCAGCAGCAGTTGAATTCGGTTATGTTGAAAGTAATCTTGCGTATCCGTACCGTTCCCGCACTCTTGCATTTGCAGAATATCGGAATCCGTCAAAATAACTTCTTTAGGCAGCCGCTCCCCTGACACGAAGCAATACTTTAGCATCTGGAATCGTTCCGCCACACTTGCCCATTCCGTCGATGTACTGCTGAGTGCGAAGGATACCGTTACTTGCAGAAGGCGCTGACAGGTCTGTTGAATCATGCCCATGACTCCGTTCAGGCGAGCCTGTGATGACTTCCACACTTCCGACTCGGACATCACACCTTCATGAGACTCATAACTGGAGTAGGAATAGCTATGATTGCCGTCTTGCGTCATTCGCGGCTGCAGCAGCCATACAAGCTTGGAATGCTCGAATGGGCAGGAGAAGCATTCCATATACGGGGTGACATACTCCTCGACGATATTCTGAACGCCATACAGCAATAAGGATTTATCAAGTGAACTGAAGGAATTCTTCCAAGCATCCACCTTGCCAACCACCATCATGACAGGTAGATCCGCGCGCAGCGGAATATCATATTCTTGAAAATGACGTTCAATCCCTCTCAGCATCTCCGCCTTGCCCTCTAGAAGCTCCCACACATATTCTCTCTGCAGCAGCGGCAGCGCCTGCCGCATCCGATAATGCGCCTGCTCCAGCCTGCGCATCTGCTCACATTCCTTGTTAAGCTGAGCAATGGCCCGTTCAACGGCAGCAACAATCTTCTCATCGCTCTCAATTTTCAAGATATAATCGAATCCGCCAAGAACCATAGCACTCTGGACATAGTGGAAGTCATTATAGCCCGTCAAGAAAATCACTTTACAGTTCGGCCAACTCTGCTTAATATTTTGAAGCAGCTCAATCCCTTCCAGGCCAGGCATTTTAATATCAGAGATAACAATATCTATGGGCGAAGCGGACCTGCGCATCATATCTAATGCCTCTTCACCCGAATACGCTTTCAAAATATCGAGCTCAAGATGTTCTATGCCCTGAAATAACTCTAGCAAACCATCTACAATAATAGGCAAGTCGTCTACGATGAGCATTCGTCGCATGCCGATCTCCTCCTTTATTCAAGCCCCAGATGTATACGTACCTTCAGTCCGCCAAGTTCAGAACGCGACAATTTCAATCCATATGAATCTCCGTAGCGAAGCTGTATCCGTCTGTGTACATTAATTAGCCCTGTCGTCTCATCGATGTGATTGGTACAATTGGCAAGGCGATTGCAAAGCTCATTCAGCTTCTCATCGTCTAAGTCATCTCCATTATCTTCGACACTGATCACAACTCCATCTTCAACCTGTTCGCTGTGCACCCACAACTCTCCTGCTCCGCGCATATTGCCGAATGCATACTTATAGGCATTCTCAATGATCGGCTGCAGCACAAGACGCGGTACGCGTATTGGCTGGCTCTCGATGTCGAGGAACACTTGAATCCGATCCCCGTAGCAGATCGATTGCATCTCTACATAGGTCGAGGAATGCTTCACTTCCATCTCTAGCGGAATTTCATCTTCATCGTTCCGGGTAATGAAATGAAAATACTCGCCGATATACAAGCAGAATTGGTATGCCTTCTCTTTGTCCTCCGACTTAATAAGCCGGCACAGTACAAAGAAGCAATTGTACAAGAAATGGGGATTGATTTGTGATTGAAGCCGCTTCAGTTCCGAGCGCTGGCTTCGAATTTGCTGCTCGTAGTTCTGTTCAATGAGTGTTTTCAACGAGTGCACGGTATCATTGAACGCCTGATACAAATATCCGAACTCATCATGGCCGCGATCAATCGAGACCGGCGTTAGGTTCAGTTGCTTCACCCGCCTGAACGCATGAATGAGCTTCATGAGCGGTCGATACATGAGCTTCATTAAGGAGTAAGAGAAAAAGAGCGCTGCCACCACAGCCAATCCACATGCCCACCAGAACCATTGCCGATACTTCTGAATCGGCCCCAGAACGGTTGATTCCGGTATGCAGGTCACAGAGTAAGAACTCCATACAGCGGAGTATTTGTAAACCGTCAAATACCGCTCCCCATCATACTCTACGATATCGTAGCCTTCTTGCTTCTCTTCCTTCCATTTCTGTTGAATAAACTCCTTCATTGAATCGTACAGTGTCGATTGCTCATTGCTGCGAATATCCCATTCGTGCTCCACATTCAGCAGCATCGTCTCTCCATTCAGAGAGCCCGCAATCTGATCAAGTGCTTCCTTGATCTTCCTAACGGACAGCTCTGCACCGACCAAATAGATTGGATCCTTGAAAGTAGTCGTCGGGTATTGCAGGGTAATAAACAGTCGATCGTTCCAGTATATGAACGGCTTGCTGTAGAAAGGACTCTCATGCTGCATGGCAGCAAATTCCTCTCGATTGAGCGTCGTATCATATTGCTGACTGAGCAGCGTACGATCAATTTTCGGTACGTATGCCTTGGCTTCGCGAATAAACGGACTCGAATTCTTCATGAGCTCCAATCGCTTCTGAATAAGCGTAATGTTGTTGGCCCGCTCGTAGGCGGTCAAGTCCGTCCCTAGTGCAGCTAACTCCAGTAAATCGTTGTCCGTTACATAATTCGGCAAGTAACGGATAATTCGTTCGACTTCCTTATCGAGCGAGTCGAGGTAGAAGCTTGTCGTATTTAAGGTAGAACGCGATACTTCAAGCTGAATGCTATTAGCTCCCCGCTCATTGATGAATAACGTAATCATCATGAGGGGGAGCAATACGATTAGAAATACAGCCATGATCTTCATGAAGATGGAAGAGTCTTTTAAGCGGAATAATAGTTTCATCGTATTTTCTCCCTACATTTGGAGGTTTCGGCTACTATTATTCTTTGACACTTCCCATTACAATTCCTTTAATGAAGAATCGCTGTAAGAATGGATATATAATTAGAATTGGGAATGCAGCAACGAAGATCTGAGCTGCCTTACTTGTACGGTCAGACAGCTTCTGCATTAATTCAATTTCTTCAGGCTTCAGGTAACGCAGATCCATCTTTATAATGATCGACTGCAGGAACGTTTGCAATGGATATTTCTCAGGATGACTCATCAACAGCATACCGTCGAACCAACTATTCCAATGCCATACCACCGTAAAGAGTCCCGTTGTTGCCAATGCCGGAACCGATAGCGGGGCGTAGATTTTCCACAAGGTTGTGAAATGCCCTGCACCATCAATCTTCGACGATTCCTCCAGCTCCTTCGGTAAGCCGCGATAGAAGTTAAGCAACAGAATGATATTGAATACTTGAACTGCATTTGGAAGTATCAAAGCCCAGATCGTATCCATAATACCAACGGCTTTCACGGTCATATACCATGGAATTAAGCCACCATTGAACAGAATGGTGAATACGAATATCCATACATAAATCGTTCGCATCCGGAACTGTGAAGTTTCTTTGGATAATGGGTATGCGGTCATGATCGTTAAGAACATGCTGAAGGCCGTACCTAATACGGAACGCTCAACCGTAACCCAGAAAGCTCGCAAGTACTCTGGTCTGCCGAATACGTTCTGATACGCCGCAGTCGTGAACTCCACCGGCCAGAGCATGACCTTGCCTGCAGATGCCGCAGAACCTGAACTGAATGATACGGCTAATATATGAACAAGTGGCATGAGGCATAGTATCGAAATGAGAGCTAGAAATAGAACATTGAATCCGAGAAAGACTTGTCGGCCTAACGACTTTTTCATAACGAAGATCGTCCTCCTTGACTAGAATATGCGGTAATTGGCGAAGCGATAGGCCATGACATATGAAACGGAAATCAGAATAAAGGAAACAGCTGACTTCAGCAGTCCAACTGCTGTGGCAAATCCATACTGCGATTCCACGACACCCATTCGATAGACGAACGTATCGATAATATCTCCGCTCTCATATACCTGCGGGCTATACAAGTTAAAGATTTGGTCAAATCCAGCATTCAATACGTTACCGATACTGAGCGTAAGCATGAGTACGATAATCGGCAGCATACCCGGCAAGGTAACATATAAGGTCTGCTTCCAACGTCCAGCCCCATCAATCTCTGCAGCCTCATACAACGCTGGATTAATGCCTGTAAGTGCCGCCAAATAAATGATCGTCCCGAAGCCAAATTCCTTCCATACGTCTGTAACGACCATGATATAAGGGAACCAATTATTGTCCCCCAAGAAGAAGATAGGCTTTATGCCAAACAACCCCAGCAATTGATTTAAAACCCCGGTAGACGGAGACAGTACATCTATGACTATACCGCTAAGCAAGACCCAAGATAAGAAGTGCGGCAAGTAGACCAAGGTCTGGAACGTCCGCTTCACCCATTCCTTTCGTAGCTCGTTCAGGAGAATCGCAATCGTGATGGGAACAATCAAACCTGCGATAATTTTCATCGACGCGATATATATCGTATTGAAGAATATGCGTCCGACATCTGGGTAATCCAGCAGGAACTTAAAGTTCTTCCATCCCACGAATGGCGATCCCATTAATCCCTTCGTCGGGATATACTTCTGGAATGCCATCATAATGCCCGCCATCGGAATGTAACTAAACACAATGATAAGAATCAGTGCGGGAATGAGCATCAAATGCAGCTGCCATTCACGCTTCCACATCCGAGATAATTGATTCATTCAGCTCCACCTACTTGTAGTTATAATTTATAAAGAAGAGAGTACCTCATATCTAATAAGAACTATCTTCATTGTAGTCTCAGGGCAAATCCCATACCATATACTGGTCTTTACTTCTATATACAACTGTTGCGATTCCACATCTCCTTTATGCTTTAATCTAATAGAATCACTTCCCGGTGAGCGTATTTGCAATCATTTACGGTGCCTGACGCAGAAAAAAAAGAGAGCGGAACATACTCCGCTCTCCCTGTGAAATTATTTATTTGATGCGTACCATTCGTTTACTTCCTTCGTCATGTCATCGCCACCGAGTTTCTTCCAATCCTCAACAAATTTATCAAATTCGTCGATAGGTACTTGGTTCATGATGATCTTAATGAAGAGCTCGTCGCGTTTACGCTTCAAAAGCTCACGTTTTTCCACCATTGTTGGTGTCGGTGCACCATAGAATTTATTACGATGGAACAGGTTGTGCTCCTTCATGTATGGTACATTTGAGACTGCTCCGTTTGGACCAGAGATAAGCATTTCCCACCACATTGAAATATCTTCACCATTTACATATTTCATCGCACGAGCATAACGTGTCTTCTGGTCTTTCGTCTTCAGCAAGCTCTCATCCTTCGTTTCAATTGCCTTAGGCAATACGGAACCATTATCGCTTGCTTGGTTGAACGCCATAACCGGGCTGAGCTGCCAATAGTTATTTCCGCTCTCCTTCATGCTCTTGCCGTACTCGTATACCTTCTGTTCTTCCGTCGGGTGACTATCAATTGCGATCCATTGGTTCAACAATTTAACCATAGCCTCCGGATTCTTCGCTTTCTTAGAGACAACGTTATATTTCTCCGTTCCCAGCTCAATTTGCGTGGATGCTTCCGTACCATCAATGGAGAGAAGGCGGAATGGCTTCCATTCTTGAACAACCTTGCCATCCTTAACCGCACCTTGAGCTAAATGCGCAGGAGTCCACTCTGGGCCGTAGAGTACACCAATTTGGTTATTGAAGATCATTTCAGATTCCTTCATCATGTCCTTAACTGCAAATTCTGGATCAATTAGCCCCTTCTTGAACATATCTTGCAACGAGCGAAGTGCTTCTTTCATTTCAGGCTGAATATCACTGAACATCAATCCGCCCTTACCATCGTCGATCCATTGATTCAAGTAAGCGTGGTATCCATTCATGAATCCAGTGAGACCAAGTGCACCTGTAGGTTCATAAAATTCCTTATTCAATGCCAGACCATATGACTTTCCAGTGCCTCCTGGATCCTTAGCTGTAAACGTTTCCATAATTTTAATCAGGTCTTGCAGCGTTTTCGGCTCAGGCAGGTTCAGCTGCTTCAGCCAGTCCGTACGCACCCATACGAATTGAGGCGTGAACGCAGTTCCTGACTCTGGAATCCCCATCAACTTACCATCAAATGTACCGGATTTCATCTGCAATCCGCCATCACGCATCAAGAATTCTTTCGTTTCATCCGTTGCGTATTTGTCATATATTTCAGTCAAGTCCTGAATCATATCTGCTTCAATCAACTGCTGTAATTGAGCTGGTGTAGCTGGGAAGAAGTCTGGCAAATCGTCAGTTGCAATTGCCATCTTGAGCTTCTCCTGGAACTGAGGCCCACTTACGACACCGTCTACGATCCATTTATTTGTAATTTTAACGCCAACGTCTTTTTCATAAGCGTCATATACAGCGTTCTTGTCGTACGTTTCACCTGCATCAAATTTCAAATACGGATCCTTCGCACGAACCGTAGATGCTTCAATTACTGTGTTTTCTGGTTTTTCAGCTGGTTTCTCTGCTGTTGTATTTTCTGCTGGTTTATCCGTTGTTGGCTGAGAAGTTTCAGCTGTCTTGCTTGTGCAAGCTGTTGCGACGAGACTCAAGATAAGCGTAAGTGCTAGTAACATATTCCGCATTCTTTTCACGTCTGACCCTCCTAATATGTGTATTGAAGACCCACTTCTTATTGTAGATACAGTTCGAAGGGCATTCCATATACTGGTCTTTACTTCTATATACAACTGTTGTGGTGCACATGATTTATCGCCCGTTGTTCCGCATCCATCTAAATGGAATCTTAGACTATGGTTTCTAGTACAGGCAGATGCCTGTCAGGGAATACCGTCGAAGCGACTTCCCCAATTCGTCTAGCCCCCATTCGTACGTAAAAAGGCTCCGCATGCGGATCGCTATGTACGAGCACCGCGCGTATTCCCGAATCCCTAGCAGCATCGACCATGCGGTTCCATAACGCTTGTCCATATCCGCGACCGATGGCATTCGGATGAATGAACAAATAGGTTACTAACCCCCTATCCCGCTGAGAAAGTTCCTGTTCGAGCGCAATGAATCCTTGGATCTGCCGATTCTCCTCGACGACAAATAATTGAGCGGCTGTAAGGTGCGCCTCGGTAATCGTCAAGTCCTCCCGGCAAGCTTCCATAAATGCTTCATCATAACCCCAGTACGCCTTGGATGCATAAGCAAGCTCACTAAGTATACGAACATCCTGCACTGCGGCTTGGCGTATATACACCATCCCTTGTCTCCCCTTTTATGAATGGTAATTGTTGTGAAGTGCTGCTGCATTCATTGTACCT
>Ga0209025_1004468_pt1 | contig 12144 bp, 11 predicted proteins | sample AraplaMF_Col_mLB_FD_184256 | JGI IMG/M metagenome (GOLD analysis project Ga0209025, IMG submission 184256) | Arabidopsis root microbial communities from the University of North Carolina, USA - plate scrape MF_Col_mLB (SPAdes) (version 2) | ecosystem: Host-associated > Plants > Roots > Endosphere... | reverse complement strand
GCACCAGTTGCGCCCCGAGCGCCTCGGCAGCGGTGCCGATGGTGGCGCCGACCGCTTCATACGCGCCGTCGGGCTGGCTGGCGCGAACGCCGGCGCCGGCCTGGACGACCACCTTGTGGCCCTGGGCGACGTACTTCTTGACCGTCTCGGGGGTGGCGGCGACGCGAGTTTCGCCTGCCCGCGTCTCCTGCGGGATGCCGATGTACATCGTCGATTTCTCCTTTAGCTGGCGTCGTGATCTGGTTGGGCGGACCGACGTCTGGTCCGTTGCTCGCCGTGCCGGCCTGGCCGCAGCGCACAATTTTTTCGCAGCTTACAGCAATCTGACGCGCTATGGTGTGACCGCGCGGTCGGTTTTTGTTGCAGTGCGGCGACGAATTTCCGGACAGTTCCGAACAGTTTCGCCTGGCTGTCTGGCCGGCGGCCGATGCCGCTGCACGATGCCCCGGCAACCGGTAGAATGCGAGATTGCCTAAAAATTGAGCATCATGCCACGTGATTGGAATGCCAGCGTGACCGTTGCCGCCGTGATCGAGCGCGGCGGACGCTTCCTGCTGGTCGAAGAGGAAACCGCGGAAGGCCTGCGGCTGAACCAGCCCGCCGGCCACCTGGATCCGGGCGAGAGCCTGATCCGCGCCGTTATCCGCGAAACCCTGGAAGAAACCGCACACACCTTCGAGCCGCGTGCGTTGCTGGGCTGCTACATGGGTCGCTCGCTGTCTTCGCGCAGCGGTACGGATGTCACATACGTGCGCTTTGCCTTTACCGGCGACCTGGGCTCGCTCGACGCGGGCCGCCAGCTCGACACCGGCATCGTGCGCACGGTCTGGATGAGTGCCGACGAGATCCGCGCATGCCCGGAACGCCATCGCTCGCCGCTCGTGGTGGCCTGCGTCGACGATTACCTGGCCGGCAAGCGCTTCGCGCTGGACGCGTTGTACACGCACCCTTCGGCGTTGTCCGTGGGAGCACAGTTGTGAGCGCGAACGCAAACGCGAAAGGCAAGCGCGTGGTCGTGGGCATGTCGGGCGGGGTCGATTCGTCGGTCACTGCCTGGCTGCTCAAGCAGCAGGGCTACGAGGTCATCGGCCTGTTCATGAAGAACTGGGAAGACGATGACGACAGCGAGTACTGCTCCACACGCCAGGACTGGCTGGACGTGGTGTCGGTGGCCGACCTGATCGGCGTCGACGTCGAGGCGGTCAACTTTGCCGCCGAGTACAAGGACCGCGTCTTTGCCGATTTCCTGCGCGAGTATTCGGCAGGCCGCACGCCCAACCCCGACGTGCTGTGCAATGCCGAGATCAAGTTCAAGGCTTTCCTGGACCATGCGATGTCGCTGGGCGCCGAGACCATCGCCACCGGCCACTATGCGCGCGTGCGCCAGAACGCGGCAGGGCGCTTCGAGCTGCTCAAGGCGCTCGACCACACCAAGGATCAGAGCTATTTCCTGCACCGGCTGAACCAGGCGCAACTGTCGCGCACGCTGTTCCCGCTGGGCGAGATCCCCAAGACGCGCGTGCGCGAGATCGCTGCCGAGATCGGCCTGCCGAACGCGAAGAAGAAGGATTCGACCGGTATCTGCTTTATCGGCGAACGGCCGTTCCGCGATTTCCTGAACCGCTACCTGCCGACCCGGCCGGGCCCGATGAAGACGCCCGAGGGCAAGGTCGTGGGCGAGCATATCGGGCTGGCGTTCTATACGCTGGGCCAGCGCAAGGGCATTGGCCTGGGCGGCAGCCGCGACGGCAACGGCGATGCCTGGTATGTGGCGCGCAAGGATATGGCGAACAACACGCTATACGTGGTGCAGGGCCACGACCACCCGTGGTTGCTGACGCCGGTGCTGACCGCCTCGGATCTGTCGTGGGTGGCCGGCGCGCCACCGGCCGCGGGCGCGGCGATGGCGGCCAAGACCCGCTATCGCCAGAGCGATGCCGCCTGCACCGTGCAGGCGGCGGACGGGGACACGCTGCAGCTGGCGTTTGCAGAGGCCCAGTGGGCCGTCACGCCGGGGCAGTCGGCGGTGCTGTATGACGGCGAGGTGTGCCTGGGCGGCGGCATCATCCAGTAGGCGCTGCCGGCGGCCGGATAAAAAACACCCGCTGTGTGCGGGTGTTTTTTATCAAGGCGGGCGGGTTTCAGCCGCGCGGCGGCGCGGTATCGATGAATGACTGCCGCTTCGACAGCTTTTCTTCCAGCGCCGCCAGGTTGGGATGGCGCTCGCGCCAGGCGATATCGGGGAAGCGGAAATCCAGGTAGGACAGCGCGCAGCCCACCGCGACGTCCGCCAGCGAATAGTGCGTGCCGGTGCAGAAGGGGCGGTCGGCCAGGCCGTGCGCCATGGCGGCCAGCGCCGCGTCGATCTTGCCGAGCTGGCGCTTGACCCAGCGTTCGCTGCGCTCGTGCGGCTCGCGCTGCGTCACTTCCAGGCGCGCCAGCAGGGCCGCGTCGAGCAGGCCGTCGGCCAGCGCTTCCCAGCAGCGCACTTCCAGCCGCTCGCGCCCGCCTTGCGGGATCATCCGGCTGACCGGCGTCAGCGTGTCGACATATTCGACGATCACGCGCGAATCGTAGATGGCGCCGCCGTCTTCCATCACCAGGCAAGGCACCTTGCCGAGGGGGTTGTACTGGCCGATCTTCGATTCCGGCGACCAGACGTCCTCTTCAACCAGCTGGTAGTCAATCTTCTTTTCCGCCATCACCACGCGCACCTTGCGCGCGTAGGGACTGGTATGGGACGCATACAGCTTCATGTTCTCCCCTTGAGCTTGTTATGAAGTGCATCGCCTGCGGCGTGGCAGCGGCGCCGGGGTGCGCTGCTGCCCGATGCACTTCATAACAGGCTACTGGAACGGCGTGCGCGAGTATACCTGCGGTGCCGGACGAATGCGGGGTCGCGCACCGATGCCCCGCGGGCGCACTTGACCGCTGCCCCGGAGCCGGGGCAGGGGTGGTAAAATCCCGCGTTGCGCAGCGCCGGACGCCGGTGCGGCGCGTGCGGGCGAACCCGCCGGTGCGGCGCATCGGGCGCTTCGCCCTTGTTGCCGGCGGTTGCTTCCGCCGATCCGACGCTGATATCGCGCCAGCCCCCGCGGCGTGCACCGTACGTCCCCTATTTCCTCCTTTCCCCGGTTTCCAGCATGACCACCTCCTCGCTTTCGCCGCTCACCGCTCTATCCCCGATCGATGGCCGCTACGCCGCCAAGGCCGACGCGCTGCGCGAATGGCTGTCCGAGGCGGCCTTCATGCGCAACCGCGTCAAGGTCGAGGTGCACTGGCTGATCGCGCTGGCCCAGACCGGCCTGCCCGACATGCCGAAGTTCTCCGCCGCCTCCGAAGCCGCGCTGCTGGCGCTGGTGGACAAGTTCTCCGAAGCCGATGCCGTCCGCATCAAGGAAATCGAAGCCGTCACCAACCATGACGTGAAGGCCGTCGAGTACTGGCTCAAGGAGCAGGTCAAGGGCAACGCCGAACTGGAAGCGGCCAGCGAGTTCATCCACTTCGCCTGCACTTCGGAAGACATCAACAACACCTCGCACGGCATGATGCTCAAGGGCGCCCGCGACGGCGTCATCGTGCCGGCGCTCAAGCGCGTGCACGCCCGCCTGGTGGAACTGGCCAGGCTCAATGCCACCCAGCCGATGCTGTCGCGCACCCACGGCCAGCCGGCCAGCCCGACCACGCTGGGCAAGGAAATGGCCAACGTGGCCGCGCGCCTGGCGCGCGCGATCCAGCGCATCGAGCAGGTCGAGCTGCTGGGCAAGATGAACGGCGCGGTGGGCAACTACAACGCCCACCTGTCGGCATACCCGACGTTTGACTGGGAAGCCTTCTCGCGGCAAGTGATCGAGACCCGCCTGGGCCTGGCCTTCAATCCGTACACCATCCAGATCGAGCCGCACGACTACATGGCCGAGCTGTTCGACGCGGTCGCCCGCGCCAACACCATCCTGCTCGACCTGAACCGCGACATCTGGGGCTATATCTCGCTGGGCTACTTCAAGCAGAAGACCAAGGCCGGCGAAATCGGCTCGTCGACCATGCCGCACAAGGTCAACCCGATCGATTTCGAGAACTCGGAAGGCAACGTCGGACTTGCCAACGCGGTGCTGCGCCACCTATCGGAAAAGCTGCCGGTGTCGCGCTGGCAGCGCGACCTGACCGACTCGACGGTGCTGCGCAATATCGGCGTGGCCTTCGGCTACAGCCTGCTGGCCTACGAGGCCTGCCTGCGCGGCCTGGGCAAGCTGGAAACCAACCCCGAGCGCCTGAACGAAGACCTCGACAACTGCTGGGAAGTGCTGGCCGAGCCGGTGCAGACCGTGATGCGCCGCTTCGGCGTGCCCAATCCGTACGAGCAGCTCAAGGAGCTGACCCGCGGCAAGGGCATCTCGCGCGAGGCGCTGCAAACCTTCATCAACGGCCTGGCGATCCCGGCCGATGCCAAGCAACTGCTGCTCGACATGACGCCGGGCAGCTACATCGGCAAGGCGGTCTCGCTCGCAGAGCGCATTTGACGTCACATCCGTCGGCCGCAGCGCCGGCACAGTCAGAAAAAGCCATCCGCCAGGATGGCTTTTTTGCTTTGGCCGCGCCCGATTGTGCTACCTCGAAGCCGTCTGCGGCGTTGTGGCGCTTACGGCAGAATGACACTTCAAAGCATTTGAATAACTTAATGAAGGACTGTCCTGCATGGGCGCACTTCCCGCCGCAATAATGCGAGAATCTTCAGCGCCCCGGCGGATCCAATTCCAGGGTGCTCCCCCAAATTTGTGAAATGCCCATGACCCGGGCGAGAGGAAACAGATGCGTTCTACCGCCATTGCCCCGGCCGGCTACGGTGCCACAGCCATCGCGCTGCACTGGATCGTCGCCCTGGCGATCTTCGGCGCGTTCGGACTCGGCCTGTACATGACCGGCATCCCCGGGCTGACGCCGACGAAGCTGAAGCTGTATTCGTGGCACAAGTGGCTGGGCGTGACGATCTTCGCCGTGGCGCTGCTGCGCGTGCTGTGGCGCGCCACGCACGCGGCCCCGCCGGTCGCTCCCGGCACGCCGGCATGGCAGGCCAGGGCCGCCGCCGGCGCGCATCACCTGCTGTACCTGTTGATCGTGATCGTCCCCATCAGCGGCTATTTCTACAGCCTGGCGGCTGGCGTGCCGGTGGTTTACCTCGGCCTGTGGAAGATGCCGGTGCTGATCGAGAAGAACGACGAACTGAAGGAATTGCTCAAGTTTGCGCATGCCTGGCTGAACTACCTGATGGCCGCCGTGGTCGTTGTCCATGCGGCGGCGGCAGTGAAGCACCAGTTCGTCGACCGCGACGGCACGCTGGGACGGATGCTGCCCTTCCTGCGCTGACATTCTGCGCTGACATTTCCCATACTGCGGCGCCTTGCGCCGAACCTCGAACCTGATACAGGAGTCATTGAAGATGAATCGCCATTCCCGCCGCGGCTCGCTGGCCCTCAACGCCACCGTGGCAGCCGTGCTGGCCGCCGCAGGCATCGCCGCCAACCTGGCCTGGGCCCAGGTCGACGCGGCCAAGAGCTCGGTGACCGCCGTGGCGCGCCAGATCGGCGTCCCGATGGAAGGCAAGTTCAAGAAGTTCGATGCGCAGGTCAGTTTCGATCCCGCCAAGCTGGCCGCCTCGTCGGCCAAGGTCGAGATCGATGTCGCCAGCTTCGAGATCGGCGACGCCGAGACCACCAAGGAAGTGAAGGGCAAGGACTGGTTCGACGCGGCCAAGTACCCCAAGGCCGTGTTCCAGTCCACCAGCATCAAGAACGGCACGCCGGGCAAGTACGACGTCGCCGGCAAGCTGACCATCAAGGGCAAGACCGTCGATGTGGTGGTGCCGGCCACCTACCGCCAGGAAGGCGCCAGCCAGGTGTTCGAGGGCGCGCTGCCGATCAAGCGCACCGCGTTCAACATCGGCGACGGCGAGTGGAAGGACACATCGGTGGTGGCTGACGATGTGCAGATCAAGTTCCGTATCGTGCAGGCCAAGAAGTAAGGCCGGCAATCCGCTGACGTACCAGGACGTTAATAACCAAGAACGTTCCGCTTAACCTGTTAACCTGCTTTTGTCGGGAGATCCCATGAAACTGCGTTCCGTCGTTGCCGCCGTCGCGGCCATTTCCGCAACCGCCGCCTTCGGCGTGGCTTCGGCCAATACCGTGACGTACAACCTCGATCCGACCCATACCTATCCGAGCTTCGAGGCCGACCACCTGGGTGGCCTGTCGACGTGGCGCGGCAAGTTCGACAAGTCCAGCGGCACCGTCACGCTGGATCGTGCCGCCAAGGCTGGTACCGTCGAGGTGAAGATCGATCCGTCTTCGATCGATTTCGGCAATACCAAGCTGAACCAGCACGCCAAGGGTCCGGACATGTTCAACGTGGAAGCTTTCCCGGAGGCGACCTACAAGGGCAAGTTCAGCAAGTTCAAGGGCGACGTGCCGACCGAAGTCGACGGCGTGCTGACGCTGCGCGGCGTGTCCAAGCCCGTCAAGCTGGAAATCCGCGAATTCAAGTGCATCCAGCACCCCATGCTCAAGCGCGAAGCCTGCGGCGCCGACGCCGTGGGCGAGTTCAACCGCGCCGATTTCGGCCTGGACTACGGTGTGAAGATGGGCTTCAAGCCCGAAGTCAAGCTCGCCATCCAGGTGGAAGGCGTGCGCGCCGAGTAAGCGCCACGGGTTGGCCCGCCAGGGCCCGCTCACAGAAAGCGACACAAGGCCGGCGATCGCCGGCCTTTTTTCATGGCTTTAGGTATCCTGTAGCCGACCCCGCCGCTAGAGGGGCGGACAAGGCACTTGGTTGTACGCGGCTCAATTGCCACAGTACAATGGGCCGCGGCAATTCCAGACGATCCGGGCTTGTCGGTGCTTTCCCGCAAAGGTGAGCCCGCCGCCCGCCAACAGGCTATAGCGCATTCCTATGAGCATTCGCTGCACATCCCGATACCGGTAGCCTTCCCCGCGATTCTCTCGCCCCTCCTGCTGTACCCGGCCGTCCCGCCCAGGCAGTATGGCCCGCAGCGTTTCTCGGATTTCCCTGGCGCAATACCGTGTATTCCAAAACGCAAATCGATCCGGTAGTTAGTTTCCGCAACTCGCAGGGCGAACAGGTGCGGGGCACGATCATCAATCTCCAGAGAAAGTCTCTGGTGATGGAAATCTACAATCCGTATTCGATCGTGCAGGTCAGCGAGGTGCTGAGCGAGCTCAGCGTCCGCATGGGCGCCAAGAATGCCTACCTGGGCAAGGCCGTGGTGATGAGCCTGGTGAACACCGGCCTGACTGCGGTGGTATCGCTGACGCTGATCGACGAGTGGCGCGAGCTGACCGACCTGAACAACGAGCCCAAGTCGGTCGCGCGCGAAGCCGAGCTGTTCGTGCAGGACTGGGATACGCGCTTCAATATCCGGCGCGACTACCAGATCGTGGTCAACGAGATGCGCGCCTTCCTGTCCGAAGTGTCGCGCTGGGTCGAGCAGGTCGACCTGACCGAATCGCTGCCCAAGAAGGACGGCAAGCTGCGCGAGGACGTGTTCTACGAGCTGGCCACGCCGATCATGGCCAGGACCAAGACCTATCTCGACTGGCTCGAGGGCGAGGCCGAGCGCGTGGACCCGGAGATCGCGCCGGTGCACCGCACCTATGCGCAGTCCGCGCTGCACCCGCTGCTGCTGCGCGCACCGTTCGTGTACCGGACCTTTACCAAGCCGCTCGGGTACGCGGGCGACTACGAGATGGTCAACCAGATCCTGAGCGATCCGCAGCAGGGCCCGACCACTTACTTCCAGATCGTCAACACCGCCTTCCTGAAGGCGGCAGTGGCCACCGCGCACCGCAACCGCATCGACCTGCTGGTGGACTTCCTGACGCGCCAGGCCGAGCGCGCGCGCGCCGCCGGCCGCCCGCTCCGCGTGCTCAACGTGGGCTGCGGACCGGCCTTCGAGATCCAGCGTTTCGTGCGCGAGTATCCCAATCCGGAGCTGCTGTCGTTCCAGCTGGTCGACTTCAGTGAAGAGACGCTGGACTACACGCGCAACTCGATCGAGCGGGCGGCCTCTGGCGCCGGGCGCAAGGTGTCGGTCGAGATGGTGCACCAGTCGGTGCACGATCTGCTCAAGCGCCGCATCTCGCCTGACGATATCAGTGCACGGGAGTTCGACGCGGTCTACTGCGCGGGGCTGTTCGACTACCTGTCGGACAAGGTCTGCACGCGGCTGCTGGCGTATTTCGCCTCGCGTTCGCGTACGGGCGGCCAGATCCTGGTCACCAACGTGCATGCCAACAATCCAGAGAAATTTGGCATGGAGCACCTGCTGGAGTGGTACCTGATCTACCGCGACGACGCCGGCATGGCGCAGCTGCTGCCGGAGAATTCGCATTCGCACCGCATCTACGTCGACGCCACGGGCGTCAACGTCTTTGCTGAAGCCACCATTGAATGAGGCTGTCCGGGCGGACCACCCCATGAGCACCAACCAACTCTACGCCGGCTACCAGTCCGAGCTGGCCGATTTCCGCCTGGCGTTCAGCCGTGGCGGCGCCTATACCGCGATCGTGCTGGTCCTGCTCGGTGTCGGGCTCGACTACGGCCAGTATCCACAGCAGCAGCTGGCGTTCGCGGTGGCGCGCGTGGTGGTGTCCCTGCTGATCGCGGGCGTGGTGGTGATGCTGTACAGCGCCATCGGGCGCCGGTTCGCGCCGTGGCTGACGCTGACCTGGCTGCTGCTGCCACAGATCATGATCGCGTGGATGATCTCGCAGACCGAAGGCGTGCAGTCGCCTTACTACGTCGGCCTGAACCTGGCGATCTTTGCCTCGGGCATCGCGCTGCCGTTCGGGCTGTGGCAGAACCTGGTCTTTGGCCTGCTTTCCTACCTGCTGTACGTGCTGGCGTGCCTGTTCCACGCCGGGGGCATCGAGCCGATGGGAACCTTCATCGTCAACTCGCTGTTCCTGCTGTTCGCCGCGGCGGCCAGCGGGGTCTATACCTTCTTCAATGAGCGCGCGCGTTTCATCCTGTTCCGCCTGAAAGCGGAAGTGGCCGAGAAAAACGCCGAGCTGGAAGTCATCAACCGCAAGCTGGTCGACATCAAGGGTCAGATGCTGCAGCAGGAAAAGATGGCCGCGATCGGTACGCTGGCGGCCGGGCTGCTGCATGAGGTCAACAACCCGGTCAACTTCTGCCTGATGGCGATCGAGGTGGCGATGGAAGAGCCGCAGGCCAAGGAAAGCGAATCGCTGACCGAATGCCTGGTCGATGCCAAGCAGGGCATGCAGCGCATCCAGCATATCGTGTCCGACCTGAAGACCTTCGCCTACCGCAAGCCGGGCGCCGAGGTAGAGGGCACGCCATTCCTGTTCGAGAAGGCGCTGGACTCGTCGATCCGCCTGACCGCGCACGAGCTGCGCGGCGTCAAGGTGACGCGCGAGCTGCCGGGCGACACGCTGGTGCTGGGCGATGAGGCCGCGGTCATCGGCGTGCTGATCAACCTGTTCTCCAACGCCGCGCTGGCCATGCGCAAGGCCGGCACGGCCGCGCCGGCGATCCATACCACGGTGCGCTGGGCCGACAGCCGGCTCCATGTCACGGTGCGCGACAATGGCCCCGGCATCGCCGAGGAAAACCTGGCGCGCGTGTTCGAGCCCTTCTTCACCACGCGCGACGTGGGGCAGGGCCTGGGGCTGGGGCTGTCGATCAGCTACGCGGTGATCGAGCGCCACGGCGGCCAGCTCTTCGCCGAGAGCGAGCTGGGGCAGTGGGCCGCGTTCAGCTTTGACCTGCCGCGCGCGGAGTAAGCCGTCATGAGTGCCATGACCGAGGTGCAGCAAGCGCGGCCGACCCTGCTTTACGTCGACGACGAAGACATGGCGCGCAAGTATTTCGCGCGCGCGGTGGGCTCGGAGTATGAAGTACTGCTGGCCGCCAGTGCCGAGGAGGCGATCGCCACGCTCGCCACCGAGGGCGCGCGCATCGCCGTCCTGGTGACCGACTTCCGCATGCCCGGCCGCGATGGCGGAGAACTGCTGCGCGAAGTCGCGCAACTGTACCCGCAGATCGTGCGCATCCTGGTGACGGCGTATGCCGACAAGGACATGCTGCTGCAGACGGTCAACAGCGGCGAGGTGTTCCGCATCCTGGAGAAGCCGCTGAGCGTGGCGCAGGTGCGCGAAGTGCTGCGCCTGGCCGGCGAGCGCCACCGCGAACGCGCGCTGCGCCAGCACCGGCTGATGGCGATCGACGAGACTCTGGCTTTCCTCGCGCACGAGCTGAACACGCCGCTGGCGGCGATCGCCAACTTCGCGCGCGGCATCGAAAGCCGGGTTGCGGGCGAATACACCGAGCAGCGCCAGGGCGAGATCGGCCAGGCCGCCAGCGCCATGCACGACAACGCCCAGTATTGCCTGGCGGTGCTGTCGTCGTTCCTGCAGTCGGTGCGCAACAGTGCCGGCAGCAAGGCAGCGCGGCCAGAGCCCGGTGGCGAGGTCAGCGCCGGTGCGCTGGTCGCGTCGCTGCTCGATACCTACCCGTTTTCCGGCGACCAGCGCCAGTGGGTGCAGGTCGAGCTGCACGGTGATTTCCCGGTACAGACGCTGCCCAATTGCGTGGCGCTGGTGCTCTCGTCAGTGATGAGCAATGCGCTGCGCGCGCTCGCCGGCACGCCGTCGCCGGCGCTGCGCTTCGTGGTGGTGGCCCAGCCGCATCAGGAAATCCATATCACCGACAACGGACCCGGCATCCCGCCCGAGGTGATGGAGCGCTTGCTGGTCGACCCCGTGACCACCCACGCCAGCGCCGGCGGCAGCGGCCTGGGCATGATTTTCTGCAACCGCGTCATGCAGTCCTTTGGCGGCGGCATCCGGATCGCGTCCGCGTCCGGCGCCGGCACGACCGTGACGCTGGACTTTCCGAGTTTCAAGAATCGAATGATTAGGAGTGACCGATGAGCGAACCGAATGCCACCCAGGCACCACCCCCGGCGATTCTGTTCGTCGATGACGAGGCAACCGCCGTCAAGTATTTTCAGCGCGCCATCGGGGCGCTGGCACCGGTGGTGACCGGCGGTTCGGTGGAAGAGGGCAAGGCGCTGCTGGACGCGCACGCCGACAGCCTGGCGGTGCTGGTGTCGGACCAGCGCATGCCCGGCGAATACGGCAACGAGCTGCTGCGCTATGCGCGCGAACGCTACCCGCATATCGTGCGTATCCTGACCACGGCCTACTCCGAGCTGGACCAGACCGTCGAGGCGGTCAACCAGGGCCAGATCCATCGCTATATCAAGAAGCCGTGGGACATCACGGCATTGCGCATGGAACTGAAGCAGGCGCTGGAGCTGTCCGGACTGCGCAAGGAGCGCGACCAGCTGGTGCGCGAGAAGCTGGCGGTGCTGCAGACCCAGACCGTGGCCACCCGCATCGGCATGCTGCATGCGCTGTGCGCGAGCCTGATCGGCCCGGGCCGCTTCCAGCCGGTCGAGACCTACCTGGCGGCGGTCAGCCTGGCCGGCGCGAAAAACGCTGACCCGGACTGGCAGCGCATGGATTACGCCGACCTGGTGCGCGCCGAGTCCGAGCGCAGCGGCAGCTTCGGCCATGCCGTGGCCATGCGGCTGGCGGCGCTGCGCAGCGCCAACGCGGGCAAGGGCGCGGCCGATGCGGTCGTGGTCATTGCCGACGCGCTGGGCGGCGACGTGGTGCGCCGCGACGGCGATGCCGTGGTGTGGACCACGCCGGCCACGCTGGTCGAATTCCTGGCGCAGCCGGTGGGCACGCCGGTGTCGCCCCATCACGCGGCCTGGCTGGCCAGCCTGCTGTGGCTGGACGAGGCCGGCGGCGCACTGCAGTTCGCGCGCGATGGGGACACCATCCTGTGCCGCGCAGCGCCGCGTACGGAGACGTTCGCGGCCGACCGATTGGCGGCGTGGATCGAGCGGTTCGCGCAACAGGCCTGATGCGGTTGCATCCGCCACAATAAGAAATGGCGCCCCTCGGGGCTAATGCCGTTCAGTTATGGTCCCGGTTGAGGAAGCGAACGGCATAGCGTGAAGGGCGGGACTTGACGACCCGGTCGCATGAGCGGCCGGGTCGTTTTACATTGGGCAGCGACTTTAGGCGCTCGCGT
>Ga0209025_1004465_pt1 | contig 12150 bp, 13 predicted proteins | sample AraplaMF_Col_mLB_FD_184256 | JGI IMG/M metagenome (GOLD analysis project Ga0209025, IMG submission 184256) | Arabidopsis root microbial communities from the University of North Carolina, USA - plate scrape MF_Col_mLB (SPAdes) (version 2) | ecosystem: Host-associated > Plants > Roots > Endosphere... | reverse complement strand
TGTACCTCATAACCGCATTTTCCAATTAGTATATCTTCACCTTGTAGGTCAGGAATACTTATTGTTTCTTTCTGAGATAAAGGATGGCTTGAGTGCATAAGTACAATCAGTTGATCTTTAATTAAAGGTACGGTATCAAAATCTTTATCAGGAGGAATAATAATTCCTACATCAATGCATTTGGAACGTAACCACTCTTTGACTTGATCTACATTACCTTCCGAAAGCTTGATTTCTATACCAGGATACTGACTTTCCATTGTACGTATGATCTTAGGAATAAACCTAGTACAAGCAGTTCGGTAAGCGCCAATGTGTACCTTCCCAATTTCTAACCCCTGTTCAGCCACAATTAATTCATCTACTTTTTGTAATTCACTCAGGATTGTTCTAAAAGTAATTAATATGCGCTCTCCTATATCCGTAAAAGATAATCCATTCTTCTTATCTCTCTTGATTAACTTTGTTCCTAGTTGCGATTCAATTGTTGCTACAGCACGACTTACCGCAGGTTGTGTCATATGTAGTTCTTCACCGGCTTTTGTAAAGCTTCCTGTTTCTGATATCCGGACAATAAGTTCAATTTGTGATTTGTTCATATCAATTTTGTTATCTCCTATATAATTAATATGCATTTCATTTGTATTAGAATCCAATGTATCATGAAAGAGAATTGAACTTCAAGAAATTAACCGAAGATAATTAGGATTAGCGATCGCAATAAATTATTTTGATTTGTGCTTATAGTACTGTTTTGAGGATTTTATTTTTAAAGTGCATTTGGCTTTAGCAATACTTTATAATCATCCATCAGGAAAATGAGATTTCAATAGTATACTTGCCATTATAATGTTAGCTTGTACTCATATGGTGTATCTAATTCATTCAGAAAAAGGGGTGCTAACAATGGAGGATAACTCGAAGTTACAGCAGGCGACAAAAATATATAAAGCACTCGGTGAACCAACACGATTAAAAATTGCTCGTTTGCTTGCTAATGAAGCAAATTTATGTTGTTCGGATATTGGGATAAAACTTGAATCAATTGCTGGATCAACTTTATCTCATCACTTAAAGCAATTAACTGATTGCGGACTTCTGAGTACTTATAAAGAAGGCACATATATATACTACAGCCTAGACCGTGAATTGATTGGAAAGTATGCTCCATATGTGACGGAGTAATTTCTCTTATTTCTATATTTCTATATTTATGAAAATATAGAAATAAGAGGTATAATCTTTCTTGTCTGGATTATGGCTAAATTGCTTGATAGGTATCCTCATCTAAATCATGAGTATATCCACTACTAGTACTTTAGAAAAAAAGGCTAAAGCAAATCACTTATCGTTATCATAAGCGCTTTAAATTCATGGTGTGTTACCTTTATAAAACATTTTTTAAGAAACTGTAAAGGTCACTTTGTCTACGTGCAAAAATCAGCTCTTTACAGTTAATTTTTCAAACGCTCGGTTAATTTACGAACTTAAATCTGTATTTCTAGAAATATCGAAATACAAAAACAAAAGGTGTGATTTATTTTGTCAAATATGTGGAAAATTTATTTGTTAGCTGCCATTAGTTTTCTTAATGGTACATCAGAATATGTTATTGCTGGAATCTTAGACAGAATTGCTGTGGCCAATAACATTTCAGTTTCATCTGCAGGACAGCTAATTACTGTGTTCTCAATAGCTTTTGGAGCAGGGACACCTTTTCTAATTGCTATGACTGCTCGACTGGAACGAAAAAAACTTCTTGTCTATGCTTTAACCGTTTTCTCTGTCATCAATATTCTTATTGCGATTATAACAGGTTATGAAATGCTAATGGCAGCTAGAATCATCTCTGCCCTTAGTGCCGGAGTTATTCAAGTTACGCTTCTAACCCTTGCTGCAGTTTTAGCAGCTCCAGGAAAGCAGGGAGGTGCGATTGCTACAGTTGTTACGGGGCAAAGTACTGCTTTGGTTGTAGGTGTACCTATAGGAAGAGTTGTGGCTTCGCATTATGATTGGAATGTAATATTCATTGGGCTTGGTTTAGTAGGATTACTTTTCACCGCCTTAGCGTCGTTTACTATACCAAAAACAGTTGCTGAAGAACCTGTACCTTTGCGTGAGCAGTTTAAATTTCTTATGAAACCACGTATCTCAGCATACTTGCTCATCACGTTTCTATGGTTAGGTTCATATTCCATTGTATTTACGTACATTTCACCGTATTTCTTAAATACATTCGGAATGAGCAATCAAGGGGTAACTACAGCTCTCTTTATATTTGGTATTGCTAGCGCTATTGGATCCAAATTAGGAGGTTTTAGTACAGATAAGTGGGGATCATTTCGTACATTAACTGGAGGAATATTACTCCATGCTATTGCACTATTGCTATTCCCGTTTATCGGTCAATTTGCTTTTCTTTTCTATGTATTGCTTATTTTCTGGGCGCTTTCAGCTTGGTCTTCCGGCGCGCCAATACAATTTCAGCTTATAAGCCTTGCTCCTGCTGCAGCAAGTATTGTGCTTAGTTTACACAGTGCTGCTGGACAACTGGGAATGGCAGCTGGAGCTGGTATCGGTGGTATTGCTGTCAAAAATGGCTTGTTGAATTATATTCCTTGGATTGGGGCTTTTGCTCTTGCCGTTTCTGTCTTAGTAATTGTTGCCGACAACGTTCTATCTAAACGAAAACAGACTAAACAAGCTCAGAGCAATCTTTGTATAGAAAAATAAAAGTCTTATATCTAACGTAGCAAAAGGCCACTTGTTTTATACAAGTGGCTTTTTACGTTGGCTATTTTTTGTTTTGGATCACTATACAAAGCGAACATCGATTAAATCGCTTAACCTCATTTTGTTCTTTAACTCAAATACATCATCAATGAAGACAAATAGTTCCCCTAGAGAATCAACAAACTAAATAAATCCTGTCTTTGTTATGTATTGGCATTACTTATAATAGGTAAGGTAAAATAAGTATCTAATGATGATTAGCTTACTATACGTAGGGTGTTTTATTCCTTCATACACCATCCATAATTGAAGCCTTACATACAAATAAACAAGTATATCTTAGATATTATGTATAACAAAAACGAGATGCAAACGATTATGCATCCCGTCATGTGAAGAAGGAAAAAGAAGCTTTTAATGCAGCATATGATCTTTAAGGAATACCTCATTTACGTAATTACATTGCCTAATGAAACAGTAACTTGAAAAAGTATATTCTCTTTAACAAACACCTCATTTAAGCATTAAGCTAAAAAAATATACAATGTGAACGAAATCGTTCATGGTCTGGGACAAACACCTCATTTGTATAGTGATAAATGAATATTATTGTCTACCCATTATATATATTCTTACTACGTTCATGACTACCATCCCCTTATGAATCAAACATACATCGATTTACAATAAGGTTTTCTGAAATATGCCTGCTGTAGACACCTCATCCCAAATGTAAGAAGCTTTGTAATGATTAGTTGTAATCAATAACTTGTTTTCCTTCTTCCCTAAATAGAATATCCTAATAGCCTATTTATAATTCAGTAAAGCTAACAGGTATTTTTTGGATTACATATACTCTTTATTTATAAGAAAGATTAAATAGTGAATTATCATGAATAGCTATAATAAATGGAGATATATACATATTCATTTTATTCAATGTGCTCGAGCATTCATAAGCTATGCTACATATGCCTATCATAAGTCTTGGTAGGGGAAAGATGAATAGTTAGAACTTGTTGAAGGGGCTATTTTCCTTATTTGCTATCAATCCTACTATGTGTTACACTACAGATAACTTATTTTTGTTCGGTATATTGAGAAAAGAAAAAACCCTAATGAGAAGTTTTTATCTTGAAATAGTATGTTTGGGCAAGATTAGTAATACATTTGTGGAGTATTCCACAGCAGGAGGCAACATTATGACACAAGGTACAGTAAAATGGTTTAATGCAGACAAAGGTTTCGGTTTCATCGAAGTTGAAGGCGGAGACGATGTATTCGTTCATTTCAGTGCTATTCAAGGTGAAGGTTTCAAATCATTAGAAGAAGGTCAAAAAGTTACTTTTGATATTGAGCAAGGTCAACGTGGAGCACAAGCTGCTAACGTTCACAAAGCATAATTAAAAGCGACCACAAAAAAGACTCCTTTAAAGGAGTCTTTTTTTATGGTTTTATAATCACAAAACCGTGATTTGCCTACTATTAGTTAACTAAAAACCCCAGGCTTTTTAAAAGCTTGGGGTTTAGTCAAGACGATTGATACAAGGTTAACTAGTTATAACATACAATAGAAATAGAAAGCAAAGATGAACCAAGACTTTTTTATGGATAGATAGTGTTTAATCTTTAAGAAAGCATAGGTTTATATTATCTTCTATGCGGATTACGGGGGATTTTATCAATAAGCCGTTTTTTAGCTTCCATCTGACTTTTACACAAAGGACATTTCTGATGACTATCGTAAGAGAAGTCTTTCCTCATCCAGCCTTTACACTCTTCTACTGTACATTCCCAAATTTCTGTTTCCTCTTGAATCGGAGGTTCTTCATTTCTTTTATTATAATACATATTAATCACTGCTCCTCTCTTTAGAAGTATACCTTATAAAGAGAACATAAATACTTTATATCTTTTATTTCGTTCATATTTCACTAGCATCGATCTCATATTTGAAAATAAGAGTGAAAAGGAGGAGTTTGGATATTAAGACACAGCAATCGATAGTTGATGAATAGTTGTTACTGTGATGTGTAAAATACAATGGAAATACAAAGTGTACTAATACCTTTGCGTTTTCTTGTGGGGGATTTTATTGTTTAAAAGTTAGACATGCAGTCCAGTGTCTAATCTGAGAGTCTCTATTTTTTATCGTATTTCCTTCTACACTTTCCACATTCAAGATAAATAGCAAAAACATATAGCAAAGTGAGAAGAAGCAGGGAAAGTTCCCTGCTTCTTTTTTTTATTGTGAGTTAAAAATATTCCAATCGTAATATGATGTTGTTAAGAGGGGGAATGAATGTGAGTAATTTAGCACAGGAAGACAGAGAAAAAGAAAAAAAGAAAAGAAAAATGATGCTTATTGTTTTGACATTTGTGTTCATTATTGCAGCATTTGCTTCAATTGGTGCTTATCATAATCATCAAGAACGCATAGCAGCAGAGCAAAAGAAAAAGGTGGAACAAAAATATAAAGAGAATTTATCGTCAGCCTATGAACAAATGGTAGCTGCTGGCTCAATGATGGAAGACATTATTAATGGCTATACAGAAGTTTGGCATGCAGCTATATGGAATAATGGTGCTATGATCGATGGGCAACACTATACAGATTTTAACATGGCGTTAGCTGCTCAAATGGCATCTTATGATACGAATGGAGACTTAGACACGGTAGAAGCTACAATGACTTCATTAAAGCAGACAATGGATGAATTAAAGAATCCTCCGGCTAAGTTTAAAGATGAATATATTGTCGCTCTTGACGCTTATACGGCTGTTAAAGATATGAATACTTACGTAAATCCTTCTGGTTCTTATCAGACTTATTCTCAAATCACAAATGAAAAAGATAACGAACTGGCAAGCAAGTTAAATAGTTTAGAAGTGCGTATTGATTAAATCAAGTAATGGGGGAAAGAGAATGTCGAGACAACAGGAGCAAAAAGGGTTCTTTAAAACGTTATTTAGTAAGTGGTGGGCATGGGCCCTAGTACCTGTCGCATGTATTGCTCTTATCTTGACTGCTCTAATTATCAGCATTGTACTGACGCCAGAATCTGTAGAAGAAGTGACATCACAAAAATTAGAGGTCCAAGAAAAACTCGATAAAAGCGAAGCAAAGCTGAAGAAAGTAGAACTTTCTCTTGAACAAACAAAGTCTTCTCTTAAAGAAGCTCAAGCTAAGCTAGCGGATAGTCAAGCAAAACTGAAGAAAGCAGAGTCTGCATCAAATGATAAAAAAGAAGCTACTAAAAAAGAGTCGAAAACACTTGAAAACAAGTTAGCTAAAAGTGAAAGCAACTTAAAAGAAACAAAAGGTGACTTAAAAGAAACGGAGGTTAAATTAAATAGTGCGAATGCTAAGGTAACTGAGTTAACAAAACAATTAAAGGAAGCTAACGATCAAGTCGCGAAAGCCAAAGACGAAGTGAAGACTGCCAATGCGAAAGCGGAGGAGGCAAAAGCAGAAACTGAAAAAGCGCTGGCTCAAGCGAAAGAAACACCGGCACCTGCTAAAGAGGAGCCAGTAAAAGAAGAACCTAAAAAAGAAACCCCATCATCAGGTAGTTTCCGTAATCCTATTCTCGACCTTAATCCAAGTAATGTAGCTAGCACAATTAAATCAAATGCAGAACAAAGGTGGAAAGATGACTATCAAATGCAAGACTACGAGGTGCAGCAGCAAACGTCAGCTTATAATCAATTGAAGAACGTAGCGGTTGATAGTGAAGTAAAACAAACACAAATGGAAAACGCATTAAGCAGATGGGGATATGACTTTGAAATGGTTCAGTATGAGTACAATGAGCAGATGAATGCTTATAATAATTAGAGGGGGAAGGTAGGAGGGGATAGCCGAGGCTGTTGTGGGGGCAGTTTCGGTTATACCATCTTTCTATAAAAGTTACGTTACTAAAGATTTAATATAATTAAGTAATTATAAAAATTATATTAAATTGTTTTATATTTAATAAATTATTAAAAGTACAATGAAAGATAGATTAGTATACGATAAAAAAAGTGAAGTTGTGATTTGCCTAATAAGAATGAATATTTAGAGGAAACACCAATAGGTGACCCATTCCTTCTGTTCAGAAAGATAAAGTCACCTACACAATTTTTCTATTCATTATTAGTTATCCTCTCAGCTTATCCTATTTATCAATTTATTGATTTACATGTTCCTGTTCTAACTGATCTACTACATCCTCCTGACATTCATTAATAAATAGATAAGTAAGGTACGAATGTAAGTCAAATCGTTCTTCTTTAATAAACGTAGAGAAAATTTGTTTATGTTCGCTCACTAGTTTGACCTCCTTTGTTCAAGCTCTTATTTTTTAATATTGCCTAACTAGTAATCTCTTATACATACAAATCAATAAATTATTTTTTTCTTGTACTGGTCACGCATGCGCTATATACAATGACAGACAGGCTTGCTGTTCAACCTAATTCTTATTATAATTGAAAACGTTTACAAAATAAACTTTTATTATTGAATATTCTGATTAATTAGCTATGTTAGGGAAAATATGAAAAACTCTTATAAATAGCTGAAAAGTTAAATAATTAGAATGAGGCTTTATATGTTAAGGGAAGGCACCAAAATCAAATTAGCTATCCAAAAAAGAATTAGAAGAGGGCACCTTTCCATTAAGAAAGGTGCCCTTACTCCAAGATAACATGTGCGTGCAAATCCATTATAACATCATATTTCTTTGAAAATTAGTACATATTATATATTTATTAGGGCAAACTATTCAAGATACTAAAAAGTATCTCCAATCCCCAATCTTATTAACCTACAGAAAAACTCCCTACGTAAATAGGGGGTCTTTCTGCCTTACCATTAGTCCTTTAGCTGTCTGTTGAAGACACTCACCAACTGTACATGTTTAATGCCTGGAGATTAACTCACTCATCAACCTGTTTAGAGCAATGTCTATTATGTCATGTTCTGTATACCCTTTTATAAGATGTAGATTCCTTGTTTCTTTTTTTATTAACAACTTTCTAATCTCATCACATAAGTGAATTTGAGAATCTAAAAGCCTTATTACTTGTACATCTTCCATTTGTTTAGACAACAAATCAACCCCTTTATGACTTTAAAAGAGACTATTCTCCTTTAAAAAGGAAAAACCCTTTTGCTAATGTGCTTGGTTAACATAATGTAGTCTCTATATAGGAAGGGAAAGAATAGTTTTGACATAAGGATATTCTTTTTCCTATTAGTATGTTAGGGTGGGGGGAAGAACAAATAAATTATTTGGTCTCTTTGTACCTGAAGTTTCCTCATAATAGGAAGGGGTACATCTATTTATGAGCATAACTGAAATTAAAAAAATGCTTAGTACTCTTATTCAATATGAAGATAGCATCATTACCCATGTTATACCTGGATTAATTGAACTCGTTTATTCTAAAGGAACTCAAAGTTTTCAATTGACTACACTTATTGATGGAAATATGTCACCGTATGACGATATAGATAGTGCTTCAGAAGCTTTATATATAATCTTAAATCCGGAAGGCCTTCTTCTTTTATGAGATGTACAAACTTAATTAGCATAAAACATGTTTTTAGAACCCTAGTAAAAAAAGATGTTGTGAAGCAGCTGTTTAGAGTTGACAACATTGGTGTGTGTGTCTATTTTAAAGATATATATGATATGCATCTTAAAAATAAAAATGATTAAGTCAAAGGAGAAAGAACATGGATACTATGATAACTAAATGGATTCCTGTTCCGTATTTTCAAATCAATCAAGAAGGTACCATTTTAAATTCTTCAAACACGACTCATTCATATTTTCCTGCTACATCTAATATATGGACGATCATTCATCAAGAAGATCGAGATAAAGCCATATTAATGCTCTCACAGAGTGCTAATTCTTATCCTATAACAAAACATCTGATTTTAAAGATACGTAACAACTTATTTGGGAATTTTAAATGTACGATCCAATGGAAAGATGGGATAGGTCACCTGGTATGTACAGAAGCCAAAAGTATTAAAAATTCAACTATTACATCTTCATATGTTCAAAGATCTTTAATAAATACTCAAAAACGGTTAGAAGAATCAGAAAAACATTTAGACCAGGTTGCTAAAATAGTAAATATAAGAAAGCATTAATTTTTTGTTTTTTCTTACATGAATTCTTTCTATCTCGAGCAAACTACTTAAGATGCAATAGAGCATTATCAACATAACATCTATATTTCAACGACTAGGAAAGCTACTGTACAGGAGCAGTAGCTTTTTCTATTTTTAAGCCTTAGGGTTACACACTTTTAGTCAATAAAATGTATTTTTTAAAAAATTCATGTTTCATGTTTCAATTGAATAAATAAGGGTAACTAATTAAATGGATTGGAATTTTTCAAGAAACAGGTGATTTTTTAGTTCTGTTTCTTTTTTATTTAAAAATTGTAATTGAATAATAAATGGTTAGTCGAGCAAACTACTCGAGATGTTTCCGAGCATCGACTCATACAACTAAATTCTGTAGCAGAAAAAACCTACCTCTTTTGACTGGGAAGAGATAGGTTTTTCTGTTTTTTAAGATGAATACGATAAAACCTTTAGTTAACATAAAACGTATTATCGGAAATCACATGCAAAAAAAACTTCTATAAGGGGTTTTTGTTAGTTTTTCACTAATACTATTTTGAAGCTAAATTTTCTCTATCTACAGCCTCTGGTGGAATTTCCATCCATCCATTTTCCATCATAATATTTGATGCATCCTTAACAAAATTTGCTATATTCATTAAAGATCTCCCATAAAGTAACGCTAAATCATGTCTTCCATTTACAGCTAGTGAATTCCCAAATGCTCTTATTTTCATGGAAAACATATCGACCTTATGAAACAGCATTAGTTTATCCGAAAAAGGTGCGAAAGTTGAAGTTGTGACTAAATGGTCAATAAATTCTGGAGCAGGTAAGTTCTCACGATGAAGTTTTTCTATGTAATGTTCAACTGCTTTATGCGTAAGGTCTTTTCCTTTTACAAATATGTCTCTAACTTTTTGGCTTTTGGCAACTTGACTAAAAGCCATGATTAAAGCTTTGCTTGTTACGTTATTTTCAATATTATCGTATAAATGAGCAATTTCTAACGCGTGTAGAGGACGAACATCTCCAACAAAACCACTCAAATAATCAGTACTGGCAATTTTTACTTGTTCTGGAGCTGGAATAATGGCTGGGGCAATAATAAGGCTTTTATCCATTAAAATGGTTTTAATTTCTTCCATTAATTCCATGGTAGAGTTCATACAGTAAGTTAAGAAATTGCGTACATCTTCTCTATACATTAAAGGTATAGCGATACTATAAATGCTAAGTCCTGCTTTTCCTGCATACTTTAAATAATATACATAAAATTCATCTTCAAATAATCTTGGGGCACCTAGATTAACGTCTTCCTCTGTAAAGCCATGTGGAATAGGTATATTTTCTTTGATAAATATCTCTTTGACGCTACTTTGAAATTCTTCAGTTAGTCTTTTTGCATGTTCTACTAGCTTTTTTATGTCTTGATCTTCAACATGTTGTAGAAAATAATTTAAAATACAATTACACATGCTATTACCCATATAGGTTGCCCAGAGTTTTCCCATTTCTGGAGCCGTCAATTTTCTATCAGGATTTGATTTTTTTAAGCCTATCTTAATTGGTTTAATTGTTCCCATTTATAGTCTCCTTTTCTTAGGCTTGCCTTTTATATTGTTTTTATTCTTCATACCCTGTAAACATTACAAGTCCCTTCAGAACTTTTTTAAGGTATATATGGATTGTCAGGAACAGTTTAGGTTGGCAATGCTAAACTGCTCCTATTTTATTTTTATAGAGTGGGCAAGTTCAATGCCGTATCGATATTATTTAAATCTAAAGTGATTTGTTCATTTGTATCCCAAGCATGGTACCATCCTTTTTCCACCATATATGCAGATATTTGTTCATGCATATCAAGAGCTTCCACTAAATGGCGAGTGAGCATTTCTTTAATTTCAGGTGTTCCGGCCTCCGTAACTGCCATAGCGTAATTTCTAACTCCACTTTTAGCTGCAATCAATAAATCCATTGCAACCACTTGATCCGATAGGGCATTCATGCCAGTTAAATTTTCAATAATTGGATTCATGTTCATTCATCTCCTCTTTTACTGCTTAGCGTTGGAAAGGATAGAAGTATATTCTTGTAATTGTCTCGTAGATACATCTATGTCTTGCTGCATAATATCTTTTAATTGCTGATCTGTAACTAATCCTCTCATCGTTTTGGACTTAGTCAAGCAATTGGTCTTAAATGCAGCCATTTCATGGACCTCAAGAACTTCATGTAAAGCGTAATTCATTTTTTCTACCTCCTTCCTCAAGGTTTTAACAAGACTTTTATACAATTATCCATTTTAGTGTCAAAAATCTCATAGCCACGCTTTGCTTCACTAAGTGGAAGTACATGACTCACGACATCTCCTGGATCAATTTTTCCGGTCGAAACTAATTCAAACATATATGGCATATAGTGGATCACAGGTGCTTGTCCAGAGCGAATATTGACGTTTCGGTTCATAATATCTCCCATTGGGAATCCATTATATTTGCCACCGTAAACACCTGTAACTTGGATTGTCCCGCCTTTACGTACTGCTTGTGAAGCCATGATAAACGCACCAAATGCTCCGCCCTGCAGTTTCATTCCACTCGCAAGGAACTCCATATCAGTCATTTTACCGTCCATACCAACTGCATCAATGACAACATCAGCGCCGCCCTTCGTCATTTCTTTCAAATGCATTCCTGCATTTTCAAAATGTGCGAAATTTACAATTTCAACTTTGTTAGTACGTTTGGCGTGTTGCAAGCGATAATCTACATAATCTACGGCAATGACACGCTTTGCTCCTTTTAGCCAACAGAATTTTTGAGCAAAAAGGCCAACCGGACCACAGCCAAGAACAATAACTGTATCTCCACCCTTTACGCCTGCATTGTCAACACTCCAATAACCAGTAGTCATTGCATCGGCAATAACTGCTAACTTTTCATCTGGTTCTTCACAAGTCTCTGGAATTTTGAAATGAGTAAAGTTAGCAAACGGTACTCTTAAATATTCAGCTTGCCCACCTGGATAGCCACCCGTCGTACCAGAATATCCGAAATAGGCACCCATATCACCATTATCATTAGAATTATCACATTGGCTTTCCAAATGGTTTTTACAGTAAAGGCATTCACCGCATGCTATATTAAAAGGAATAATAACACGATCTCCCTTTTTTACCTTCGTCACATCTGGACCAACTTCTTCGACGATTCCCATTGGTTCATGGCCAATCACATAGTTTTCTTGCAGGTTAGGAATCATGCCATGAATTAAATGTAAATCAG
>Ga0209025_1004463_pt1 | contig 12154 bp, 10 predicted proteins | sample AraplaMF_Col_mLB_FD_184256 | JGI IMG/M metagenome (GOLD analysis project Ga0209025, IMG submission 184256) | Arabidopsis root microbial communities from the University of North Carolina, USA - plate scrape MF_Col_mLB (SPAdes) (version 2) | ecosystem: Host-associated > Plants > Roots > Endosphere... | reverse complement strand
GCTGCGAACTGGGTCTTAATCTCACGCAGCTCATGCAAGGCGCGCTGCTTCTGTTCTAATGGGTTCTTTGCAAATGTCATGATGATGCTGCACCAACTTTCATCGCTTCCATATGACGGATAATGTCAAAGAAATCGTTATAAGGTACATGTGCTAACCCAAGCTGCTCACATTTCGTTGTGAGGTGAGAGCGGGAATAGACATGTTCAACCAATTTTGCTCCAGCAAAATCGGTAATGCTATCGCCAATAATATACCGATCATACTCACTATTGGAGAAGGAACGAATAATCTTCGTCTTGCACATGCCGCAATCATTGTCGCAAACATCATCACAAGCATTAGGCCATAAAATTTCGATATGCGAGCCGGAGAAATCGCTGGTATTACAGAAGATTCGTTCCTTTGGAATATCGAAGCGCTCCAAGATCGGATAGATGAAGAAGTCTATTCCACCGCTTGTGACATAGAATTCGATTTGCTGCTCCTTGCAGAACGTAAGAAATTCAGCGAAGCCAGGACGGATTTGAACTTGGTCGATGGCGAAGCGGGTAATTTCTTCACGTTGTGAAGTGGGCAGCAATCGGAACATCTCGCCGACGCCGACGCGAACCGATTTACGCTCCGCGATGACATCGTCCACAATGGATTTCCAACCGGGTGGATCGAAATGTTGGATGATCGCAACGATATTATCATTGATTGTTATTGTACCGTCGAAATCACAGAAGACAACAGGTTGTTTGGATCCGTTCTGTATCATGATCTAACCCCCCAGATATCAATCGCAGCATGGAGTTCAGGATGGGTTAAGGCATACTCCTGCAACGAAATGCCTTGCAATGTCGCATCAATCGCTTGATTGAAGGCGCGTCCGCCAGCTGCTGCTCCTTGCGGATGTCCGTGAACGCCACCACCAGCATTGACCACCACTTCACGTCCGAAATCACGGAGAATAAGGGGTACAAGTCCCGGGTGAATGCCCGCGGAAGGGACAGGCATTGTTGTGCGGAGTGATAACTTATCACTTAGCAGCGCATCTCGAATGCCCATGTTCTCTTCTTTTGGCATGACGACAGAGCCATACGGTGAAGGGAAGAGAGATAGATCGGCTCCGGCGATACGCATCAGCTTACCGAGTAAGAGTGGAGCGGCAATCCCGTAATGCTGAGATGGGTAGAATGCTCCAGCCAGCGCTGGATGCGCAGCGATGGGAATGTTAATCGACGAATCTGAACTTAACTCATGCAGGACGTCGAACCCATAGGACAACACATTGAATAATAGCGCATTCGCGCCTGCATCAATGGCTTTGCGTGCTTGAACCGCGAGCTTCGAAGTGGGCCCCGTTAAATTTACAGCATAGATTAGTTTTTTGCCTGTCTGTTGTTCAGCTTGCTTCGCTGCGTCCATACAGACTTGCACGCGCCGCTCAATTGGCGTTAGAGGATTCTCGAATAGAATCTCGTCATCTTTGATGAGATCGACACCACCAAGCGCCTGCTGATAGAACTGCTCTCGTAAACCATCGAGATCATGGCCGATCACGGATTTGAAGATGCTCATGAGCAGAGGACGGTCATGAACGCCGAGTAGGCTGCGAATACCTTCGATCCCGAATTTCGGTCCTGGGAAAGCGGACAAGAAATCTTCTGAGAGATCCAAATCCATCAATTTGATCTTGCCGTCCATCGACAGCTTGCCGAATACGGTAACCAATAACGCAGGGATATCGCGACTGAAGTTGACGTCAGGATAAGCAATTTGGATATCCGCATATCGCTCGTTACTTTCCGTTGCAGGATGTTCTGTCACTTGGACCACTTGCCCCAAATGACGCTCCATTTCCTTTTTCTTCGCTTCAGGCAGCTCTGTCCAGCTTCCGACGGTTAATCCGACTGCGATGGATACAGCTTTCTTATGGAAATCTGCTTTATCGTCATAGCAGCGGTAGGTAGCGATGCATGTGTGTCTCATTTCCTTATTTCCTCCCGATCAGAGCGCCCATCTCACCTGCACGATCCGCAGCGCGGTGTATGGCAGTTATTAATGCTTCGGTGAAATGGAACGACTGTAATGTTTCAATAGCTGCCTGCGTAGTTCCTCCCGGGGAAGTCACTTTCCGTCTGAGTTCAGCTGGGTCTTCACCTGTTGATTGTACCATATGTGCAGCGCCAATCAGCGTTTGTATGGTTAAATTTCTCGCTTGTTCGGTCGAGAGTCCGCCTTGTATTCCGGCTTCGATCATCGATTCGATGAGATAATAGACGTAAGCAGGACCGCTGCCAGAAACACCCGTCACGATATCCATCTGCTTCTCCTCAACAATGCTGACGACGCCGATGGCTTCGAACATATTTAACGCGATCTGTTGCTGGATCGCATTCACGCTTGCTGAGAAGCACATGCCCGTTGCTCCAAGCCCAATCGTACTTGACGTATTCGGCATCGTACGCACGATTGGATTATGAGACTCGAGCAGCTCCTGCATGGTTCCGATCGATAATCCAGCAATGACCGAAATGATAAGCTGTTGTGGATTTACGAGTGGGCGTATCTCCATTAACGCCTCGGCTGCATCTTTTGGTTTCATAGCAAGTACGATGATCGATGCTTCGCGTAGAGTTTGCTCTTTTGCCGCGGGTTCATTTGTCGTCTTCACGTGATAGCGCGCTTCAAGCTCATGAAGACGTGCTTGGTTCTGCCGATTGAGCAGCGTCATTTGCTCTGGGGCAGCGATATTTTTATCGAGTAAGCCTCGAACGATTGCTTCCGCAATCGAACCTGCGCCGTAGAAGCAGATTTGCTGTCCTGCGATGGATGATTTCATAGCTACTTCACCTGATTCTTCTTAAAATAGTAAATTCGTTTACAACATAATTTGATATTATTGTCGTTATTGTCGGATCTGGCCCGTGCCGTAAATCCGATATTTCGTCGACGTCAACGCAGGGAGGCCCATCGGACCACGCGCATGTAGCTTCTGGGTACTAATGCCGATCTCGGCACCGAAGCCGAATTCGTTACCATCCGTGAATCGTGTGGAAGCATTATGGTAGACCGCAGCAGCATCAACTTCTTGCAAGAAACGTTCTGCATGTGCTGCATTCTCCGTCACGATACATTCGGAATGCATGGTTCCAAATTGACGAATATGCTCCAATGCTTCGTCGAGATCGTTCACAACTTTAATGTTCAAAATATAATCGTTATATTCGGTCGCATAGTCTTGCTCCGTAGCGTTCTGATCGAGCTGGATATAACGCGCTGTACGCTCACAGCCACGTAATTCAACGTTGTTGCTGCGCAATTGCTCCGCAATCGAGGTCAAATGAGCTCCAGCGAAATCTTCATGAACGAGCAGGGTTTCCATCGAGTTACAGACGGAAGGACGTTGGACTTTTGCGTTGATCACAATCGGCGCGGCCATGTCAAGCTTCGCAGTTGCGTCTAGATACGTATGGCAGATGCCTGCGCCAGTCTCGATCACAGGAACGGTCGCGTTCTGGACGACATTTTGAATCAAGGAGGCGCCGCCGCGAGGAATAACGACATCAAGCAGTCCATTCAGCTTCAGCATTTCATCAACGGATGCGCGATTTGTATCTTCAATCAATTGAAGGGCTGCTGCTGGGATGGCTGAATTCGCAAGAGCTTGCTGCAACACCTCGACGATACGTTTGTTGGAGCTGATCGCAGATGAACCACCGCGAAGAACGACGGCATTTCCCGTCTTTAGACAGAGGCCTGCTGCATCGACCGTTACATTGGGACGCGCTTCGTAGATGATCCCGATAACGCCAAGCGGAACTCGAATTTTCTCAATCTTCAGTCCATTGGGTCTCTCGATATGCTCGAGTTCATCACCGATGGGATCCGGCAGTTCTACAATTTGACGTAACCCTTCCGCCATCCCCGCAATTCGGGATTCATTCAATGCGAGTCGGTCAAGTAGTGAAGAGCTGGTGCCATTCGCACGACCACGCTCTAAATCTTCTTGGTTCGCTGCAATAATCGAATGCTGCTCCTCGATCAGCGCGTCTGCCATTTTCATCAAAGCATCATTTTTCTCCGCTGCAGTCAAACGATTAAGTGTAACTAGCGTTCCTTTGGCTAACGACGATTTCTCCCGAACTTCACTCATATTCTTCAGCCTCCCTAATGGTTTATCCTAGTTCATTTCAATGAAATCCATTCATCTCGGTGGATCACTTCGATGCGAGGAACCTCGATACGTTTCTGTACTTCATCGGTGCTCAGCCCAGCGACGTTTCGCATTTGGTCGGCTGAATAATTGACGACCCCGCGCCCCACCAATTGGCTGTGGAGATTGTATACTTCGATCACATCACCCGCATGAAAGTCGCCATCCACTTCTCGCACACCCACGGGGAGCAAGCTTTTGCCTCCAGCTAACAGGGCTTCTTCTGCGCCTGCATCTACACAGACTCTTCCGCTCGGTGTGGAATGGAAGCCTAGCCACTGTTTCTTCGTGGAGAGCGAATGGAGCTTTGTATCGAAATACGTTCCACGTCCGTGTCCCTGCGAAGCCATATCGAGGTCACCCGGCTCAAGAACACGACCTACGAATGCCGGCACACCGCCACGCATCGCGATACGCGCAGCTTCAACCTTGGAGCGCATGCCGCCCGTTCCCACGAGAGATCCAGAGCCACCGGCACCTGCGATAATATCCTCGTTGATCTCTTGAACACGCTCGATGCGCACTGCATCGGGGTTATTTCGAGGGTCAGCGGTATATAGACCATCTGTATCCGTAATGATTATGAGTCCTGTTGCTCGAACAAGGTTCGCAACCAAGGCTGATAATGTATCGTTGTCGCCGAACTTCAGCTCATCCACGGAGACGGTGTCATTCTCATTAATGATCGGGATGATCCCTTGCTTCAATAACTCTTCAATCGTCATTTGTGCATTCTGAATACGCTGCCGATTACTAAAGTCCGATCGGGTTAGTAGAATTTGAGCTGCACCGATCTGCTGTGCACCAAATGCTTCCTGGTATGCACGCATTAGCAGTGCTTGCCCGACAGCGGCAGCAGCTTGCTTCTCATGCAGCAGCTTGGGCCGCGTTGTATATCCGATTTGTCGAAACCCTGCGGCTACGGCACCTGAGGTAACGAGTAAGACCTGAGCACCTGAAGCATGGAGCGCTGCTAACTCGCTGGCGAAGAAGTCGACTTTTGAGTGATTCAGGCCACCCTCGTCGGAGGTGAGGGAGCTGCTGCCAATCTTCACTACAATACGCTGCATTTCATCACATCCTTATTCATTTGAAAATCATTGCATATGACAAAAAAAGCTTTCGTCCTTTACACATAAAGGACGAAAGCTTCTGCTTCCGCGGTACCACCTTAATTGATGAATTGCTCATCCAACTTGAACACCTTGTAACAGAAGGCACTGTTCAGCTTTTCAGCCGACCGTTCGAGGATAGGGTTCTGAAAGCGTGGGCGGCAAGCTCTTACAGCCGATGAAGCTTGCTCTCTTATCGTCACGTCTCTTTCATACTGGTCCTGTCAATACGTTTAGATCTTCATTTCCTAATAGAATACATGGAAAATTGAGGTTTGTAAAGGGACGAATTCGGCGCTAAAAAAGGTCAAGTCGACCGATCCGTTCCACCGCTTCTTCAAGTCGAGATTCTGATGCCAAAAGACCAACGCGGACATAACCTTCGCCATGTTCACCGAAACCAATGCCAGGTGCGACGACGACATGCGCTTGTTCGAGCAGCAGGTCAGCGAATGAACTAGATGTAAATCCTTCGGGAACCGGCAGCCAGCAGAAGAAGGACGCAGGCGTACGCACGGCTCTCCAGCCAATACGATCTAGCGCATCGTAAAGTGCATTCCGACGGCTTTCATACGTAGCGACAAGCTCTTCCACACAAGTCTGAGGAGCAGTAAGGGCCGTCGCTGCGGCCGCTTGAATGCCACCGAAGAGACTCACATAATAATGGTCCTGCATGAGATTAATTAACTTGATGACTTCCGAATTGCCAAGTGCAAAGCCAACGCGCCACCCTGCCATATTATACGTTTTGGATAGTGTATAGAATTCGACGCCGACTTCCTTGGCACCCGGTAATTCTAGGAAGCTCTTCGGTTTTTTGCCGTCGAAACCGATCGCCCCATAGGCGAAATCACTCGCTACAACGATATTGTGCTGCCGAGCGAATTCGATGGTCTTCGTATAGAATGCTTCATCTGCGATGGCTCCGGTAGGATTGTTCGGATAATTTAAGAACATCAATTTGGCTTTTTCCAGCGATTCTGCAGGGATTGCGCTGAAATCCGGAAGGAATTGATTTTGCGCAACGAGCGGCATGAATACCATTTCAGCACCTGCTAGTGCAACGCCGGACCAATAATCAGGGTATCCAGGATCAGGGACAAGACACACATCACCTTGATTGAGAAGAATTTGACTGATCTCGACAAGGCCTGTTTTGCCGCCGAATAGAATGGCAACCTCCGTCTCCGGGTCGAGCTCGACGCCGTAATCTTCACGGTATCTTGTTGCAATGGCTTCTTTCAAGAAGCTGTATCCGCTAAATGGCGGGTATTTATGATACATCGGATTTGCAGCAGCTTCCTGCAAGGCCGATACAATGTGGGTAGGTGTAGGTTGATCAGGATTTCCTTGCCCTAAATTAATGACATCATGGCCTTCTGCTGCTTTCGCATTCGCGCGTTTCACAAGATTCGCGAAGAACTGAGTGGGCAGTCCTTGCATTCGCTTCGCGGGTACAATGTGGACCGATGCTGCGTTATCGCGTCTGTCCGGCTGCTCGCTTTTCTCTGTGGTTAACATGTCTTACTTCACTCCATATCCTTCGAGATGTACAATACACCTAATTTAGCACGATTTACCTAAGGTGTATAGAGTGAGAGACAAGGGTGAGATGCGGCATTACTGCGCTTTATCGACCATGGTAATGAACGGCTTCACATCTGCACTGAACGTGAGCAGGAAAGGTTTGCGTTCTTTATTAAAGACGAGGATAAGCGGATCTTTGGTTGGGCAATAGATCAAGAATATTTCGCTCACGACAAATGTAAGTCCTTTGAACTCTTTGGTGATTTCTTTCTTCAGCGGCACTTTGTAAATGGATCCGCATTTGTCATCCAAGCTGAGCTGCGTCGATAATCCTGTTGCGGAATTCAGCCAAGACAGTGCTTCCTTCTGAAAGGCGTCATTGTTCGGAACAACCTTGACAATTTTCTCTGATTTCAACTCGAACTGCTGGACGGGCTGTAACTCATTGGGTTGAGCGATCGTTGCGGCAGCGTAGGATGGAGGCATGAACATTCCCATGCCTAACGCCATCAATAAGAAGCATAGAGTTAATGATTTGTACCATGGATTTCGTATCATTACATAGTCTCCTTTAGTCAGGTTTACAGGCTTCGGTTCTATAGTACCCATCTTGACAGTGAACCATCACACGTTATGATTATTACAAAGCATATTGGCATTTTTTATAAGGAGTTCGTATGGAACTAAGGGAAGGACGAGATCAATGAGCGAGCAAAAATGGAAGTTGTCCGTTCTGCAAATGGATGTTGCGATTGGGCAGCCAGATGAGAATTATAAGAAGGTGGAGCAGCTATTACAACAAGCAGTTCAGACTGATGTGAAGCCGGATTGCATTCTATTACCTGAAATGTGGAATACAGGGTATGCCCTTGAGCAAATTCATGAGCTTGCGGATGTCCATGGGGAACGTACGAAGGCGTTAATTTCTTCATTCTGTAAGGAGCATGAAGTGCATGTGATCGCGGGTTCCATCGCAGAACGTCGTGGTGATCAGATCTACAACACGATCTATGTCTTTGACCGCGCTGGTGAAGTGGTGGCGGATTACTCCAAAATTCATTTGTTCCGTTTGATGGATGAAGAGAAGCATCTAGCCGAGGGTAATCATATCGGCACGTTCGAAGCTGAAGGCGTGCAGGCGGGGATGATGATATGTTATGATATTCGATTCCCGGAACTAGCACGGAAATTAGCTTTATCAGGTGTGAAAATATTGTTCGTACCTGCTGAGTGGCCCAACCCGCGTCTGCATCATTGGCGTACCTTACTTACAGCGCGCGCCATTGAGAATCAAATGTACGTTGTATCCTGTAATCGTGTCGGTACGAGTGGTACAACGGAGTTTTTCGGTCATTCGATGATCATCGATCCGTGGGGCGAAGTATTGGTGGAAGGGCAAGGTCATGAAGAGATCCTTACAGCGACGATTAATTTGTCCTTAGTTGATGAAGTACGTGGCAGAATTCCTGTGTTCGAAGACCGCAGGCCGCAGCATTATTAGAAGCGTATTGTTCCACACCAAAAAAGCTGCAATCCGCTCGCGGATTGCAGCTTTATCTTTATCATTGTTGCTTAACCCAAGCGTTAAGCGCATCATGCTGCTGCCAGAGGTGCATATGTGATTGCACATATTGTACCATTTCATTTTTGAAGGCAGGCATTTTCTTCGATTGCAGTAAATATTCAGATACGATTGGATGAGCTTGAACTGCCTCAGTCCACAGCGCAGTAAGCTGCGGTGTAATGCCATTCGCTAAATATTCGACGAGTACACGATTATAGACGAACGCAACTGATTTGTCCGAAGCGTAGGTCTCAATGAGATGTGTTGCGGATTTCAATTGATTCATTTCGATAAAAGCTGTAATTAAAGGATTATGCACATGCAGATGATTTGTTGGATCAAGTCTGATAATTTCTTCGTTATGCAGAATTGCTTCTTTCATACGTCCAAGCTCCATGCACTTGCGAGCGAACCCTGCTTTGGAACGAAGGTATGGACGAATTCGAACACTGCCCCATGCTTGTCCCTTATTCTGTTCAATAAATGATGCGCCTAGTGCGCTAACGCCAACGCGCATTCCTTCTTCATAATATCCGATAGCTTCCTCAGGTGTTGTCACAGCGCTCTCTGCAAGAATGTTGTATGCATCGCAATTATTCGCATCGAGCTCGAGTGCCTGCTTCGCAAGCTCCGTACGACGAGCAGGTGAAGGCTCTTCCCAAGCTTCGTAGAGCAATTCTTGTGCTTCCTCAGCAACAGTTTCCGTCTTCATGCCTTGAGTTATCTTCCCTTGATTGATAAGCTGTAGCATATAGTCTTTGGCTTCATCAATCGAAGCGAATTTCTGCTCTGCAAGAAGCTTTTCGATATGATGCATTTTGGATTCCGTTAGCATATGTCGAAGTTGTGGAATGCGTTGATCTAACGGATCATAGCACGGATGCTCATTCATATATTCGCGAATTTGCTGAACGCGTTGGGACACGGTTCCTGGGGATACACTATATTTCGTGCCAAGACTGGATTGAGTCACTTGCTCAAGACCATGCGTCTGGGCTACATAATATTCGATCGCCGCGGTTAACGTTTCTGCCTTCCGAATCGTCGGAGACGTCTGGGTTGCATAAGCGTGCCAGATATGAAGTGCTTCTGTTATTTGATCCCAGCTGTAGCTGTCTTGCATATGCTCGACAATTTGCTCTGCGACCATGTTGTAGGAAGGAGATTCTGCGAACCATTCTTCCACAAGAGCTTGAACGCTTTGTGCATTCTTCTGAGCGACAGGGATAATAATCTTCGTATCCTGACTTTGCTCCTCACTCTTGTTCATACAACATTTTTTGTACTTTTTACCGCTGCCGCATAGGCAAGGGTCATTTCTTCCAACTTTATGAATCACGAGTACGAGTACCTCCTAGAAAAAAGGGCTAAAAGGAAATTATAGCATATATTCCGATTTAAATAAATTACATATCGTTAAATCTTGTCGAAGGATGTGGGAAAATTGCGAAAAATAATGCTTATCATCGCGAGTGTCTGTCTTATAGTCGTCATCTCAGCCATGGTTTATGTACAAAAGCCCCCATGGATGTTCGGTCAGACCGCAGAACAACAGACGCCGATTCCGAATCACTCGGAACACACGGGGAACTCTTCTGTGAACCAATCTGATGAGGCAGTAGAGCCTGTGCCTTCACCATCACCAGATCCCGCGGATCTTGAAATCCAAGCCCAGCTTACGTCCATGACGCTTGCTCAAAAAGCTGCTCAAATGATGATCGTCGATCTAGACACGCTACAACGCGAAGCCGATCAGACGGCGGGATCCCAACTTAGGAAGCAGCAATATGCCGGGGTGATATTGTTCCAACGCAATCTGAAATCAGCAGAACAGACAGTAAAGCTGATCACGGATTTGAAATCCGCTTCGACGAAGGTGCCAATCTGGGTTGCCATTGATCAGGAAGGCGGTATCGTGACACGTCTCCCATGGCTGCCGCGATTTGCCGGCAATATGGCGCTAGGAGCAACAGGGAATGCGGACTACGCGGAGCAGACGGGTAAATTGATCGGGGAGCAGATCGAGTCCTTCGGGTTCAATCTCAACTTCGCGCCTTCATTAGATATAAATAATAACCCCGACAACCCGGTCATTGGCATTCGATCGTTCGGCTCGGAGCCTGAAGAAGTTGCCGAGATGGGGATTGCTATGGTGAAAGGTTTGCAAGAGGTAGGGATGCCTTCCGTTGTGAAGCATTTCCCAGGGCATGGCGATACATCGATGGATTCGCATCTTGGACTGCCGTCCATTCCATATGATCGAGATCGTCTAGACCAAGTAGAGCTTGTTCCATTTCGTGAGGCGATGAATCAAGGCGTGGATATGATGATGACAGCACATATTACATTCCCGAAGATTGAGAAGAAGACGGTTATTTCGAAAAAAGACGGCGCAAAAGTTCACATTCCTGCGACATTATCGCATACGTTTCTAACCAAGATTCTTCGAGAAGAGCTTGGTTTTGAAGGCGTAATTGTAACTGATTCCTTAGAGATGCAAGCCATATCATCGAACTTCGGTGAAAAGGAGGCTATACTGCAGGCGGTTCAGGCTGGGGTTGATTTGTTATTGATGCCACCGAATCCTGATGCCTCCGTCAAATGGCTAACAGACGCGGTAAAGCAGGGCGTAATTACAGAGGATCGTATCAATGCTAGTGTGGAGCGAATCTTGAAATTGAAACAAAAGTACGGCTTGCTAGAAGCCCATAAGCCAACCTCCTATGTTGATCAATTCCGTCTAGCCCAAAAAGCGATGCAAGACCAAGAAGCAAGGCAGACAGAGCTTGTGATTGCGGAGTATGCTGCGACACTGCTCATGAATCAAGATCATCTATTGCCTTTCACGATTGATGCAAACACTTCGTTGTACATTCTAGGTCCATCGGCTTTACTGCCAGAAATGCAGCGACAGTTTAGTGCGATTATTGCGAAGGAAGGACAGGCACGATTCAAGAAAATTGTAACCCTTCCTATCACAGGCGGATTAACAGCCGCACAGCAGCAGCAGATCGGAGCATCGGATTCGATCCTCCTCGTAACAAGGAATCTGAACACGGATAAGAAGCAGCGAGATGCGGTGCGCAAGGTATGGAATCAGCTTCGAAAAGCAGAGCAAAAAGCGGCCGTCCTCGCAGTCGGCGCGCCTTATGATATTCGATATATCCCTGATATTCCTGCATTCGTCGCTGTCTACGGGGATCGTGCAACGGCGAATCTGCCCGCAGGTGTTCGTACATTGCTCGGATTGAATATGCCTACGGGTAAGCTACCCGTTCGAATTCCTGATCAAAGCGGTCAGACGTTGTTTGATGTAGGTTCAGGTCTATCTTATGAAGATTGAAATTGTTGTTGAATGGTCGTCTTGAACACTTCAATGAATGCTTCGGCGGCTTTGGAAAGATAACGTCCCCTCCGATAGGCAATAACGAGAGTTCGTTTGGGCGACGGATCTTCCAGCGGCAGATAGGTTGGGATGAACTCGCTACGACGCGCACGTGCGATGAAGTGAGGGACGAATGCAATGCCCATGCCGGCGGCGACGAGCGACTGTACCGTCTCCATATTGCTGCTCTCAAAGACGATACGCGGTGTAAATCCAGCCGCTTGGCATAATTCAATCGTAATCTGACGGAAGCCTTGCCCTTTCTTCAGGATGATGAATGGCTCGTCCTTCAGATCTTCGATGCGGATGAGCCGTTCCGGATTGCAATTAGAGAGAGCAGCAAGGATATGGTTCGGCGGTAC
>Ga0209025_1004462_pt1 | contig 12155 bp, 6 predicted proteins | sample AraplaMF_Col_mLB_FD_184256 | JGI IMG/M metagenome (GOLD analysis project Ga0209025, IMG submission 184256) | Arabidopsis root microbial communities from the University of North Carolina, USA - plate scrape MF_Col_mLB (SPAdes) (version 2) | ecosystem: Host-associated > Plants > Roots > Endosphere ... | reverse complement strand
GCAGATGAAGATATAAAAAATGACTTGATTGAAACGTTAGTGGATACATTAGGCTATGATATTGAACCAGAGTATTTATTCAATGTATTAACCAATCAAGCTAAACAAAACACGTTTCAGTTGAATGACTTGAATAAAGCCTTTATCGATTTGTCTACGAAATATGATCAATTTAATGGATTGTTTGATGATGTGGATTTGAAATCAAAAAAACTGGGATCAGATGATCAACAACGAAACATTACCATTACAGAAGTGCTGAAGAAACTAAATGATGTCGATGTGATGGGACATAATGGCGATGTCATTGGGGATGCCTATGAGTTCTTGATTGGTCAATTTGCTTCAGAGGCTGGTAAGAAAGCTGGAGAATTCTATACACCTCATGAGGTATCTGACATGATGGCTCGTATTGCCGCAATTGGTCAAGAAGACAAAAAATTGTTTAGCGTATTTGACCCAACCATGGGATCGGGTTCCTTGATGCTGAATATTCGCAACTATATTAACCATCCAGATAGTGTAAAGTATCATGGACAAGAACTAAATACAACGACCTATAATCTAGCGAAGATGAACTTGATTTTGCATGGTGTTGATAAAGAAGATATGCGTTTACGCAATGGGGATACTTTGAACAAAGATTGGCCAACAGATGAGCCATATACCTTTGATTCTGTCCTTATGAATCCACCATACTCTGCAAAATGGTCTTCAGATGATACGTTCTTAGATGATTCTCGTTTCAACCGTTACGGGAAGTTAGCGCCAAAATCAAAAGCAGACTTTGCTTTTCTTTTACATGGGTTCTATCATTTGAAAGATTCGGGAACAATGGCGATCGTCTTACCGCATGGGGTACTGTTCCGTGGAGCTGCAGAAGGTGTGATTCGTAAGAAATTACTAGAAGATGGCAGTATTGATGCTGTTATTGGTATGCCAGCAAACTTATTCTTTGGGACATCAATTCCAACAACAGTCATAATCTTGAAAAAGAATCGTACCACTCGAGATGTGTTATTTATTGATGCAAGTAATGAGTTTACTAAAGGAAAAAACCAGAATAAACTTTCCAAAGAAAATATTGATAAAATTGTCGAAACGTATAAGAAGCGTGAAGATGTGGAGAAATATGCCCACGTTGCTACCTTTGATGAAATCAAAGAGAATGATTTCAATTTGAACATCCCTCGATACGTAGATACCTTTGAAGAAGAAGCGCCTGTTGATATGGCTACAATCGGCTCAACAATTCAAGATATTCGAAAAGAAAAAGCAGAACTAGAATCTAGCCTATATGACATGATTTCTTCGCTACAATTTGATGAAGAAAACGCAGAATGGATCAAGGGTGCATTAGAGGTGTTTAATCGTGAAAAATAAATATACACCCGAAATTCGATTTTCAGGATTTAGTGGAGATTGGGAAGAACGTAAGTTAGGGGATGTTTTAAAAGAACACAACGAATTAACCAAAGGAGATATATATCCAATTGCTACGTCATCTAGAAAAGGATTGTTTTTACAAACGGAATATTTTGATGGAGGACGAAGTGGAATAGATGAAACATTAACTTTTCATCTTGTTCCAGTGAACTATATTACTTACCGCCATATGTCAGACGATTCAACTTTCCATTTCAATAAAAATCTTATGGGAACACCTATTCTTGTAAGTAAAGAGTATCCTGTATTTACAACTAATGAAGAAGCAAATGATGAGTTTATATTAAGGAATCTAAACTATTCAGCTGGCTTTTCTAGCTTTTCTCATATGCAAAAAAAAGGTGGTACCAGAGTCCGTTTGTATTATAAAGTTCTACAAACTTATAAGTTATTGCTTCCAACAGGTGAAGAACAAACAAAAATCGGTAACTTTTTTAAACAACTAGACGACACGATCGCTCTTTATCAGCAAGAAATAACCAACCTCAAGCAAACAAAACAAGGATTCTTGCAAAAAATGTTTCCCAAAGAAGGGGAGCCTGTACCAGAAGTTCGGTTCCCAGGATTTAGTGGAGATTGGGAAGAGTGTAAGTTGAAAGATATTGTTAGCCTACTAAAAGATGGTACACATGGAACACATAAAGATGGGAAAGATGCATTCTTACTCAGCGCAAAAAATATCAAGAATGGTCAGATAATTATCACTGAATTAACCGATAGAAAAATATCATCTGATGATTACAATTCAATTTTTAAGAATTATAAGTTGATGGATCAAGATCTATTAATTACAATTGTCGGGACTATTGGCCAAACAGCCCTGTATACGGAAACAACTTCTAAATTAGCCTTTCAGCGTTCAGTTGCAATTATTCGTGGTAATAAAGATGTGAACCAGAATTTCTTGAAATCAACAGTCGATTCCAATTATGTTCAAAAACAATTGAAGCAGTCAGCATCAATGTCTGCGCAAGCCGGAGTATATCTTGGAGACTTGGAAAAATTGACAATAAATATCCCGAAATTGTCTGAGCAAATCAAAATTGGCAAGTTTTTCAAACAACTAGACGACACTATTGCTCTACATCAGCGTGAATTAGATGCCTTAAAAGAAACGAAAAAAGCATTCCTGCAAAAGATGTTTGCCTAAGCGAATAGAAGAGAGGGAGAAACATGACAAAAATACCACATAACGATGAAGCTGAAGTGGAACGTCGTCTGATTGAAGTATTAGGGGAAGGACATAATCAGTGGAATTATCGTCCAGATTTAAAATCAGAAGAGGACTTGTGGAATAATTTACGTCAAAAGATCACCCAAAATAACTTATCAGAAATTGGAGATCATCCAATTTCTGATAAAGAATTTGACAGTATTAAAACAGAGTTACTATTAAGAACACAGACACCATTTGATGCTGCTAGATGGCTTAAAGGGGAGAATGGAATCTCTCGGATTACGATTGAACGTGAAGATGTATCTCTGGGTTCAATGTCGTTGGTGTTGTATTCCAATCAAGACATTGGTGGCGGAATCTCTACTTACGAAGTCGTTCATCAGATTGCGAAACAAAAGGCAAACGTTGATGGTCGTGATCGCCGATTCGACGTGACACTCTTAATCAATGGGTTGCCAATTGTTCAAATTGAATTGAAACAGGTCAGTGCCAAAGACGGCGTATTCCAAGCTTATAATCAAATCAAGAAATACGCAGAAGAAGGGATGTTTAGAAATAATATCTTTTCTACTCTTCAGTTGTTTGTCATTTCCAACGAACAAACGACTCGCTATTTTGCCAATGCGATGCCAAAAGACATGCATAAGAAATTTGTCTTTAGCTGGCGGACAACGGACAATCGAAAAGTAGAAAATCTCTATGAATTTGTGAAGCAAGTCTTAAATATTCCAGATGCGCATCGATTGATTGCCAATTATACGATTGTTAGTGAGGACCAAGACAACAAAGCCTTAATGGTGCTACACCCGTATCAAATTCATGCGATTGAAGCCTTGTTTACATCTGCTATGAAACATGAATCCGGATATGTTTGGCATGCGACTGGTTCAGGAAAAACGTTGACAAGTTTTGTTTCTACGAAGTTAGTAGCTCGCAAACCAGGTGTAGATCGTACAATTATGCTCATTGATCGAAAAGACTTGGACAATCAAACTACGACTGAATTCACTAAATTTGCTTCCGAGTTTAATACCGGTATTTCCTCCGGTAATGCCAAGTCTAATAGCTTGATTGTTGGGACCGGAAGTGCGAAAGAGTTAAGTGAGACTCTACTATCCGATGCCAATTCCAATACAGTGATTATTACCACTCGTCAAAAATTAGAAGCTGCCTTGCGCTATGCCCAAAGACAAGAGGAACAAAAAGGCACCCAACGCTTTAAGAAACTACTGGGACAACATATTGTCTTTGTCGTGGATGAATGCCATCGTGCGTTAAGCGCAGAAGGGATGGAAGTGATTAAGGGGTTTTTTCCAAATTCTACATGGTTTGGATTTACAGGTACACCGATATTTAATGAAAATAAAAAACAAGCTAAAGGGCGATTAGCTCGCACTACTCATGATCAATATGGAGAAGTCTTGCACACCTATACCATTAAGAATGCGTTAGATGATGGTGCTGTTTTAGGGTTCCAAATAGAGCATGAAGATACGATTGAACCAACATCCTTTAATAATTATATTTTTGATCAACTGCGTCAAAATGAAAAATACACTAATTTTAGTGTGGATGAAATTAACGACATTATCGATCAAATGGATGGAATGGAAAAGGAAGCATATCTTGAACCATCCTCTTTCGAAAAGGATGATCATATTCAAAAAGTCATTCGTAAGATTTTTCGACCAGATAATGCCTATACAAAATTTGATTTCCAAAACGGTCGCCCGCAAAAGTCTGCCATTTTAACAACAAATTCTATTGATATGGCGAAACGCTACTATCAAACAATTAAGGAAATGACTAAAGATCCAGAATGGTTGACGAAAGAATTTGCTGGACATCCGATTCGAACGGGGCGTACGATTGAAGATCCAGATTTCCCACGGATAGCTATCACCTATTCGATACAAGAAAACGAGGATAATTCCAAACAAATTCAAGATGAAATGAAAGACATTATTAAGGACTATAACGATTATTATCACACTGCTTGGTCGATAGAAGATATTGAACGATATAATGGCGATATCAACAATCGCTTAGCTCGTAAGAAAGCAGAGTTCAAAGAATTTGGAAAACAAATTGACTTAGTCATTGTTGTAGATCGCTTATTGACTGGATTCGATGCACCAACGATCCAAACGTTATTTGTGGATCGAAATTTAAGTTATGCCAATTTGATCCAAGCCTTTTCTCGAACCAATCGTACCTATCCAGGAAAGACAAAAGGATTGATTGTGACATTCCGGAAACCTTCGACAATGGAACAAAATGTTAAGGATGCTACGAAGCTATATTCTGAAGCACAAGAGGAATCTAATCTTGTTTATCCAACTTATGATGAATCGAAGAAACGTTTTAAAGAGGCTCACAAAGTGTTAACAACGTTAGTTCCAAATCCAACCGATATTAACGAGCACTCACCTCTTGAAACCCGGATTGAATTTGTGAAAGCTTTCCAAGGGCTAAACAATACCTATGAAGCTTTAGTTACATATGATGATTACAACGATGATATGGAGAAATCAACAGCACTTCAAGAACAGGTGAATACCTTAGAAGCATATATTGGCGTATACAACACGGTTAAGGGTTCACTAGTAGATGAAGGGGGCCAAGATGGACCGGGTCCAGATTTCTCAGACATTGAATTCTATGGAGAAAATGCAATTAAGATCTATGATATTGACTCAACCTATATTGACCGACTATTAGGAACGTACTCAGCTAATAATCAGAATATCCGTGACGAGATCGAAAAAGCGCTTCAAAAACTGAAGAAATCAGAAATCGTTAAAGACGTGTACCGTGCGATTTTAAACGCTATTGATACCAAAGAAATAGATTCAGAGGAAGATATTCTTGTAGTGAAACGACACTTCTTCACTGAATCCTATAATAAAGCGATTAGAGAATTTGCGAATACTTGGTTTGTGGAAGAAAATGAGCTGCATTTATCTACGATTCAATATGTGATAGGAACAGACCCTATTCCGAATATTAGGGGAATCATCAACAGCAAGCAATTTGATAAGTATAAAGCTGTACATCCAGATGCAAAGCCATTGAAATACGGACCAGAAATGAAGCGTCAGTGGAGAAAGACATTAGATGAAGTCATTGTACCTTTGGATAACGAGTTGAGATAAAATCGTTTTGAAATAAATAAAATAAACAAAAAAGAGGTGTTTTTATGGTATCAGTTACTCAGAGGATTTCTAAAGTTAAACAACCAAGAGGTGGGTATATTAAACCTAAAGATTTCAATGTTGTCGAATTAAATGACGGTATTGATTTGTATGGAGAGGAGAATATGCATAGTACTTTGATTGGACTAGCCGTTGATTATCTTACTCGGTTTACTATGGGAACTTCATTAGAAAAAGCTTTTAGAATTTCACTTATAGGTGCATCGAGGGTTAATGAGAGCGATTATGCAGAAGAATTATTAAATAGAATTAGCGGTCTTGATGATAATTCGATAGAAAATGCGTGCAAATTGGTAGGGTTTGATACTGCTCTTAGAGCTGGTATTGCAAGTTATAAGCCAGTACAAACTATTCAGCCAGATTGCTCTACTATTTCTAATATTAGAAATATGGTAGAGCGTAGTAGGACTTTTAACGATAATTACGGACCGATTGTAAAAGATGGTTTCACTTTTGAGGGTGGTTATACCCAGCTTATATCAAGTGGAGATGGTGATTTTTTAACTGAAACGACTTTATGGGATTTTAAAGTTTCAAAATCAGCACCGCCTAACAAGCATACATTACAGTTACTCATATATTATTTAATGGGGGTTCATTCTATTCATTACGAATTCGAACAAATTGAGAATTTAGGGATATTTAATCCTCGTTTAAATAAAGTCTATTTATTACCTATAAGCACAATATCTAATGAGATTATTAATGAAGTTAATACTACTGTCATTGGATATTGATGAATTTTTCTTGAGAAGTTGTAGATTTGAAATAAAGTTGCGATGTTTTGAAAAAAGTTTTAATCAATCTTTTTTATAAAAATCAAATTAGCAATTAAAATAGAGGCAACCATTTTGATCAATCTTTGTTCAAAATGGTTGTTTTTCATTTACCACAAAATAAGGCTTCATCCAATCTTTTTAATCAAACTTTATTCTAAAGCTACAGAAAGACTTGTAGTACAATATCGAGCCTGCTTCGTCACAAGTAATAAGGAAAATAGAAGAGACTAGTTTATGCGCAAACTAATCTCTTCTATTAGATTTACACTATCTCATATATTCAAGCTAATTCTCTAATAATTCATCAACTTCTATCCCTCGAACATGAAGCGTCCTTAATAATTTCAAATATTTGTATAAGAGCTTTTCATTTTCTTTCTTTTGCTCCTCATACTCATTTATAAATACTCGACTTCTAGAGGTTTCTATCTCTAATTTCTTTTGTAGATTAGTCATTTTTCTTTCTGCTTTTTCTAGCTGTTTATTGACACGTTCCACCTCTTTTTCTAATTCTACAACTTTTCTATTATGTTGCATTTTACTGATCATATTATCTAGATCAATATTCGGTCCTATCCACTGCTGATCCCATAGTGTTCTTAAATGTGGTTTATAAATAGCCGTTTTACTTAGTCCTGTCATTTCTATGATTTTTTCAGGTCGAATAATAGCACCTTCTCCTTCTAAATCTTGTAAAGTCTGAATAGCCCACTTTACTTTCTCGATGGATTCTTGTCGTTTTTTCTCTTGGTATTGCATAAGCCCTGTATTCATCTTGTTTCCCTCTATCTTTCAATAGATTTTAGATTTCATTTATCTACATTATCTTTTTGATACTGCTCTATACCTTTTTCACATATCTCGATTATTCTTTCTAAATAACTAACATTTCGTATGGCATTTTCTAATTGAGAGGCTCTTCTTGTATCCGTACCAATCCTTTCGATTACAGCTTGCCAGTACTCATGTTCCTTTTTGTAGTCATGATAATAATCAGCTTTTGGAATAAACCATTCACATGCATAACATTCAAAAAGTATAGAAGTACCTTTAGGATTGCACCCAGATATATCGCCACATATTCCAACACCCTTTTTTCCATTTGCTTCCCATGTTAAGTATTTGTTTAGATCCTTTGATAAGAAGTTTATCGTTTGGCTATCAAGATTCATAATTCTTCCTTTAAATGATACTGCATTATTTTCTCGATTTTTTAGTTCTCCCATATTTAAATGAACTTCTTTTTGTCTCTCTTTTAATTGATGTAAGTAATGAGAGGGCATGTTTATATTTTTATGACCTGTTAACTTGACTATTTGCTCCATGGTGTAACCAACTTGATACATTCTATCTGTAACTGCATTATGCCTAAACTGATGAGAAGTTACAGTACATGGCTTTCCATCTTCATCGAAAATCCCAATAATTACAGCAAGACTTTTTAGGTATCTATTCATTGTAATATTGTTTAAATTTCTTACAAATTTATATCTCTTATCATATCTAATATCCACATTGTCATTACTATCATTATGTAGTGTCAGATATCTTCCAATGAACAAATAATCTTTTTTATCGCCCTCGTTTAAAGGATAATTTATCAACAGTTTTTCAGTTTGTAGTTTTAATTGTTTGATTAGTTCTATCACAAATTTACCATGCCCAGAATAAATAATAGGAATCGCTTTCATTTCAGGTTTATGATACCCACCATTCTGCTTAAAAGTAGGAATGCTAATTGTATATTCGCTATAAAAAGCTTTTAAACAATCTCTTTTCATACTTAATATTTCAGTTCCTCTGTTTGGGAATGATCTTATTAACCAATAAAAAGTACGAAATTCTAGAGGAATATTCACGTCCATATTTTTCATTACTCTATCCATCTTTTGAATGGTAGCAGGGGGGATAATCCTATTTTGAGGGTTTTGAACCTGCTTAAAAGGATTTATAGATTTTGTTGGGACAGTATTAGGAAGTTCTGGAAACCCTTTAAGGCTTTTAAAAAAATCGCTAATTGCTCTATAGAGTGCGCTTTTACTATTTGGCTTGTAATCATTATCAATACTAATCGCGTATTCATATGCATTAATAATATCTCGACATATATTTTTCAGCGGGACTCCTGGATAGTTTTTATGTAAAAAGTTTATGAAGACTACAATATAATATATTTTTTGCTGAATACCAAAAATAGAATGATTTTTAATTAATGCATAATATTTTAATAAACTTTTGTAGGGTTCGTTTAACTTATGGAATCTTACTACATAATATAATTTTGCTCTTGAATCCTTATGTTTGTGATTGTAATACCAAACATCATCAGCAAAATCAAAGTCTCCTAATTGCGGGATTTTATCTATAAGTCGTTGTCTTAGACTACCATCATATAATGGAGCTGTACTAGTTATGGAGATAACGTTTTTGTTCATCTTCTGATAGCCTCTCTTTTATAAACTTTTCTAGCTTTTGAATTGTATCACCATATGTTTGTAATAATTTTATCTCTGCTTGATATTCCCTATAATCTTTCCAATCATCAATGTTATTTTCAATCATAACTTTTATCCATTCGTCTAAATAAGCTTGTTGTTCGCTATATAGTTTCTTCCACATTGGCAACTTCTGAGGGCCCGTTATTAACATTTTGCATCCTACACATTTCTTTTTGTGACATGGACCAAATGATACATGTTTTATGCAAGTTCCGTGCCCTTCAGGCGTATTTCTAGATCCAAGCATAATTTCATCTGTTAAATTTTTTAACTCTGATGGACTATACCTATCCTTAATATCTGAATCTAAATTGCTGAACATAATATCAAAATATTCCGCATCTAATTCCGCAATTTTCATAAGTTCAATATCATGATAATACTTCATAGTAGCTTTCGAATCTAAATGCGTTAACCAATCACCAACTTCCTCTATAGTTGCTCCATTTGTAAAAAGATCAACCGCTACAGTTTTTCTACATTGATGATGAGTATATTCCCATAATGAACCATCTCGATCACAGATATTGTATTTATGAATTAATTTATTAATTGCACGTGAGATTTCGGAACTAGAATATAGCTTAATTCCCTTTTGTGTATTCTTTAGAAATATCTTATTCTCTTTGCTAATTTCTCTTAAATCTTTTGTATCTTCAATTTGTTGATTAATAACATTTATCAAATTTGCATCATTAATAGGAAGATAATGATAATCCTCAAGACCATGTTTTCTTCTATACTTTAAAGTCTTATTTGGAATAAATTTAAGATAATAAATTCTATCTTTAGTGTCATAAATAAGGCAATCTTCTTTTAAATTAATAACTTCACTAATTCTAATTCCCGTGTTCATCATAATAGTCCATGCATACTGCACAAATGGAGATAGCTCACTTAATTTTTCTTTTAATACATTTATAACTTCTTCAGGGATATAGGTAGCGCTTTCGGAAAATGCATCCACATTATGTAAAATCATCGTCCTAAAAGGGTTTTCTATAGAACTTTTTTCTTTCTTTTTAACTATCCAATCAAATAATAGTCTACACTCAGAAATACAGCCTTGTATTGTTTTAATATTATAGATAGTTCCTGTTTTACTATGTATTTGTTGTAAAATATCAATAATTTGTTGCACTTGAATTACATCTATATCTAATAAGGAAGAGTATTTATTGTATTGCATTTTATGCAATGCAGCTCCTAATATTTGAATATGCCTAAATCTTCTGGCAATTCCTTTTACATTCTCCCCCATTTGTATATAACTATGTATATATTCTTTCAACTCTACTTTTACCATACCATGTAAAAACGTCCAATCCAATTTTCTAAACACTGGAATTTGTATATTCATATCAACAATTAGCCAAATATCATCAGAGAAAGAATATCTGTGTGTTTTCAATTTTTCTGTTAAATAAGATTCTAGTTGTTGAAATATTGGTTGTATAAAATGTCGAAAATCTATATAGTTCATAACAAGCAAGTTAATATCACTAATTCCTAATGCAAAAACTCCAAACTTTTTTCTATTAAAAAATAGGTGCTCATCTATATATCTCTTTCCAAGTCGAATTAGATAATTAGAACAAACCTCTTTCAATTCAGTGTATAATAATTTTCTTCTCATATGATTTGGAAATGAATTTGAAATCCTTTTAACACCTTTTATTCGTAGATCAACCAAAGCGTTTTTTAAATCATTTTTTAGTTGAATATAAAATGATTCTACGTTCTCTTTTATAATATGATTCTGGGTTCCAGTATGGACATATTCCCCAATTAAAAATTCAATAATTCCTTGCTTACTAATTACTTTTTCTTTGGAATAAAAATCCTTACAAATCTCCTTCAAGAGAGCTGAAAATTCATTATAAAAAATTTTTTCTGCAATCTTCAATACATTATTTGCTAGTAATGGACTCCTGATGGCACGTTTAAATAATTTTATATCGGTGCTTTCTAAAGCATACTCTACATCATTCACTAGAACTTCCAAACACTCCATAGGAATAAAACCTGGATCATCTAAATATAAATTTTTTGACCAATACAGTTTAATTTCATAACCGTTAATTTCGTAACTCCCCTGTGCTGGTGATATGTCTCTTAGTACTTTTACATTAGCCATTATTCGCTCCTATTCATCGTTCTGATTGATTACTACAGTTCTAATCTTTTCCATTACTTTTTTTCTCTGCTTCTTCGTGTATCCTTTCTCATATACCTTTAAACTTCTCACACTAGACCAACCTAATTCTTCTAATATCAAACCCTCCGTCACACCTAATTCTGGATGCTCTCTCATAATCTCAACTAATTCTTGGGCTCTGGTGCTTCTTCCACTATGTGTTCGAATTTCAGAACGTTTCATCCCAGCTTTTTCAGCAGCATTTTTTAAAATATGTAAGAAGTTACGTGCTTTTAATGGCTCTCCTTTATACTTTCCCTTGTGATTTAAAAATAAATATTCACTATAATAAATATCTGATTTTCTTCGTTCATTTTCTTTGTATACTTGTATTTGTTCAGAAAGAGTTTCATATATCGGTACCTCTCTTTCTTTTGTTTTCGCTTTAGCATGATTTTTTATATTGTCTCTTTTTATTATTGACAGCCAATTATTATGAGGATTAAAATCCTCTAACCTTAAACCCAATATTTCACCGATTCTCATACCAGTTTCGATACTAATTTGGAAAATAAGTTTATCTCGTACAGTTGGTAAAAAATCAAAAATACTTTCTTTCTCTTCTTCGCTGTACCATTTTAGATGATTTCTTTTTTGCTTGTAAGTTAATCTACTCAAAATTGTTTGTTCTACATCAAATTCCCATATCTGTCCGTATAAAAATTTTGTTTCTTTCAATTTAGTATTTTTTATATTGTTATTTCCGTAGGGAATCGGATTATGTATAATTTTCATATTGTCCTCTATCCAGTAATAAAAACCTTTTAGAACACTAAGGTTCATCTTCACGGCTGTGTAAGTCATATTCGTATCAACATTTAAAACTTTTCCGCCTAATCCTAA
>Ga0209025_1004455_pt1 | contig 12163 bp, 13 predicted proteins | sample AraplaMF_Col_mLB_FD_184256 | JGI IMG/M metagenome (GOLD analysis project Ga0209025, IMG submission 184256) | Arabidopsis root microbial communities from the University of North Carolina, USA - plate scrape MF_Col_mLB (SPAdes) (version 2) | ecosystem: Host-associated > Plants > Roots > Endosphere... | reverse complement strand
TGTGTTGTTACGAGATACGTAGAGGAGGATGTCTGATGCGGGATACGTTAAAAGTAGCGATGCCCAAAGGGCGTATCTATAAGCAGGCTTCTGCCCTATTCCGTGAAGCGGGACTGCCGATCTCGACGGATTTCGATGATACGCGTAAGCTGATTATTGAGCTGCCGGAAGCGAATATGGAGTTCATTATGGCCAAACCAGTCGATGTGCCGACCTACGTTGAATACGGGGTCGCGGATATCGGTATCGTTGGCAAAGACGTCCTCATGGAGGAGAACAAAGATGTCTACGAGCTGCTTGATCTCGGGATTGCACCTTGCCGGATGTCTGTGATTGGACTACCTGATTGGAAACCGGTGATTCACCCGCGTGTCGCGACGAAGTATCCAAATGTTGCTTCGCAATATTTCCGTGAACTCGGGCAGCAGGTGGATGTGATTAAACTGAACGGATCCATCGAGCTTGCGCCGCTGATCGGGCTTGCCGATCGCATCGTGGATATGGTCGAGACGGGGCAGACGCTTCGGGATAACGGATTGGTGGAGATGGAGCAAATCTTCAGTATTACAAGCCGATTGATTGCGAACCGAGTAAGTTATCGGATGAAGAATGATGCGATTCAGGGACTCTGTGATCAATTGCAGAAAGTGATTCCGAACGTATCGAAATGAAATCATATCAGATGAATGGATAAATAGATGGATCAGGTTAGAAATGTGGGGAGGGTTGATGTTCATGCGTATTGTACCTGCAAGTGAATTCTCGCTGCAGCGAGAAGTAGAGTATGGGTCGCCGGAGCAGAATCAGATCGTGAAATCGATTGTTGAACGTGTGAAACGGGAAGGAGACGCAGCACTGCTGCGTTATACGGCGGAACATGACCGCGTGCAATTGCAATCATCTCAGCTTCGTGTGACAGAAGATGAGATTCAAGCCGCATATAGCCGAGTGGAAGCATCGTTCGTTACGGCGATTCGTAAAGCGGCTGATAATATTCGAGTCTATCATGAGAAACAAAAACGGACATCTTGGTTCGATCTGCAGCCAGATGGTACGATGCTCGGACAGATTATCAGGCCGCTTCGTCGAGTCGGGGTGTACGTGCCGGGCGGGAAAGCGGCTTATCCTTCCTCCGTACTCATGAACGTCATCCCAGCGCAGGTCGCGGGTGTACCAGAGATTGTGATGGTAACACCGCCAGCTACAGGCGGCAAGGAAGGGATTGATCCGTATATTCTGGTCGCAGCGGCTGAAGCGGGCGTGAAGGAGCTCTATCGGGTTGGCGGTGCACAGGCAATTGCTGCCCTGGCATATGGAACGGAGACGATTGCGCCGGTCGATAAAATTTGCGGACCGGGGAATATTTACGTCGCACTCGCGAAACGTGAAGTGTATGGGGCTGTCGATATTGACAGTATGGCAGGACCCAGTGAAATCGCCGTGCTCGCAGATGAGTCGGCAGATGCGGCTTATGTCGCAGCTGATTTGCTATCCCAAGCGGAGCATGATGAGATGGCATCTGCCATTCTCGTGACGACCTCAATGGCGATGGCGGAAGCGGTGTCGCGTGAAGTAGCGCGGCAAGTGGCAGAGCTCCCGCGGCGCTCGATCGCACAGGCTTCCATCGATCAATATGGAGCCATAATCGTTGTAAGCTCCATTGAAGAGGGGATCCACGTGATCAACCGAATTGCACCGGAGCATTTGGAAGTGATGGTTGAAGAACCAATGCGATATCTGGGGTTGATCGAGAATGCCGGGGCTATCTTCCTCGGACCTTACAGCTCGGAACCTGTCGGCGATTATTTGGCGGGACCGAACCACATCATTCCGACGAATGGCACGGCTAGATACTCTTCTCCGGTTGATGTCGATGATTTTATCAAGAAATCGAGTCTCATTCATTATAGCAAGGAAGCGCTGCTCGCGAATGGTGCGACCATTATGGAGCTGGCGCGACATGAAGGTTTAGAAGGGCATGCGAGAGCGATACAAATACGGCTAGAAAAGGAAGGGAATTCACAATGACAGATGTAGTGAACGAACAACGTGAAGGGCGTGCATCTAGCGTTGCGCGCAAGACGAATGAGACGGACATTCAATTGGCCTTTAATGTAGACGGTACGGGTATTTCTGAAATTGAGACAGATGTGCCGTTCTTGAACCATATGCTTGATCTATTCACGAAGCATGGACAATTCGATCTGAACGTCGTTGCTCGCGGCGACGTGGATATCGATGATCACCATACGGTTGAGGATATCGGCATTTGCCTGGGACAGACCATTCAGGAAGCGCTCGGCGATAAGAAAGGGATCAAGCGTTACGCATCGGTCTTCGTTCCGATGGACGAAGCGCTCGCGCAAGTCGTAATTGATCTGAGCAACCGTCCGCATTTCGAATATCGTGCACAGTATCCATCGCAGCAAGTCGGCAGTTTCTCGACGGAGCTCGTACATGAGTTCTTGTGGAAGCTCGCGCTTGAAGCGCGCATGACGCTGCACGTTATCGTTCACTACGGTCAGAACACGCATCACATGATTGAGGCGATCTTCAAAGCGCTGGGACGTGCCCTTGATGAAGCGACAAGCATTGATCCGCGGGTGCAGGGGGTTCCTTCGACGAAAGGAGTGCTGTAAGCATGGCGACGATCGCGATTGTAGACTATGGCATGGGCAACCTGCATAGCGTTGCCAAGGCCGTAGAGCGCCTCGGTGCAGAGGCGCTCATCACGAGCGACGCGGCCGCCATCCTCGCGGCGGACGCGGTGATCCTGCCCGGCGTCGGTGCGTTCGGCGACGCCATGGCTTGCCTGCGCGACACCGGCCTTGGCGCGGTGGTCGCGCAAGCGGCGGCAAATGCCAAGCCATTGCTCGGCATTTGCCTGGGCATGCAGCTGCTCTTCACGCGCAGCGAAGAGCACGGCGACCACGAGGGCCTCGGGCTGCTGCCCGGCCACGTGGTGCGGTTCCAGGGCGGCACATACAAGGTGCCGCATATGGGGTGGAACCGGCTGCAGGTACAGCAGCCGGACAGCCCGCTGTTCACAGGCCTCGAAGAAGGCCATGTGTACTTCGTGCACTCGTATCACGTGCAGCCAGAGCGGGCGACGGACTTGCTTGCAACAACCTCGTACGGCGGCAGCCCTGTGACAGCGATTGTTGGCCGAAACAATGTGTACGGCATGCAGTTCCACCCCGAGAAGAGCGGCGAATTCGGTATGCAGCTGCTCAGCAACTTCTTGAAGCTTGCGGCAGGTACGGTACACGTATAGGCCATTTTCCAATTCCATCTCTTTTTGAGGTGGTTGGAATAGGGTGTGCACGTTAGCGGAGTGCCTATGCTGGAATTCATACATTATATAGCTCGAATTAGCTTGTTTCGTGTCGTCTATGTTGGATTCCATGCAGGATAGACGGCAGGAATCGCTCGCTTTGAACCATTACGCTTCAAAGTTAATGGATATATCCAGTATAGCGAGCTTCTTGCGGCATTCGGGACAGAAGTTAATGCAAAAATCCACGATGGGTAATGCGTGGCGATAGCTGGTGCTATGACCATCGTTGGATGCAAAGGTTTGAGTGAATCTTACTGGGGTTTGGCATTCATCTCAATATGGAGGAGAACGAATTTATGTCATCGTTTATCATATATCCCGCGATTGATATCCGCGGCGGCAAGTGTGTACGCCTGGTACAGGGCGATTACAATCAAGAGACGGTCTACAATGAAAACCCGGTTGAAGTCGCGCAGGAATGGGAAGCAGGCGGTGCCAGCTGGATTCACCTTGTCGATCTCGACGGGGCTAAGGCAGGTCACCCTGTCAATGACGAGCTCGTTGGCAATATTGCTCGCAGCGTCAATGTACCCGTACAAATCGGCGGTGGGATTCGTACCCTCGCAGATGTAGAACGCTACATGGAGCTTGGTGTGTCACGGGTTATTCTTGGCACAGCGGCTATTGAAGATCGTGCGTTCGTGGAAGATGTACTCGCGAAGTACGGCGATAAGGTCGCCATCGGCATCGATGCGCGTGACGGTCTGGTTGCGACCCGCGGATGGCTTGAGACGTCGGAGGTTCGTGCTGAGGATCTCGCGGTGGAGCTCGCAGCTAAAGGTGCGAAGACGTTTATTTTCACGGACATCTCCCGTGACGGCATGATGGGCGGACCGAATACGGAAGCGATCGCGAACCTCGCTCGCATCTCCGGTCAGACGGTGATTGCGTCTGGTGGCGTCAGCCAAATGAGCGATTTGACGCGTCTTGCCGGGCATATGAACGAAGGGGTCGGCGGCGCCATTGTTGGCAAAGCGCTCTATATCGGCAATATCGACTTGGCGCAAGCGATTGAAGAGATTCGTAAAGTAAACGCGCCGAACTAAGGAGGAGAGATCGATGTTAGCCAAACGAATTATTCCTTGCCTGGATGTGAAGGATGGACGCGTGGTCAAAGGCGTGAACTTCGTCAATCTGCGCGATGCAGGCGATCCCGTGGAACTCGCAGCACTGTATGATCGTGAAGGTGCGGATGAGCTCGTATTTCTGGACATCTCGGCATCTGTCGAAGGACGTGCGACGATGATCGAAGTCGTTCGTCAGACGGCTGGCGAAATCGCCATTCCATTCACCGTTGGTGGTGGGATTTCTGAAGTCGACGATATGAAACGGATCCTACGCGCGGGTGCGGACAAGATTGGCATTAACACAGCGGCAGTGCGTAATCCGCAGTTAATCTCGGATGGGGCTCGCAAATTCGGCTCCCAATGCATCGTCGTCGCAGTGGATGCGAAGTTCAATGACGCATGGGGCGAGTGGGAAGTGTATACCCATGGCGGACGGACGCCAAGCGGCCTGAAGGCACTCGATTGGGTGCGCGAAGTGGAACGTCTCGGTGCAGGCGAAATCCTGCTAACGAGCATGGATGCCGACGGTACGAAGGATGGGTTCGATATCCGCTTAACCCGAGCGGTATCCGAATCAATCGGAATCCCGGTGATCGCTTCTGGTGGTGCAGGGCGTAAGGAACATTTCTATGATGTATTTACGGAAGGGAAGGCGGATGCAGGACTTGCCGCAACCATTTTTCACTATAAAGAAATGACGATTCAGGAAGTAAAGGACGATTTGAAGGGGAAAGGGGTGGAGATTCGATGACACAATCACAAGCGCAAGCCGATAACCTACTTAATCTAGAAGAATTATCCGCCAAGCTCAAATGGGATGCATACGGTTTGATCCCTGCAGTCGTGCAGGATTACAGCAGCAAAGAAGTATTGATGCTGGCCTACATGAACCGAGAATCCCTGCAATTGTCGGCTGAGTCCGGCGAGACGTGGTTCTGGAGCCGATCCCGCCAGGAGCTGTGGCATAAAGGCGCAACCTCCGGCCATACGCAGCGCATCAAGTCGATGCACTATGATTGTGATGGCGATACTTTACTCGTTCGCGTTGAACAGCAGGGACCGGCTTGTCATACTGGGAAGTACAGCTGCTTCTTCAACGAAATCCCTACGGCAACGGTGCAGGCTGATAGCCAAGTGCTAGAAGCTAAAGGGGCAGATCGATTCGCGGTCTTGTCGAAGCTCGATCAGACGATTGCAGAACGGTATGCGGAACGACCAGAGGGTGCCTATACGACGTATTTATTCGACAAGGGTCTGGATAAGATCCTGAAAAAAATCGGTGAAGAGTCTGCCGAAGTGCTCATTGCGGCGAAGAACAATGACAGGGAAGAGCTAAGCGCGGAAGCGGGCGATCTCATCTATCATCTCATGGTACTCCTCCGGGCGCAGAACATGCCGATCGATGAAGTATTGCATGTGCTAGAGCAGCGTCATTATAAAACCGACATCAAAAATAAAACCAAATAAAGAGAGGCCGATACCTTATGCGGATCGATTACCATACCCACCATGCCCGTTGCGGGCATGCTGTTGGCGAACTCGAAGATTACATTCTTCGCGGAATAGAAATCGGGATGCAGCAGATCGGCCTTTCCGATCATATGCCGCTCCTTCACGTGGATCCTGCCACGTACTATCCAGAAATGGCAATGCCCATGGAAGAGGTTCCGCGTTATGTGGAGGAATGCTTCCTATTAAGAGAGAAATATAAATCCCAGATCGATGTCCGGATCGGGATGGAAGCCGATTATATTGAAGGTTATGAGGAACAAATCGAGAAGATTATTCAGACGTACCCTTGGGATTATGTCATCGGCTCTGTTCATTTCCTTGGGGAATGGGATATCTCAGACCACCGTCAGACACACGGCTGGGAAGGCCGCGATCGTCTTGCCGTGTATGCTCAGTATTATGATGCGATTGAGAAAGCAATTCGTACAGGATTCTATGATTACATCGGACACATCGATGTCATTAAGCGGTTCGGCTTCGCCCCTCCTGCGGAGCAAGCCGCTGAAGTGAGAGCGATGGAAATGTCTGCGTTGAATACGGTTCAAGCCCATAATCTAGCGATCGAGCTGAATGCTTCCGGGCTGCGCATGCCATGTGCAGAGATGTTCCCAAGCCGGCATATGCTCGAAATTTGCTATAGCAAAGGCATTCCACTCACGATCGGTTCAGATTGCCATCAGCCGGAACGGCTTGGCCAATATTTGGATCAGGCACGTGCTATGCTCTTTGATATCGGATATAGGGAACTTGCGACTTTTAAGGAACGAAGACGCAACCTAGTCCCTTTTCAAACGTAAATCAATCCATGTATAATAATAGAACTAGCAATAAGTTACGTCGTTCGACAATGTTCTTGTGATGGTGTCGAGCTCGATTGATGCGTTTTTATTCATATCTCAGGAGGGTACCATGTCAAGCAATAAGTTACGTGTGTTTTCCGGATCTTCCAATCCGCAACTGGCAGCGAAGATCTGTGCAGATCTAGGCGTAGAGCTCGGAAATGTCAAGCTATCTCGATTTAAGAGCGGAGAAATCTATGTTCACTATGAAGAGACGATTCGGAATTGCGATGTGTTTATCGTTCAATCGCTCTCTCATCCGATTAACGATCATTTCGTAGAGTTACTCGTGATGATCGATGCTGCGAAGCGTGCTTCCGCACGGACAGTCAACATTGTGATGCCTTATTACGGTTATGCAAGACAAGAACGCAAGGCAGCTCCGCGAGAACCGATCTCTGCGAAGATGGTTGCAGACGTACTAACAACCGTTGGAGCGAATCGTGTCATTACGATTGATCTGCATGCACCGGCGATTCAAGGATTCTTCAATATTCCAGTCGACCATTTGACGGCATTAGATCTGATCAGTGAATATCTCCGCAAAGAGAATATCGAGAACCCAATTATTGTATCCCCGGATGCAGGACGCGCATCGACAGCTGAGAAGCTTGCCAACCAACTGGACTCCCCTTTTGCCATCATGATTAAGAAACGCCCTAGCCATAATGAATCCGTCATTACACATGTCATTGGTGATGTGAAAGGCCGCACACCGATTATTATTGAAGATTTGATTGATACCGGAACGACGATCGTTAACGTTGTGGAAGGCTTGAAGGAGCGCGGTGCGCATGATGTGTACGTCTGTGCGACACACCCTGTTTTCTCGGGCCCTGCCTTACAGCGCCTTGACCATCCGAATATCCGTGAAGTGGTCGTCACCGACTCCATTATGATCCCGGACAGCCACCCGGCAAGATTCAAAGTGATATCGGTCGCGCCAATGCTCGCTGAAGCGATGCGAATTATTACGAATGGCGGATCCATTAGCACATTGTTCAGAGATGCAGGGATTTGATTTTTTACCAGATATAAGTAATTTTTGGAAAACGATTTAGGTAATCTCTTCGATCTATGGTATACTTAGTTGCGAATAAAGCATGGTTAGGAACCATAGGAGGTGCCTTGTTGATGAAAGAAAAAAAGATGCTACCTGAAAGCCATCGAAAGAAAATCATACCGATCCAAATGGATGCTACTTTTTTCTTTGAGCGGGCCGTTCGTTCCTTGGATCGCTATCATTATGACAAGGCATTGAAGTATTTCCGCAAAGCGGTGGAATATGAGCCGGAAAATCCTGTCAACCATTGTAATATGGCCGGGATTCTGTCGGAGATGGGCAAGTATGAGGATTCAAATGAGATTCTGCAGATGGTGCTCGATTCCATTGAACCGAGTCTCTCAGAGTGTTATTTCTATATGGCTAATAATTACGCGAATATGGATCAGTTCGAAGAGGCTGAGGAAGCATTGATTCGATACCTTGAAGAAGATGCGAGCGGACAATATTTGGGCGAAGCCGAGGAAATGATGGATTTGCTGCAATATGAATTGAACCGTCCAACGCGTCTGACGACCATCAAATCCCGTGAGGGTATGGTGGAGCATGATGAGGCTCGTTCGATGCTCGAAGAGGGTCGGTTCGGCGAGGCAGTTAAGGTGCTCGAACAGATTGTAGAAGGTCAGCCAGACTTTCTAGCGGCGCGGAACAACTTAGGCCTAGCCTATTACTATATGGGATTGTTTGAGAAAGCAATGGATACCATAAATGATGTGCTGGAACGTGACCCAGGCAATTTGCATGCGCTCTGTAATCTGGCGATTTTCTACCAGCATGAAGGCAATGTCAAGGATCTGGCTCAGTTAATTGTGGCACTCAAGAAGACGGTACCTTTTCACCAAGAACATGTATTTAAGCTTGCGACGACCATGGGAATCATGGGGCAGCATGAGACAGCATATCGGCATTTCCGAAGATTGCTGAAAGACGAAGAGGTCAATTTTGATCCTTGTCTCTATCATTATACTGCGGTGGCAGCTTGTCATATCGGACGTCTGGAAGAAGCATATCGGCTCTGGAATCATGCGCAGAAGCTTGACCCGGGATCTGAAATTCCGAAGTTCTATCTGGCGCAGCTGAAGGAGTATCGCCAGGTGGAAGAGAGCGGCGAAGGCATGGAAAAGCCCATGTGGAGTTATCATTATCATCTACCATTCGAAGAACAGTTCCGACTCTGGGAGAAGACATCTGGCGGATTGCCGGATCATCTGAAGCAGGATCCGCTCGTGCGGTCCTCGTTCTTCTGGGCCCTTCGACACGGAGATCAGCAGACCAAGCTTCAGGTTATTCAAGCGTTAGGCATGATTGCGGACTATGAAGTGCAAGAGGCGCTGCTCGGGTTCTTGCTCGAACCGAATGAAGAAGATTATTTGAAACAGGTTGCGGTGTTCGTGCTGCGTTCCATGGGCTATGATGCGAAAGTGGAAGCAATTATGGATGGGAAGCGCACGATCATTGAAGGTAATGATCTATCCACAAGACTCCCGGCTTGGGATGAACAGTGGCAGACGGTACTTACACTTGCGCTTCGTACAATGAATAAGCGTTACGATATGCTGCAGCAATATGATCTGCAGACACTATGGGTCGAGTTCCTAACCCGCGTCTATCCCGACATGCCGAAGATTCATAAGGCCGAGGGCTGGGCGGCGGCGCTGGAATATCTTACAGCCAAGATGCATCGCCGAGCGATCTCATATCATGAAGTAGCGCAGCGATATAGCACATCCATCACAACGGTGAGTAAATATGTGAAATGGATGGACGAAGTATGTGGTATTAAGAAGAAGATGGATGCGATATTTCCATCCTACACCCAAGAATTCTAGAGGAATGCGCGAATCGCGCGTTCCTTCCATACATAAGGAGGATAAGATCGATGTATAAATCAATCGTTATCGGAACAGGGCCTGCTGGATTAACAGCTGCCATTTACTTAGCACGTGCGAACCTTAGCCCACTGGTCATCGAAGGACCTGAGCCAGGCGGCCAATTAACAACAACGACGGATGTTGAGAACTTTCCTGGATTCCCGGAAGGGATTATGGGTCCGGAGCTTATGGATAATATGCGTAAGCAAGCAGAACGCTTTGGCGCAGAGTTCAAGACGGGCTGGGTGAACAGCGTAGACTTCTCCAAACGTCCATTCACGCTTCAAGTGGAAGGCATCGGTGAATTGCAGGCTGCAACGGTGATCATCTCGACAGGGGCTTCCGCGAGATACCTTGGTATTCCTGGGGAAAGAGATAACTTAGGACGCGGTGTGAGTGCATGTGCGACGTGCGACGGCTTCTTCTTCCGTAACAAGAAGATCATCGTCGTAGGTGGCGGCGACTCTGCGATGGAAGAAGCGAACTTCTTGACGCGCTTCGGCGATGTGACGCTCGTTCACCGTCGCGATGAACTGCGCGCTTCGAAGATCATGCAAGACCGTGCACGTGAGAATGGTAAGATTAAATGGGCGCTTAACCGCTCCCCAATTGAAGTGCTTGCTGGCGACAACGGTGTCACGGGTCTTAAAGTGACGAACAATGAGACCGGTGAAGAAGAAGTGATCGAGACAGACGGTTTGTTCGTTGCAATCGGTCATACACCGAATACGAAATTCCTCGGCGGTCAAGTGGATACGGACGAGCAAGGTTATATCATTGTGAAGCCAGGCTCCATGGAGACGAACATTCCTGGCGTATTCGCTTGCGGTGACGTTCAGGATACGAAGTATCGCCAAGCGATCTCCGCAGCAGGAACAGGTTGTATGGCTGCGCTAGACGCAGAGAAGTTCTTGGAAGCGAACGAAATTCATTAATATATCGATGGTTACAGAAGCTGACGGGTAGTCCCGTCGGCTTTTTGATTTTTTCTTCAATTATGAACATTCTGGTAACTTCATCGGAAACCCATCGAATTTCAGTCATCCTTACTTGTACGGCGGATGAATATTCCAGATCATGGTGATACAATGAGTCTCGAAGAGGTCGATGTGATTTATGTCGCAACACGTTTGGTCCCGAAATGCAGTCCATCGATCCATCCTTATTATCTAAAACGGAGGTATAATGATGAAAAAATCATTATTCGTACTAGGTCTAGCCTTATGTCTTATGTTTGTTCTATCGGCCTGTGGAGGGGACAGCAAATCAAGTGAACCGGCTGTTGCACCAACGGGCGTAACGAAAGAAGTAACGATTACTGCAAAGAACTTTGAGTTCTCGCCAGCAGAGATCAAAGTGAAAAAAGGCGATACGATCAAGCTTACATTCAATTCGGAAGAAGGCGTCCATGGTCTGATGATCAAGGATTTTGACATTAATATGGATGAATCCGGCACCAAAGAATTCGTAGCCGATAAAGTGGGTACGTTTGATTTTAACTGTTCGATTATGTGCGGCGGCGGCCATGGGCAAATGGTTGGTAAAATTACTGTAGAATAACGCTAAGATGAATGACTGCGAAAAGCTGGTTTTCGTTGAGAATACTCACGAGAAGCAGCTTTTTCACTTGTATACCCTAGAGGTCTATACCTCATGAGGGAGTGTCCTATTATCTTGACCGATAATACAGGCATAGCTTATAGTGGGTACTGAAACACAATTAACTTAGATAAAGGTGGATTTAACATGTCTGAAACAATCTATGTTGGTGTGGACCTGGGCGGAACAGCAATTAAAGTTGGAGTCTGCAATGAACAGGGACAACTGCTGCATACGTATGAGGGCCCTACAGAGACGGAAAAGGGAGCAGAGACAATCATTGATAACATCGTGAAATATGTTCATCTTGTTGTCGAACAGTCCCCTTATTCGTGGGATCAAGTGGGCGGCGTAGGCGCAGGTCTCGCAGGCTTCATGAATTTGAAAGAGGGAATTATTCTACATTCTCCTAACCTACCATTTCGTGATGTACCGATTCGTCAGATTCTCTCTGATCGACTGGACAAACCGGTTCGAGTGGATAATGATGCGAACGTGGCGGCACTTGGTGAAGCATGGAGCGGTGCAGGTACAGGGATCGACAATTGTGTATGCTACACGCTTGGAACAGGTGTAGGCGGCGGTATTATTATTAACGGCAGCATCTATCAAGGATTTGCCGGCGTAGCTGGCGAGTTGGGACATATGGCTGTTATTCCTGATTTGGAAGCGATCCAATGCGGATGCGGCAAAATGGGCTGTCTAGAGACGGTATCTTCGGCAACAGGGATTATCCGTATGGCGAAAGATGCTGTTGAACGCGGCGATCGCACATCGCTATCCACGCTCGAGCATATCATGGCTAAAGATGTGTTCGATGCAGCCAAGGCAGGCGATGAAGTCGCGACACGTATTGTTAATCGTGCAGCATTCTA
>Ga0209025_1004450_pt1 | contig 12169 bp, 7 predicted proteins | sample AraplaMF_Col_mLB_FD_184256 | JGI IMG/M metagenome (GOLD analysis project Ga0209025, IMG submission 184256) | Arabidopsis root microbial communities from the University of North Carolina, USA - plate scrape MF_Col_mLB (SPAdes) (version 2) | ecosystem: Host-associated > Plants > Roots > Endosphere ... | reverse complement strand
CGTCGTGCACGTGGCCCGTGGCTACAACGGCTACGGCCTGCAGATCGGCGACCTCATCCAGGAAGGCAACATCGGCCTGATGAAGGCGGTGAAGCGTTTCGACCCTGACCAGGGCGTGCGACTGGTGTCGTTCGCCGTGCACTGGATCCGTGCCGAGATGCACGAGTTCATCCTCAAGAACTGGCGCATCGTCAAGGTCGCCACGACCAAGGCGCAGCGCAAGCTGTTCTTCAACCTGCGCAAGTCCAAGACCCGCCTGGGCTGGATGAACGCCGAGGAAGTGCGCGCGGTCGCCAAGGACCTCAACGTCTCCGAACGCGAAGTGCTGGAGATGGAATCGCGCCTGTCGGGCCGTGACATCGGCTTCGACGCGCCGGACGAAGACGACGATGGCGCACCGCCGTCGCCGGTCGCCTACCTGCGCGCCGACGGCGAGGATCCCTCGCAGACCTACGAGCGCGAAGACGAGGAAGACGGCCACCTGGCGCTGCTGCGCGAAGGCCTGTCGGAACTCGATGCGCGTTCGCGCGACATCATCAAGCGCCGCTGGCTCGACGACGAAAGCAAGATCACGCTGCAGGAGCTGGCCGACGAGTACGGCGTCAGCGCCGAGCGCATCCGCCAGATCGAGGCGAACGCGCTCAAGAAGATGCGCGCGCTGTTCGCGGCGTAAGCATCAGCGATGCGATTTGCGAAACGGCCCGGGAAACCGGGCCGTTTTGTTTTGGGCATGTCGATCATCATCCCGACGCCTCCACGCGCCGCTCCGTCATCCCGGCGAACGCCGGGATCCATTTTGCCCTTGTCTGTCGACGTGCTCTCGACGCACCTGCAGGATCAAGATGGATCCCGGCCTTCGCCGGGATGACGGTCAAGCTTGTCCTGCCCCAGGATGATCCGCGCGTGCCGCTGGTAGCTCCAGTACGCCCATGCCCAGTTGATCAGCACGATGATCCGGTTGCGGAAGCCGATCAGGAAGAACACGTGCGCAGCCAGCCAGAACCACCACGCCAGCAGCCCAGACAGCTTGAACCCGTGCAGGTCGACCACCGCGGCCATGCGGCCGATGGTGGCCAGGTTGCCGAAGTCGCGATAGCGGAACGGCGGCGAAAGTTTCCCGGCCAGACGCGCACGGATCGCCATGGCCACATGCGCGCCCATCTGCTTCGCCGCCGGCGCCACGCCGGGCACGGGCTTGCCGTCCTGCACGACGCTGGCGAGGTCGCCGGCGATGAAGATCTCCGGATGCCCGGGCACGCTCAGGTCAGGCGCCACAGGCACGCGGCCGGCGCGATCGCGTTCGACGCCCAGCAGTGCGCCCAGCGGCGAGGCGGCGACACCGGCGGCCCACAGCACGGTGCGCGCCGGCACGAACTGATCGCCGAGGGTGAAGCCACGCGCATCGATCGCGCTGACCGGCGTGCCAGTCACGACTTCGACGCCAAGTTTCTCCAGCTGCCGCTGGGCCTTCGCCGACAACGACTCCGGAAATGAAGCCAGCACGCGCGGGCCGGCTTCGATCAGCCGCACGCGTGCATGCGACGGATCGATGTTGCGGAACTCGCGCTTGAGCGTGTGCCGTGCGATCTCGGCCAGCGTGCCGGCCAGTTCGACGCCGGTCGGGCCGCCGCCGACGACGGCGAAGCTCAGCCACGCGGCACGCTCGTCGGCATCGTCACACGCCTCCGCGCGCTCGAATGCCAGCAGCAGCCGGCGACGTATCGCCAGCGCATCGTCGAGCGTCTTCAGCCCCGGCGCGTCGGCGCTCCATTCGTCGTGGCCGAAGTACGCGTGCGTGGCGCCGCTGGCGAGCAGCAGGCAGTCGTAGGGGAGCTGCTCGCCATCGGCAAGCGTGACCGTGCGCGACGGCATGTCGATGCCCGAGACTTCGCCCAGCCGCACTTCCACGTTGCGCTGGTTGCGCAGGATGTGGCGCAGCGGGGCGGCGATATCGGGCGAGGACAGGCCGGCAGTGGCGACCTGGTAGAGCAGCGGCTGGAACAGATGATGGTTGCGACGGTCGATCAGGGTGATGTCGACATCGTCACCGGACAATGCGCGCGTCGCCCAGAGGCCACCAAAGCCACCACCGACCACCACGATGCGCGGACGTGAACTCATGCCTTGGCTGCTCCTTGCTGGACATCGTCATGGTCGCGGTCGATGCGCGAATGGTGCTTGGTGTCGCGCATGAACACGTACACCGACAGCGACACCGCGACGCACGCCGTCACGTACCAGTAGAAATACGACTCGTGGCCGATCTTCTTGAACCACAGCGCCAGCAACTCGGCCGTGCCGCCGAACACCGACACGGTCAGCGCATACGGCAGCCCGACGCCGAGCGCGCGGATGTGCGCCGGGAACAACTCGGCCTTCACCACCGCATTGATCGACGTGTAGCCGCTGACGATCACCAGCCCGGTCATCACCCAGGCGAACGCGCTCCAGACGCTGCTGGCCGCCGCGATGCCGCTGAGGATGGTGTAGGTGCACAACGTGCCGAGCACGCCGAAGGCGATCAGGATCGGGCGCCGTCCCGTGCGGTCGGACAGCGCGCCAACCACCGGCTGCAGCAGCATGAACACCAGCAGCGACGCCGCCGAGATGAGGGTGGCATCGGCCTTGCTGAAACCGCCGGTGTTGACCAGGAACTTCTGCGGATAGGTGGTGAACGTATAAAACGAGAGCGTACCGCCGAGCGTCAGGCCGACCACGGTCAGCACTTCGCGCGGGTGTTGCAGCAGCACCCGCAGGCTGCCGCGACGCTTCACGTCATGGCTGCGCGCAGCGACGAACGACTCGGTCTCCTGCATCCCGCGCCGCAGGTACAACGCGGTGACCGCGCACAGCGCGCCGACCACGAACGGGATCCGCCAGCCCCAGTCGTGCAGTTGCTCTTCGGTCAACAGCAGTCGCTGCAGCAGCACCAGCAGCCCTAGCGCGAGCAACTGCCCCATCACCAGCGTCACGTACTGGAAGCTCGACCAGAAACCGCGTCGGCGAGCGTCGGCCATCTCGCTCAGGTAGGTCGCCGACGTGCCGTACTCGCCGCCGACGCTGAGACCCTGCAGCAGCCGCGCAAACACCAGCAAGGCCGGAGCCGCCAGACCGATGCTGTCATGGCCGGGCGCCACCGCGATCAGCAGCGAGCCGGCGCACATCAGCAGCACCGACAGCATCAGTGCCGCCTTGCGGCCGTGGCGGTCGGCGTAGATTCCCATCAGCCAGCCGCCGACCGGACGCATCAGGAAGCCGACCGCGAACACCGCGGCGGTGTCGAGCAGCTGCGCGGTGCTGTCGCCCTTGGGGAAGAAATGCGGCGCGAAGTAGATCGCGAACGCGGAGTAGGCGTACCAGTCGTACCACTCCACCAGGTTGCCGACCGAACCGCTGAAGATGCTGCGCAGGCGGTGGGCGGGAGTGATCCGGGTCGTCGCATCCATGCGCACAGTTTGCCTCAAGCCACAGGTCGCGGCCGAAGCCGCGACCCCGGGTGCAGATCAGCGCAGCCGATCGGCCAGCAATGCCTCGAGCTTGCGCTGGTCGGCGGCGAAGCGGCGGATGCCGTCGGCGAGCTTGTCGTTGGCCATCGCGTCTTCGTTGTGCTGCCAGCGGAAGGCGGCTTCGTCCAGCGCGGCCGGTGCCGGTGCGCGGTCACCCGTGTCATTCAATGCGCGCGGCACGCCGCCTTCGCTGGCGGCCAGTTCGGCCAGCAGTTCCGGCGAGATGGTCAGGCGATCGCAACCGGCCAGCGCCAGCACCTGCCCGGTGTTGCGGAAGCTCGCACCCATCACCACGGTGTTGAAGCCGTGGCGCTTGTAGTGGTGCCAGATGCGGGTGACCGACTGCACGCCCGGATCGTCCTGCGGCGTCGCCGGCTTCTCGCCGCCGTTGGCCAGGTGCCAGTCGAGGATGCGACCGACGAAGGGCGAGATCAGGAACACGCCGGCCTCGGCGCAGGCCACGGCCTGGGCGAACGAGAACAGCAGGGTCAGGTTGCAGTTGATGCCTTCGCGCTCGAGTTGCTCGGCGGCGCGGATGCCTTCCCAGGTCGAGGCAGTCTTGATCAGCAGGCGCTCGCGGCCGATGCCGGCCTTCTCGTACAGCGCGACCAGCTTGCGTGCCTTGGCCAGCGTGGCGTCGGTATCGAAGCTCAGGCGCGCATCGACCTCGGTCGAGACGCGGCCCGGGATCAGCTTGAGGATTTCGGTGCCGATGGTGACGGCGAGGACGTCGGACGCGTCGGCGACGCGCTCGGCCAGGTCGGAACCTCGCGCCTGCGCCAGCGCCGAGTCGATCAGCGGCGAATAGGCCGGGATCGAGGCGGCTTTGAGCAGCAGCGACGGATTGGTGGTGGCGTCGAGCGGATGGAAGCGGGCGATCGCCTCGATGTCGCCGGTGTCGGCGACGACGGCGGACAGGGTGCGCAGTTGTTCGAGCTGGCTGGTCATGGTGTCGGTGGCTTCGGTGTCGGGTCCATTGTCTCCGATTAGATCATGGTAGCGCTAACATTCGTGCAACCGACCGGGTCATGCCGTCGTTGCCGCCCTGGGGTAGGCTCGCCCAAACCTCCGAGTCCACCGCCAGGAAGCGTGTCATGGCCGAACCCGAGCGCCGCATTGCCCTGCTGATCGACGCCGACAACGCACCGGCGGCCAAGATCGACGTGATACTGGCCGAGGTGGCGCGCCATGGCGTGGCCAACGTCCGCCGCGCCTACGGCAACTGGAAGAGCCCGCACCTCAAGAGCTGGGAGGCGACGCTGCACGAGTACGCGATCCGGCCGATCCAGCAGTTCGCCTACAGCAGCGGCAAGAACGCCTCCGACATGGCGATGGTCATCGACGCGATGGACCTGCTGTACGCGCGCAACCTCGACGGCTTCGCGATTGTCTCCAGCGATGCCGACTTCACCCCTTTGGTGATGCGGCTGCTTACCGACGGCGTGAAGGTTTATGGCTTCGGCGAGAAGAAGACGCCGCTGCCGTTCGTCAACGCGTGCTCGAAGTTCACCTATCTGGAAGCACTGGTGCAGCCGAGCAGCGAGGCCACGGCAGTCACCAACAAGCCACGCACGGCCAAGGAACTGCGCGACGACACCCGCCTGCTGCAGATGCTGCGCAGCGCGGTGGAGTCGGCCAGCGGCGATGACGGCTGGGCGCACCTGGGGCAGGTCGGCCACCAGATCAGCAACCAGGCCTCGTTCGATCCGCGCAATTACGGCTTCCGCAAACTCAGCGACCTGATCGAGGCGACGGGCCTGTTCGAGGTCAATCGCGAGAACCAGATCCTGTGGATCCGGCCCAGGCAGCGGGCCAAAACCAAGGCCGCCAAGAAGGGCTGAGGCCTTCACGCGTCCCTTGCCGAAAGGGTAACGCGGCAACTCCTAGACTCGCCGCCATGCAGGGCGGTGCCACCTTCGCCGGAATCGCGCGCATGGCCGTGCTGGTCGCGGCGCTGTGCGGCGTGCCAGCGCACGCACGGCAGGACGACCCGTACGCGCAGCCGCGGCGGGAGCTGATCGCCGAACTCGAAGCGCAGGCCCGTGCCGATGCCGGCACGACTGCGCGCATCGACCGCGACGTGCTCGAGGTGCTCGCCCGCGTGCCACGCCACGACTACGTGCCGGCAAACGAGCGCGACCACGCTTACGAGAACCGCCCGCTCGCGATCGGCCACGGCCAGACCATCTCGCAGCCGTACATCGTCGCCCTGATGACCACGCTGGCGCGGCCGCGCGCGGGGCAGAAAATCCTCGAGATCGGCACCGGTTCGGGCTACCAGGCGGCGGTGCTGGCGGAGTTCGACGTGCAGGTGTACTCGATCGAGATCATCGCGCCGCTCGCCGAGCAGGCGGCGAAGCGGCTCAAGCGCCATCCCAATGTCACCACGCGCAAGGGCGACGGCTACTACGGCTGGAAGGAGCATGGGCCGTTCGACTCGATAGTCGTGACCGCGGCCGCGTCGTCGATACCACCGCCGCTGCTGGCACAGCTCAAGCCCGGCGGCCGCATGGTCATTCCGGTCGGCAGCAGCTTCTTCACCCAGACACTGATGCTGGTTGAGAAGGATGCGCAGGGGCGCGCACGAACACGGCAGGTGTTGCCGGTGCGGTTCGTGCCGCTGACCGGCGGGCACTGACCCACGTGGCCGGCCTGGCTACCGTTCCCGATGAAGCCGGCTGGCGAATGCCATTTGCGATCGCGCTGATCTCCGCGGCCGCGCTCGCCTACCAGTTGCTGCTGATGCGCTGGCTCGCGATCGAACACTGGCATCCGTTCGCGGTGATGATCATCAGCCTTGCCCTGCTGGGACACGGCGCGAGTGGCACCTGGCTTGCGGTGTGGTTGCGCGGGCGCGGCAGCGAGTACCTGGCGCCGCGATTCGAAGGCGTGTTCGTGGCCTGCTCGCTGCTGTTCGCGGTGACTGCGGCATTGGCACTGCTGGTCGCGCGCGCGATTCCGTTCAACGGCCTCGAACTGGTCTGGGATCCGCGCCAGTTGCTGTGGCTGGGTGCGCTCTACCTGGTGCTGGCGGTGCCGTTCTTCTTCGCGGCCAGCTGTTTCGGCCTGGCATTCGCACGGCATGGCGCGCGGATACCGGCGCTGTACGGCGCCGACCTGATCGGCGCGGGGGTCGGCGCGCTGGTGGCATTGGCGCTGGCATGGCTGCCAACCGGACGCGGCCTCGTACTGGCTGCGCTGGGCGGGGTCTGGGCGGCGTTCCTGGTCTCGCGGGTCAACTGGCGGCGGATCGTGGCGCTGCTGGTAGCGGTCCTTCTGGTGGCATTGATCCCCGCCAAAGTGCTGCTGCCGCAACCGAACCCGTACAAAGGACTGAGCAAGGCGCTGCTGCTGCCGCAGGCGCATGTGGCCGCGCAACGCTGGGGACCGTATGGCTGGATGGCGGTGCTCGACAGCCCGCAGGTGCCACTGCGTCATGCGCCCGGGATGAGCCTGGTCTTCGCGGGGGAGCCGCCGGCCCAGCGCGGTCTGTTCACCGATGGCGATGGCTTGTCGGTGATCATCCACCACACCGGTGCGCCGCCGCGCGAATGGCTCGATTCGATGACGTCGGCCTTGCCGTACCACGCGCGACAGCCGCGGTCGGTGCTGGTGCTGGGCGCCGGCGGCGGCATGGACGTACTGCAGGCGCTGGCGTTGGGTGCCGGCCACGTCGATGCGGTCGAGTTGTCCGCGCAGCGGCTGGCAATGGTGCGGGACGACGAAGCCCACTACTCCGGACAGCTCTATCGCGATCCGCGCGTGCGAACCGTCGTGGCCGAACCGCGTGCGCATGTGCGCGCGGACCAGAGACAACACGATCTCATCGTGCTGGCCGGCGGCGAATCGTTCGCCAGCGGTGGCGCAGGCGTGCAGTCGGCGAGCGAGCAGTACGCGCTGACCGTCGAAGCGATGGGCGACTACCTCGCGCGACTGTCGCCAACGGGAATGATCGCCATCACGCGCTGGAGCAAGCAGCCACCGCGCGATGAACTCAAGCTGGTGGCGACGATGGCCAGGGCGTTGCGTTTGCAGGGCGTCGCCATGCCGGCCCCGCACATCGCCGCGATCCGCAACTGGGATGCGAGCACCTGGCTGCTGTCGCGGCGACCTTTCACGCCGGCCGAAGTCGCGGCGATGGTGCAGTTCGCGCAGGCGCGTGGATTCGATGCCGTGCAGCTCCCTGGCGTCCGGATCGACCCGGCGAACAATCTTCACGTCCTCGATCCGCCGTACCTGTTCGATGGCACGCGTGAACTCCTGTCGCCACGCGCGGAGCAGTACATCGACGACTACAAGTTCATGATCGAGCCTGCCAGCGACGATCGCCCGTACTTCGGTCACTACTTCCGCTGGCGCAGCCTGCCGGAGCTGTGGGAGTTGCGCGGGGAGGGCAGTGCGGTGCTGCTCGATTCGGGCTATCTGCTGCTGGTGGCGGCGCTGCTGCAGGCACTGCCGCTGGCCTTGCTGCTGGTGCTGCTGCCGCTGCGGGTGCCGGCGCGTGGCGTCACCTCGCAACCCATCGCAATCTCGCGGACCCGTGCCGCGGCCTACTTCACCGCGCTGGGCTTGGCATTCCTGCTGATCGAGATCGCGACGTTGTCGCGATTGACGCTGCTGGTGGGGCATCCATTGCTGGCGGCCACCGCGGGGCTCGCGGGCGTGCTGTTGTTCGCCGGAGCGGGGAGCCTGCAGGCGCAGCAATGGCTAGCGCGGCATGACGCGTCGCCGCAGGCCATCGCGCTGCGCATACGCTGGGCGGTGCGCGCGATTGCCCTGGGGCTGCTGTGGCAGCTGGCGATGTTCGCCATCACCATCGAGTACGCCGCGTCATGGCCACCGTCGGCGCGCACGCTGCTCGGGCTCGTCGGCATCGCGCCGATGGCGTTCGCGATGGGGATGCCGTTCCCGCTGGGGCTGGCGCGGCTGGCACGAACGGCGCCCGGGTTCGTGCCGTGGGCCTGGGGGCTCAACGGTTGCGCTTCTGTATTGGCGGCGATCCTGGCGCTGTTGCTGGCGATGGCGTTCGGCCTGCGCGCGACGTTGCTGGTCGCGCTGGTGCTCTATGTGTTCGCGGCGTGGGTCTGGCCGGTGAAGCCGAGCGATCAGTAGAGGTCGACCGGGTCGACGTCCAGCGACCAGCGCACCTTGCGTGCATCGGGCAACGCATGGATTGCCGGCATCGCGGCATCCAGCGCCGAATGCAGGGTGCGGCGATCGGCGGCCGACAGCAGCAGCTGCGCGCGCTGGTAGCCGGCGCGACGCGGCATCGGCGCCGGCAGCGGACCGTGCAGGTCGAGGGCGGCGCCGGTGTCGTGCAGGATCGCGCGCGCTGCACGCAGGAAGGCTTCGCAGGCTTCGGTCTGCTTGGCTTCGGCGCGAATCATCGCCAGGTGCGCGAACGGCGGGAATCCGGCGGCCTCGCGCTGCGCCAGTTCTTCCTCGGCGAATGCGGAATAACCACCGGTCAGCAGCGTGGCCAGCAACGGATGCCCGGGATGGTGCGTCTGCAGCAGCACTTCGCCGCGGCGTTCGGCGCGGCCGGCGCGGCCTGCGACCTGGATCAGCAACTGCGCGAGCTTTTCGGGTGCGCGGAAGTCTGCCGAGAACAGCCCCTCGTCGATGCCTACCACCGCCACCAGCGTCAGCTGCGGCAGGTCGTGGCCCTTGGCCAGCATCTGCGTCCCGACGAGGATTCCGCGTTGCGTGCCGAAGCGCGCCAGGTGCTGCTCCAGCGCGTCGCGATGCTGGGTGGTGCCGCGATCGATGCGCAGCACAGGGACGTCCGGGAAACGCGCGGCCAAGGCTTCTTCGATGCGTTCGGTGCCTGCGCCCTGTGCCTGCAGCGCCAAGCCGCCACAGTCCGGGCAGGCATTGGGCACCGGCCGCCGTGCGCCGCAGTGATGGCACTGCAGGCGGCGGCCACCGGCATGCACGGTCATCGGCGAATCACATCGCTGGCACTGCGCGCTCCAGCCGCAGTCGTGGCAGAGCAGCACGGGTGCATAGCCGCGGCGGTTCTTGAACACCAGCACCTGGCCGTCGGCATCGAGCGCGCGGCCGATCGTGTCCAGCAGTTCCTGCGACAGGCCTGCTTCCAGCGGGCGCTTGCGCACGTCGCACACACGCACGCTGGGTGGCTGTGCATCGCCGGCGCGTTCGCGCAGGCGCAGGTGCGTGTAGCGACCGGTCTGGGCGTTGCGCAGGGTTTCCAGCGACGGCGTCGCGCTGCCCATCAACACCGGAATGCCGAGGGTCTTGCCGCGCACCAGGGCGAAATCGCGGGCGTGGTAACGGATGCCGTCGAGCTGCTTGAAGCTGCCGTCGTGTTCTTCGTCGATGACGATGAGGCCGGCGTCGGGCATCGGCAGGAACACCGCTGAGCGCGTGCCGACCACCACCCGCGCCTCGCCGCGGGCGAAGGCGGCCCAGGTGCGGGCGCGCTCGGCGTCGCCCAGCCCCGAGTGCAAGGCGTGCACCGGCACGCCGAGGCGGGCGCGGAACCTCGCCAAGGTCTGCGGCGTCAGGCCGATCTCGGGCACCAGCACCAGCGCCTGGCGGCCGCGCGCGAGGCAATCGGCGATGGCGTGCAGGTAGACCTCGGTCTTGCCGCTGCCTGTGACGCCGTCGAGCAGCAGGGCGGCGAATCCATCGCGGCTGGCGAGCACGGCGTCGACCGCAGCCTGCTGTTCGCCATTGAGCGTGGGGCCCGGCCGCGGCACCGGCGCCTTCGACGTCACCGGTACGGCGATGCGTTCGGCGAGCTCGCGCTTGGCGAGTGCCCGGGCGGCGCTGCGCCAGTCACCGAGCTCGTCGTCGAGGGTGTCTTCGTCGCAGGCGCCGTCCTGCAGCCGGTCCGCCAGGCGTCGTGGCTTGCCGGCGCGCAAGCGCTCGCGCGCCGTCTGCCCGGCCTCGGTCAGCTGCCAGGCCCAGGCGTGGGTATCGGGCAACGCCTCGCCGCGACGCAGGGTGGCCGGCAACGCGGTCGCCAGTACCTCGCCCAGCGGGGCATGGGTGTAACGCGCCAGCCAGCGCAGCGATTCGAGCAGCTCGCCGTGGAACACCGGCTGTGGATCCAGGCGGGTCAGGGCGTGCTTGAGCTGCGGCGCGTCGTCGCCCGCGGCGCCGACGTCGGCAATGACGCCGACCAGCTCGCGGCTGCCGAACGGCACCCGCACCCGGCTGCCGACGTCGCCCGCGCCCGCCGCTTCGCCCACGGGTGGCAGGTAGTCGAACAGGCGGGGCAGGGGCAGCGGCAGGGCCAGTCGCCAGACTGGCGAATCAGGCATCGGGGCATCGGGCATCGGCGCAGTCTACCGAGGGCGAGGGCGCCCATGGCGGGTCGGGAAAGTTGCGCGGCATTGCTCGCCGCTCTGTGACAAAAGTCACGCAAGTGATGGATGTAAAAGGCAATTGGGCCTTATCCACATCGCCTGTGGATAAATCTGTGCATGGTGTGTCGGCAGATTGGTCCGACTACACAAAAATAAGCCTTGCGGCCACGTTGGTGAAAAAAGTGCCAACGCGGTTATTCTGTTTTGAATCAATCGGTTAACTGTGAAACATCGCTGTCATGCGGTCCCGGGGCGGGGTCGGGCGTCCCGGCGTGACGATTCCATTACTGCTGTGCACAACCGCTTTTCGGGTGCAGGCCGCGTCCTGCTTCGCGGAGCACGTGTTAGCGCGTTGTCAAGCAGTTTTGTGGCATGTCGGCATCGCTATGATGCGGGGCATGGTGATGCAGTCCCGATGAGCGTTTCTTCCCCCTCCCACAACCCGTCTCCGCCCCCCGCCCTGTCCGCGTTCCTGCGCGGCGTGGAGCGCCGTGGCGCGGTCCTGGCCGAACTCCAGGCCGGCGATGCCGGCGTCGGCGATGCCGCACTGGCGGCGGCGATGCGCCAGTTCCGCGACGAGGCCGAGTCGCTGGCGATGCCGGCCTGGCCGACCCGGTTCTGGAGCCTGCTGCTGGCCCAGCCGCAGCTGCGCAACCGCACCGCGGTGGCCTTGCCGATCGACGTCACCGACCGCCTCGGAGAGCTCGGCAGCGGCCCGCGTGCGGCCTTGCTGCTGCGCGTCGCCGCCGGGCTGTCGGAAGACGAGGGCGCGGCCGTGCTGGGCGTATCCCAGCCCAGCTTCCGCCTGGCGCTGCAGCGGGCCTTGCCGCACCACGAGGACGGCCGTGCCGACCCGGAGGCGTGGCAGCGGCTGCGCGAACAGATCCATCGCCGCATCAAGACCCTGCCGCCCGACCGCCTGGTGCGGCTCAGCGCTGCCCGCGACGCGGTGATGCGCGGCCCGGCATCGGCATCGGCCTCGTCGTCCCACGTTGCGGCTGCGGCGCGACCACGCCGGCGCTGGCTGATGGCCTCGCTCTGGGGCTTGCTGGCGGCGTGCGTGCTGGCCCTGGTGGCGAGCTTCATCTGGCCCGACCTGCTCACGCCCTGGCAGCGCGCGCTTGGTCTCGAGCCGGGCGTGAAACGCGTCCGCGTGGAACCCTTGCCGGAAGGCGACGAGCCGGCCGCGCGCTATTCCGCCGACACCGCGCTGATCGCCCACCGCGATTTCGACCTGCTGGCCGATCCGCAGGCGCAGGCCGACGCCCGCGATCTCGAGTTCCACAGCTGGTTCGCCGCGCAGCAGGCCGCCGGCGTGACCGTGCCGAC
>Ga0209025_1004448_pt1 | contig 12172 bp, 7 predicted proteins | sample AraplaMF_Col_mLB_FD_184256 | JGI IMG/M metagenome (GOLD analysis project Ga0209025, IMG submission 184256) | Arabidopsis root microbial communities from the University of North Carolina, USA - plate scrape MF_Col_mLB (SPAdes) (version 2) | ecosystem: Host-associated > Plants > Roots > Endosphere ... | reverse complement strand
CATACTGCCATTTACTAATGACATCTCCCGGTAAGATTCTCTCAATCTCTTGACCAAGTTCATTGTACTGCATGGATGCTGTCCACTGTTCTTGCTCCAAACGAGAAGCCGTGATTTGCGACACATTGCCCATTTCATTACGAGCGACATCGATTTTTGCACCTAAGCTACTCGTGATTTGTGAACGGTTGCCTAATTCATCATAACTGCTTGAAATCCAATGGTCATTTTGCCACTCCTTGATTACTTGTCCAGATGGGTCTCGCTCAAACTTTACAGTCACATGTTCATTTTCAGTCTCAATTAATGAACCATTTTTGTCATAGCCAAACGTTTCCCAAGTGTCATCATAATAATCAGCTCGAATGACATTCCCTAAATTGTCATGTTGATATGCTGTCCAACGGTCACCAGGTCGTTGAATCCGCTGAACCAAACCTGCCAGACTTCGCTCATACGTTCTTTCCTTCTCATCAAAGCCAATTTCCTTGATGATATTCCCTTTCGTATCGCGTTCAAACTGATATGCTTCGCCTTTTTCATTGATGACAGCATTTAGCTGCTCCTCGGTATCATAGGTGAATTTGACTTTCTTTCCACCTTGTTCTCGGGATATTAAACTGCCAAGAATGGTGTAATCAAAGGCTACTTGCGTATGGTTATCTTTCGCAAAAACAACATCATCATAGGCATTGTACTTTAATTGAACGTCGTTTCCATCGGATAGATTTAACTTTTTCAATTGAACATATGTATTTGTTTCTGTTTTTTTAAATCATACTTTTTTAAAATGCAACTTATCCATAAAACAGTTACTATCTTTTTAAACTATCAAGGTCTACTATCGGTTTTGGCTTCTCGTGTCAAAAACTTTTCCAAAATGAAGATAGAAAATAAATATACAAAAAACAACCATTTCCATTTTCTAATACAAAAAACATATGTAAAGAAGACTTATAAATACCTTCTTTACATATGTTTTAAAACTTAATAAAATTCATTATTCCAAGAAAATAAATATAGAATCGGTTGTAGAACGCACTATTCGAGTAAATCCTTTGGTGCTATCCCACGATTATTTGCCTTATTAGGATCTGCCCCATTCTCTAATAGATACCTTATTGTTGATGTTTCATTATTATTTTCCATTATCGCTCTCCATAAAGGAGTATTACCTATGTTGTCTACTGCATCAATTTCAGCACCATGAGTTATTAAAACCTTAACAATATTATATCTATCATAGATAGCTGCAAAATGTAGTGCGGTTAAGCCCGATTTATCTTTATTATTAACATTACATCCAATATCCACAAGGTGATTTACAATATCTTCCTTCGCTTCGACGATTGCGGACATCAAAAACGTACGCCCATCCCTATCAACACTATCCAAACCATATTTTTGTAAAAACGCATTAATTTCCCCATAATTAGATTCATTTAGCAATGTATACAACTGTGTATCATCGAATTTATTCATTTTCTTTTCTTTCCTACACGGTTTCCCTGATTTATCTTCGTTCTTGTGAGATTGATTCAAGACAGGGTCCTCGATATGGTATAATTTAGGGTTATTCATTCTATCATTAAATTCTTTCTGAGTTAAACCTTCAGCTTCAGCTTTCGCAACCTCACGCCAGTGCTCATGACCTGGTTTATGACCAATATCATACAATCCATCTGCAATACAATATTTCCGTCGTTTTCCACCAGATATTGGCGTACCCTCATTACTATCTAAAAAACGACCATCTTTTATTTTTGCTTTCTTTTCAATTGCTTCTCTAGTAGATTTTCTTATATATGGGCGTCTTAATAGACCAAACACATCAACTTCACATAATGTATCACTTACGTAACCATACAACGTAGGATTTCCACCCGAAAGTCCAATAGGGTCTATTTGAGTGTAATTCCCTTGTTCTGGGTCGTAGTACCTAAATCTGTTATAATACAAACCTGTTTGAACATCTTCATACTGCCCTTGATAACGGAACGGAATGAAATCCTGCTCACCAGTGAATTCCATCACTCGTCCATAAATAACAAGCTCAGCTGACCAAACTTTATTACCTTCTTCATCATAGGCTTCTACAGGCGTTCCTAGATAATCACTAATAATACTGTAATTACCTTCATCCGTAATTTTTGCTGAAGGTACGAACCCATCATTAAATACCCACGTAACTAGATTATCTGGTATTTCTGAGTTATTCTGTGATGAATATTCAACTATATTTTCAAACTCATCTGAATTATTCGGCCTGAAATACTCATGTAGAATCGTATTCCCATCCCACACAAATCTCATTGTTTTTTCGTCAGAACACTTCTCGATTCTTCTACCGAGCGAATTATACTTGAAAGTAACTTCTTCCTTATCTGGTTTGATGACCCTCGACATCATGCCATTGCCATAGTACTCGTACTTCCACGTATCACCATTCTTTTCGACTTTCTGAACGAGGTTCCCTTCATCATCATAAGAAAATGTTGCCTCTCTCGTTTCAAGCAATCTGCTTCCGGCACCATACACACGATCTGTCTTTTCTTTTGTTTCATACAGATTCCCGACATTACGGTGTAAGAAGTCAAATTGACCACCTTGATTGGACCAAACTAGGTTACTGAATTCATCGTATCCATAGGTAACTTTTACACCTGTTAACTCGTTCACCATGCTTCGTAATCGATTGTTGACGTCCCAATTATAAGCACGTCTTCTTGTATCGCGGTTTTGGCTACTTATTCGATGATGTGTCAGTCTACCCGTTGCATCATACTGCCATTTACTAATGACATCTCCCGGTAAGATTCTCTCAATCTCTTGACCAAGTTCATTGTACTGCATGGATGCTGTCCACTGTTCTTGCTCCAAACGAGAAGCCGTGATTTGCGACACATTTCCCATCTCACTACGAGCAACATCGATTTTTGCACCTAAGCTACTCGTAATCTTTGAACGGTTGCCTAATTCATCATAACTGCTTGAAATCCAATGGTCATTTTGCCACTCCTTGATTACTTGTCCAGATGGGTCTCGTTCTAGCTTTACGGTCACATGCTCCTTTTCAGTCTCCATTAACAAGCCATTTTTGTCATAGCCAAACGTTTCCCAAGTGTCATCATAATAATCAGCCCGAATGATTTTCCCTAGACCGTCATGCTGGTACGCTGTCCAACGATTACCTGGACGTTGAATTCTTTGAACCATCCCCAAGACTTCGCTCATACTAGGTCGGCACCCTATATTAAATCCTAAAAATGTGGCGTTTGTTGCACATGCCGTGCACTTAAAAAGCCCTTCTGTCACAGAGGACAAAAGGGCATACAAAACAAAAATATTATTAGCCTTAAAATATCACGTAACCCTTTTCAGCCTTTTTAAACTATATTCTTGAAGGCTAATCTCTTCTTCGGTTTTCTCGCTTTTGACGATTGAAAGTCGAGCGTTCTCTAAAATGCAATTGATTTAGTCACCTTTTTTATATGGGATATTTTCTGGTTCAAGAAGCATTCGTTGCTTATCTGATAGTCTTTAATTGAAGAATGATTTACAAAACTAATACGCTCTATATCATTTTCCGATCCGCCATCATCCTCCCACATACAGACGCGGCACACTTCATATTCGCCTCGAGTTGAAAGAGTAAGATACCCACAGCATGGACATATATATAAAACTTCCTCATCTCCAATTATATTTACATCGTCTTTAAAACAATCTTCAAGAAATTTTTTTAAAAAGTTATTTGATATTCCAACAAGAATAGTAGTAGTAAAATGCCAACTAAAAAGTTTTGAACATTTGGAGAGTAAACACTATCATATTCTTTTGTTTCACCTTCCTCATCCAAATAATCGGAACAAAGGATATTATCGATTTCGTTTTTGGATAAAGAAGAGATTTTGTATATCGCGTAACTTGTTAACGCAAGTCCCCTACTAAATATTAACATTTGTACTTAACCTCTGACTTTGATAGTTTTGTTTTTTCAAGCGCGTAATTAACTGCATCTGTAAAAGGATCTCTACAACGAATTCAGGAAGTGCTATATAAAACGAAAGAATCTTTCCATAGCATGTCCCGCAAGTACTCTATTAGTAGCTGGATCAACTTTTATAAGTTGGTTTCCAACTTTAGCTTGTTTCATACCCGGAGATTCATCTGCTAGAAATTGCTCTGAACTGAACCAATCCAGCCAGACTTCGCTCAAACGTTCTTTCCATCTCATCAAAGCTGATTTCCTTGATGATATTTCCTTTCGTATCGAGTTCAAACTGATACACTTCGCCTTTTTCGTTGATGACAGCAGTTAACTGCTCTTCTGTATAGGTTGAATGTGACTTTCTTCCCACCTTGTTCTCGAGACATTAAGCTGCCGAGAATGGTGTAATCAAAGACTACTTGAGTATGGTTATCTTTCGAGTAATTGCTGCAACTACAGGCGTATCACATGAGAGAAAGTCTTACCAAAAAGGAAATAATATTAGTTAAAAAAAGAGTAGCATATTAATTCCCAAAGAATCCATGCTACTCTTTTGGTGTTTTTTACAAATACCGCCACAGAATTTTTAATCTGTACGAGTGCGAAAACATGCAACATTTCTATATTTTATTTCATAGAGATTGCTGGTTGCATTGACACTACCTCGTAAAACTTAATTTACTATCAGGCATGAAATGCTATAGTGTAATTGCTCTACTAAACATCCAAAAACATTTTCAATTATATATTTAAAAACCTTTAAAAATACAGGACCTGTATCAACCTCTATTAAACCCTCTATTACTGGAAACAAATTATTTGATAGCCGCATTACTTCTTGTTCGCATACCTCAATTGTTACCACTGTGGAGAAGTAGCTACAGAGTCAGTTGGTTGTCATTTTTAGTGCTGATGGGACATACTGTTTATGTAAATGTTATATAGAGTTGAGTACACCAAACTGAGATATTAATTTCTCCACTAACGTGGAAAGCAGCAATCCATTTTTTCCACATAGCTTGTCATTCCTGATTGTGTCATAAAAAACATAACAAACACGTACTGTGATTATCACATAACGCAGACTTTAGGCATTTTCTTTCAATCTCTATTATGGTGTAGAAATAAAAAATAAAGAAAAAAACATATGTAAAGAAAACAATAATATTTATCCTTACATATGTTTTTGAGATACTGTAACTTTTCTATTTTTTTAATGAATCTAATAAGGTACAATATTCTTTTTTCTTTGGATTACTTTCATCATTACAAAGACGTTCTAATAAGTAAATTGTATACTCTTTTGGTTTACGCTGTAATGATTTTACTAATACGTCTTCATAACCATCATGATAAAACTTTTCTAAAAAACTCCCAAATGGTCCTGGACCGCCAAAATCAATATCTGGGCTTCTTTCAACTAATAGAAATATAGGCTCTAGAAAATCAAATGCATTATCTAACTCTTCAATCTCATCCATTATTTCATATGCTGGGTCTTGGAATAAATATTTATCTTTTCTATTATCAGCTAATTCTATTAATCGTTCTAATTCAAAAATATAATCTTCAATTTTCTTTTCCATAAAACTTCTCCTTTGTAATTGATTTCGTCTAGCCAAGTTTATAACAGGATACTTTACCTCTTGGAACATCCCCTGCTTTTATTTTTCCTTTTAACTTTGTTTGTAAGCCTTGTAATCTTTTTATAGTGGCGTCATCATTTATTCCTGGTTTCCATTTACTTTTTATTTTATTCACTCGACTGTCTACATAACGGCTATATTGAGGGTGAGAGCCACGATGATATACTTCTGCTCCCATCTGATTCCGACGAGAATTACTACTTGGCATGTGAATTCCATTAGATTTTGAATCCATTCCCATGCCTAAATGATCAAACATAGCTTGATGTTTGCCCCAAATTTCCTCAGGGATAAGATGATGCGCTTCCATACCATCACCAATAGCACCACCTAAAGCTTTATCCAATTTAGCACTATCTAATCCAAATGGATCAATTTCAATCAAAGGATTATGGACATACCCATATAAAGTAGGGTTTCCACCAACAAGACCAATTGAATCAACCTGAGTATAAATACCTTCTCTCGGAGAATAGTACCTGAATCGATTGTAATAAAGACCTGTCTCGTAATCTTCATACTGTCCCTGATACTTAAATGGAATAAAGTCCTTTTCACCAGTAAATTCTTTTACACGACCATAAATATCTAACTCACTTGACCAAACCTTTTTACCTTCTAAATCATAAGCTTCAACAGGAGTACCCAAATAGTCACTAATAATACTATAATTGCCCCTACTTGTTATTTTAGCTGATGGAATGAACTTATCTTCATTGAAAATCCAAGTTACAAGGTTTCTATCAATTTCATTAGTAAATCCAGTGTTCGTTGATTCATTCGAAACACTAGTTTCACAAGTATAGTCGCATTCTACCCATTCATGCAGAGTCGTATTCCTGTCCCATATAAAATGAGTAGCTCTTCCATCACAGTCCTTTTCAATACGCCTACTAAGTGAATCATACTTAAATTTTACTTCTTTAATCGGTTTGCCCTGTGAAAAAAGTATAGCTTTCGACATCATGCCATTACCATAATACACGTACTCCCACGTATCACCGTTCTTCTCAGCCTTTTGAACAAGATTACCCTCCGCATCATAAGAGAATGTAGCCTCTGTCGTTTCAAGCAATCTGCTTCCGGCGCCATAGACACGATCTGTCTTTTCTTTTGTTTCATACAAATTCCCGACATCATCAACACTGCGGTGTAAGAAATCAAATTGACCTCCTTGATTAGACCAAACGAGGTTACTAAACTCATCATAACCATAGGTAACTTTTACACCCGTTAACTCGTTTACCATGCTTCGTAATTGATGGTTGACATCCCAATTATAAACGCGTCTTCGTGTGTCACGGTTTTGACTACTTATTCGGTGGTGTGTTGGTCTACCCGTTGCATCATACTGCCATTTGCTGATGACATCCCCTGGTAAGATTCTCTCAATCTCTTGACCAAGTTCATTGTACTGCATGGATGCTGTCCACTGTTCTTGCTCTAAGCGAGAAGCCGTGATTTGCGACACATTACCCATTTCATTACGAGCAACATCGATTTTTGCACCTAAGCTACTTGTAATCTGTGAACGGTTGCCTAATTCATCATAGCTACTCGCAATCCAATGGTCATTTTGCCATTCCTTAATCACTTGTCCAGATGGGTCTCGCTCAAACTTTACAGTCACATGTTCATTTTCAGTCTCAATTAATGAACCATTTTTGTCATAGCCAAACGTTTCCCAAGTATCATCATAATAATCAGCTCGAATGACGTTTCCTAGACCATCATGTTGATATGCTGTCCAACGGTCACCTGGACGTTGAATTCTCTGAACCAATCCTGCCAAACTTCGCTCATACGTTCTTTCCATTTCATCAAAGCCGATTTCTTTGATGATATTGCCTTTCGTATCCCGTTCAAATTGATACGCTTCGCCTTTTTCATTGATGACAGCGGTTAACTGCTCCTCTGTATCATAGGTGAATTTGACTTTCTTTCCACCTTGTTCTCGGGATATTAAACTGCCAAGAATGGTGTAATCAAAGGCTACATGCGTATGGTTATCTTTCGCTAAAATGACATCATCGTAGGCATTGTACTTTAATTGAACGTCGTTTCCATCTGAAAGATTTGCTCGTACAAGGCGATTCAAGTTATCATAACGGAATTTCTCTGTGGCCCCTAGCGGATTTGTCGTTGTTGTGCAGTTACCTCGACGGTCATATTCCCATGTTGAACTCGTCCCGTCTGGCAATGTTACTTGACTTAGGTTCAGATCAGCATCATAAGCTAAGCTTACCATATGGCCCTGCGCATTTGTCACTGCTTTAATTAAATATTGTTCATTATAGGAAAATTCAGTCTTTGTTCCGTCTTCTAAAATATTTTCCTGTAATGTCCCGTCTTCATTATAGATCCATTGACGACTTCCGCCCTCTGCATTTACAACTTGAATCAATCTATCTTTCTCATCATACTGAGAGGATACGGTACTGCCATCTGCAAGAGTAATCGTTACTGGATTTGCCCACTCATCATAGCTATATGCTGTCACACGATCATCTTCGTCTACTACTTGGAGTAATTCAAAGTCCTCATTATATTGATAGCTAACCTCACTACCATCTGGATGAACAATTTTCGTACAGAGGTTATCTTCGTTAAAATAATAATAACTCTTATGGCCTAAGCTATTCGTAATCTCATTATAGCCCTCATGATACGAAAGCTCACCTGCAAGAACATTGCCATCTCCCCATGTCTTGATTACCCGTGCACCTGTAGTTGGGCCATCGTAGCGCCAGAAGAAGCTATTTTTATTACGATCCGTTTTTTGCATCATTAAGTGATACACATATTTAATATGTGTACTTTGCCCTAACGCATCTTGGATTTCGATTAAATCTTGTCCATCATTGTAAACGTAACGAACTAAGACTTCACGACTCATCTGGTTGCGTAAGGCGACTTCTGTCATTCTGCCTACCTCATTAGTAGTAACCTCGAGTACTCTACCAACGCTGTCTGTTACTTGAGATAGAAAGCCTTTAAGGTTATAGGCAAATTGAATATGATGGTCTTGCTCATTTTTTACTTCTTTTAATCGGAATTTTGTTTCTGTTGTTTGTTCAAATACGTAAATCAATCGTGTATCATGCTCAAATAGATGATACTCCTCACCTGTATTTGTTAAGGTCATTCTTTCTATTTTGTTAAAATAAGGCAAGTTTATTGGTAAAATTGGAAACCCTATTGCACGACCATCCGTCACAACAATTCCAATCAGGTCTTCTTCTTCAAATATCTCTAAGGCTAGATCGTATGTAAAGTGCATACCATGACCTGTTAAGCCAATGCGACTACTATCACTGTACCAAGCGCGTTCCCATGAAAGGGGGATAGGTCCAGGTAGTTCAAAGTCGATGCCTTCATAAATCATACGCCCTGTAATTAAATCAACAGGCTCAAAGCCTCTTTTACAGAATTTTTTACTTAACCCTTGTGTACAATTAAATTTCTTTAATACCCCATGATTAAATTTCGTTAGCCCAGCTTTTGCCATAGCTTTCATACCATCTACTGCCTTCGACGCAGCGAGCAATTCATCCATCGACGAAATGACTTTATCTGCTGCCGTCTTCACGGCTTTAGATGCTTTGTTAGCTAGTTCCGCTAGTCCCTTTACTGCATCTAAGGTTTTAGATACTTTCGGATAAGCTGCCTTCATCCCTTTTGCTAAAGCTTTTGAAGCATCTATTGCCTTATCAGCACCTTTTGCAGCATCAGCAGCTTTATCTAAGAGTTTTGCCCCTTTTTTTACCTTGTAGGCTCCCTTGGCGGCATCACCAACTACTGGGATCGCACCTACTAAGTTCATGGCTGCATCCATGTAATTCCCTCTTGCCAAGCTAATTCCAGCATTCGCAATATCTGCAAATGTACCGATAACAGGAATAAATCCAGCAACATCCAATGCTGCACTTACGCCATCTACTAATTTACTAAACCAGCCTTTCTTCTCTTTTTTCTCTTCTGCCTTTTGCGGGAAAATTAAGTCAACTTTGCTCATAGCTTCGATTGCTTCTTCATTTAACTTCGGTGGTTGACTCTGCTTCTCTATACCTTCTTGCTCAATGAGCGTACTAATTAATTGTGTGTCGGCGGCCATAATCACATGGCTTTGTTCCTTTGCGGATATTGCAATCCATTCTTCCGCCTCTACGGCTAGCTCCTTCATTCCACTAATTTCGAGTGTTTCATCCGCCGCTAGCATGATGGTACTGTTACTTTGAAATGTTACGCCATCTCCATCATCCATCTTTAAGTCCAAAACACCATCTACTGCACTAAAGGAAATATCACCAACGCCTAATGTCACATCTTTCCCAACATTGGTCGCCAATGATTTAACGGTAGTGTCCGCCATTTTCTTCGCCTGCTTTTGTCCACCCTCTGGTGTGGCTGGATTAACACGCACCGAGCTGATAACGATAGCTTCTTCTTCAACTGCACTTGGAAAGTGCAATTGAGCACGTGCACCTATTTGAGGCATTAAATACATAACTCCATTGGCATCTGCTGAATAAGCAAACCAATGTGCTTTTCCTTGATCCTGGCTTTTATCGATATCTAAATGAATTTTAACTGTGTTTTGTGTAACATCAATGATCTTTCCTGTAAACGCTGCACCAATGAGGTCTAAATTACGTACTAACCGCTGTCGAATACTTTTCTCTGGTTGGGCAGTATATTGAAACTTCAACACGCCATCATCAAGAAGGGTTTCCCTAGCCGTTACGATATAGGAACTTCCCTTGAATTGCACCAACGTGCCCAACTCATGGGCTTCTGTGCTTTCAAACTCACAAAATGTATAATCGGCTTCACTCACGTCCGTACCATCGTTTTCAGTAATCAATCGGTACGCATCGACGTCCATTCGTACTATAGAAGGCAGATGGTCGATCGTTATGCTTTTTCTACTTTGAGGTGTACCAAGCCAAAACCGTGCACCTTTTCCTTTTAAATCAGGAAAAACAACAGCGTGCAAACGGGAGGCCATTCTTTTAATGAATTCCCAATCTGTTTCTAAGTATTGAATCGCAATACTACCAATGGCTTGACCGTTAGAAGCTTGGTCGATGTAATCCCCATTAGGATAGGCGCTTACGATGTTTTTTATTAACTGCACGTACGTCATGTTCGCATCTTGAAAAGAACGTGAGCGCTTTGCAATATCCATATTTGCTGTAAATGATACAGCCTCAACGGAGACATAGTGCACCCCTTGTGATGCCTGCAACTCCGCATTTTCAATTCTTCCTGAGAACAACACGGCACTGTCTCGTCCAAATTTCACAACAACTTCATCTGTATGATTGACCCGCTGAATATACTTTTGCGCTTGCTCTTCAGCAATCATTCCCGTAAAGTACAATCTTGCATGGTCATTGGCTTTATGTTTGATGGTTAGTTTATCTAAATGAATAAGTGGATAAGGCCATTCGAGCACAAGATCCTCATACGTACTAACCGTGTGTACTTCCTTTTCTTCTAGCGATTTCATTACTTACCTCCTTTCAATCAACCACTTCTTTTAAAAACCTTGTTTCGGTATTTCTACTTCCTCTTGACCGTCATGAATAATTTCGATTTTGCCTCCACCTGCTGAGCATTGCGTATGGCAACGGCTTAATAACGCTTGCTTCCCCTCGATATTGACATTTTCCATTCCTTCCATCCAATCAATGGAGCATGTTGGTGTACATGGCTTTTGCAACTGTAAACAAACACCAAAGGTTGGGATGTTGTCAGGGTTTCGATCTCCTACATTCATGACAGCTTTCTCTTTAATATAAACGCCATGGTCTTGCGGCAAATTTAAATAATTGAGGTGGCTACCATGCTCACAGGAAATGATGGCTCCATGTACGACATAACTAAATTGCTCCTGTTCTGAACCTTCTGTTTCCAAACTTTCTACAACTTGAGCCATTAAGTATCCTTCCTTTCATATCGATTGAACACTGTTTCAAACTACGACAGTGTTTTGGAATGATTTATTAGGATGGTCTATCGTCCTTGTAGTTTTACTCGCTGCAACTGAATCCCGAGATATGGTCGTCGTAGCATACTTTCTGCCACGTCTAAATTGACGATGGTGAACGATTCCTTTTTGCCGTCGACTTGAAAAATACAATCCAGTTCCACTTTCTTCGGGTCAATTACGAGCTCCTTTATTTGTCCATCTGGATAATAAATCGTTTCATCGGAAATACAGTTCTTCTTCACAATGTCCATAAGCCAATGCACACGCTGTGTTCCTTTCTTCACATCTGTAAAGACAATGGCTGTAAATTCTAAGTTATCCTCATATTTCACTAACAACCCTTTTAAATCATCAGACACGATTCTTCGAGGCTTCTCCAAATAATCGAGATATACCGCATTCTCTTTTTCTATTACTTCCCCGAATACAGATGAACAGATGAAGTTATCATCGAGGTCTGTTTTGAAAGGAATAATTGGATTTGTAATACTTTGATCTTGCCGAACAATAAAATACTCCATCTTTTCCTCCTGTAACTAT
>Ga0209025_1004445_pt1 | contig 12176 bp, 10 predicted proteins | sample AraplaMF_Col_mLB_FD_184256 | JGI IMG/M metagenome (GOLD analysis project Ga0209025, IMG submission 184256) | Arabidopsis root microbial communities from the University of North Carolina, USA - plate scrape MF_Col_mLB (SPAdes) (version 2) | ecosystem: Host-associated > Plants > Roots > Endosphere... | reverse complement strand
GCGTCTGGGTCTGCCGCCGCATCGACATCGCCCGCCACTGGCAGGCCACCCACCCTTACATGCCCCGGCAGGAAAGCTGAACATGGCCATCACCCTTGAACAGGTCAACACCGCGCCGCGCGACCAGGCGCTCCAGCTGCTGGATGGGCTTTACGAGCACTCGCCCTGGGTTGCTGAAAAAGCGCTGGACGCCCGCCCCTTCCGCTCGCTGGCGCACCTGAAGCATGCGATGGCCCAAGTGCTGCGCACGGCTGGCAAGGACGCGCAGGTGCGGCTCATCAAGGCCCACCCGGAACTCGCCGGCAAGGCCATGGTCAGCAAAAGCCTCACGGCCGAATCCGCAAATGAGCAAGGCAGAGCGGGCCTCAGCGAATGCACGCCGGAAGAGTTCGCCACCCTGCAAAAGCTGAACGCCGACTACAACGCCAAGTTCGGCTTTCCCTTCATCCTCGCGGTGCGCGGCCCGCGCGGCACCGGCCTGAACCGCCGGCAGATCATCGAGACCTTCACGCGCCGCCTGCTGAACCATCCCGACTTCGAGCTGCAGGAAAACCTGCGCAACATCCACCGCGTGGTGGAGTTGAGGCTGAACGACAAGTTCGCCGCCACGCCCACCCTGGGCAACGACGTGTGGGACTGGCACGAAACCCTGTCCCAGTACAGCGACCCGGGTTACCTCGAAAAAGGCCAGCTCACGGTAACCTATCTCACCGACGCACACCGCGCCTGCGCCGCCTACATCAGCAGCACCATGCGTGAGTGCGGTTTTGATGAGGTGAATATCGATGCCGTTGGCAATGTGGTGGGTGTTTACAAGGCCGGCCCCCACCCCCCTTCGACAAGCTCAGGGCAGGCCAAGCCTCCCCCAGCGGGGGAGGGAGTGAAGACCCTCCTCACCGGCAGCCACTACGACACCGTGCGCAACGGCGGCAAATACGACGGCCGGCTCGGTATTTTTGTGCCCATGGCCTGTGTGCGCGAGCTGCACCGCCAAGGCAAGCGCCTGCCCTTCAACATCGAGGTCGTGGGCTTTGCCGAAGAAGAAGGCCAGCGCTACAAGGCCACCTTCCTCGGTTCGGGCGCGCTGATCGGCGACTTCAAGCCCGAGTGGCTGGAGCAGAAGGACGCCGACGGCATCACCATGCGCGAGGCCATGCATAACGCCGGCCTCAAGCCCGAAGACATCACAAGCATCCAACGCAATGCCGGCAATTACCTGGGTTTTGTCGAGGTCCACATCGAGCAGGGTCCGGTGCTCAATGAGCTGGACCTGCCGCTGGGCATCGTGACCTCGATCAACGGCAATGTGCGCTACCTCTGCGAAGTCACCGGCATGGCCAGCCATGCCGGCACCACGCCCATGAACCGCCGCCGCGACGCGGCCGCCGCGGTCGCCGAGCTGGTGCTCTATGTGGAACGCCGCGCGGCGCAGGACGGCGACTCGGTCGGCACCGTGGGCATGCTGCAGGTGCCCAACGGCTCCATCAACGTGGTGCCGGGGCGTTGCCTGTTTTCGCTCGACTTGCGCGCGCCCGTCGATGCGCAGCGCGACGCGCTGGTGGCCGACGTGCTGGCCGAACTCCAGGCGATCTGCGAACGCCGCGGCGTGCACTTCACGACCGAGCTGACCGAACGCGCCGCCGCCGCGCCCAGCTCGCCGGCCTGGCAGCAACGCTGGGAGCGCGCGGTCGATTCGCTGGGTGTGCCGCTGCACGCCATGCCCAGCGGCGCCGGCCACGACGCCATGAAGCTGCACAAGGTGATGCCGCAGGCCATGCTGTTTGTGCGCGGCCAGAACTCCGGCATCAGCCACAACCCGCTGGAAAGCAGCACCAGCGACGACATCGAGCTTGCGATCCAGGCTTTCACCCATCTGCTCACCCATCTCGCCCCCTGACCACCATGACTTTTTCCACAGACTACGCAAAGCTCGACAGCTGGATAGACGCCCACTTCGACGAGGAAACCGCTTTCCTGCAGCAGCTCATACGCGTGCCCACCGACACGCCGCCGGGCAACAACGCGCCGCATGCCGAGCGCACCGCCGAACTCATCAAGGCCTTCGGTTTCGAAGCCGAGAAACACCCGGTGCCCGAAGCCGAAGTGCGCGGTTACGGCATGGAGTCCATCACCAACCTGATCGTGCGGCGCCAGTACGGCGGCAAGGGCGAGGGAAAAACCATTGCCTTGAACGCCCACGGCGACGTGGTGCCGCCCGGCGAGGGCTGGACCAAAGACCCCTATGGCGGCGACATCGTGGACGGCAAGATCTACGGCCGCGCCTCCGCCGTCAGCAAATGCGATTTCGCGAGCTTCACCTTCGCGGTGCGCGCGCTTGAAGCGCTGGGCGCGCCGCTCAAGGGCGCTATCGAACTGCACTTCACCTACGACGAGGAATTCGGCGGCGAGATGGGCCCGGGCTGGCTGCTCAAAAATGGCCTCACAAAACCCGACCTGTTGATCGCGGCCGGCTTCTCTTACGAAGTCGTCACCGCCCACAACGGCTGCCTGCAGATGGAAGTCACGGTGCACGGCAAGATGGCGCATGCCGCGATTCCCGACACCGGCGTCGACGCGCTGCAGGGCGCGGTGCACATTCTCAACGCGCTCTATGCGCAGAATGCGCTCTACCAGCAGGTGACGTCCAAGGTCGAGGGCATCAAGCACCCCTACCTCAACGTGGGCCGCATCGAAGGCGGCACCAATACCAATGTGGTGCCCGGCAAGGTGATATTCAAGCTGGACCGCCGCATGATCCCCGAAGAGAACCCCGCCGAGGTCGAAGCCAACATCCGCCAGGTGATCGCCGACGCGGCGGCCGGCCGCAAGGGCATCACGGTGGACATCAAGCGCCTGCTGCTGGCCAACTCCATGCGGCCGCTGCCCGGCAACAAGCCGCTGGTCGAGGCCATCCAGAAGCACGGCGAGGCGCTGTTCGGCCAGAAGATCCCGGCCATGGGCACGCCGCTGTACACCGACGTGCGCCTTTATGCCGAAGCCGGCATCCCGGGCGTGATCTACGGCGCCGGCCCGCGCACCGTGCTCGAATCACACGCCAAGCGCGCCGACGAGCGCCTGGAACTCGAAGACCTGCGCCGCGCCACCAAGGTGATTGCCCGCACCTTGCGCGACCTGCTGGCCTGAGCCAGGCCGCCCCGTCCCCTTAAAACACCCGCCACGGCGGGTGTTTTGCTTTATGGCACCTGCGCGAACGGTTGCGTCAGTGTTGACCGAATCAGCTGGAATCGCCCGGGATAACCCTGTGGTAGCGCCAAAACTACTTGTCTACATTTCTTGTATGCAAGTCTTGCCCGCAAGAACTTGCTACCCACAACGACTCTTCCGGAGACTGCCATGCCCAAGTTTTTCCGCTCACTGTTCGGCCAGGTGATCCTGGCCCTCATCGTCGGCGTGCTCGTCGGCTTTATCTGGCCGGAGACGGCCGTCAAGCTCAAACCGCTGGGCGACGGCTTTATCAAGCTGATCAAGATGCTGATTCCCCTGATCGTCTTCTGCGTTGTCGTCCACGGCATCGCGGGCGCGGGCGACCTGCGGCGCGTCGGCCGGGTCGGCGTCAAGTCGCTGATCTACTTCGAGGTGGTGACCACCATCGCCCTGGTGATAGGCCTGGTTCTGGCCTTTGTGTTCCAGCCCGGCGCCGGCATGAATGTGGACCCCAAGCTGCTGGACCCCAAGGCCATGGGCGCTTATGTCGAAAATGCCGGCAAGCTCACCGGCGGCGGCACGGTGGAGTTCCTCATGAAGCTGATCCCCACCACCGCGGTCAGCGCCTTCGTCAACGGCGATGTGCTGCAGGTGCTGTTGTTCTCGGTGCTGTTCGGCTGCGCGCTGGCCATGCTGGGCGACAGGGGCCAGAAGGTGATCGGCCTGGTCGACGACCTGGCCCACGTGCTGTTCAAGACCATGGGCATCATCATCAAGCTCGCGCCGCTGGGCGTGCTGGGCGCCATCGCCTTCACCGTCGGCAAGTACGGCATAGGCTCACTCAAGCAGCTGGGCATGCTGGTGGTGCTGTTCTACGCCGCCGTGATCATCTTCGTGGCCGTGGTGCTCGGCACCATCATGCGGCTCTCGGGCTTCAGCCTGCTCAAGCTGCTCAAGTACCTGCGCGAGGAACTGATGGTGGTGTTCGCCACCACTTCGTCGGACAGCGTGCTGCCGCAGATCATGGCCAAGCTCAAGCGCATGGGCATACGCGACTCCACCGTCGGCCTGGTGATTCCCACGGGTTACTCCTTCAACCTCGACGCCTTCTCGATCTACATCACGCTGGCGGCCGTCTTCATCGCCCAGGCCACCAACACACCCATCTCCATGGCCGACCTGCTGACCATCCTGGCGATCTCGCTGGTCACCTCCAAGGGCGCGCACGGCGTGCCCGGCTCGGCCATCGTGGTGCTGGCCGCCACGCTGCAGGCGATTCCCGCGATCCCGGCCATAGGCCTGGTGCTGGTGTTGTCGGTCGACTGGTTCATGGGCATCGCCCGGGCCCTGGGCAACCTGATCGGCAACTGCGTGGCCACCGTGGCGGTGGCGGCCTGGGAAGGCGACATAGACCGCGAACGGGCCCATGCGGTGCTTGACGGCCGCTATGTGCCGCCGGCTGAGGACGACATGGACATTGATGTCGGCGCCGTCCCGGCCAAGGCCTGAAAATCCAGCACCCACTGAAACCCAGCCGCTACACTCGCAGCACCATGAGCAGCAGCCAGGTCCAGATCGCCCAGCAGGTCGTCGAGTCCATCCTCGCGCAGAAACTCTCGCCCGGCGAACGCCTGGGCGAGCAGGAGCTGGCCGAGCTCTTCGGCGTCAGCCGCACCCTGGTGCGCGAAGCCCTGATGCAGCTGCAGGCGCGCGGCTTTGTGGAGGTGCGCACGCGCAAGGGCTGGTATGTGGTCGAGCCCTCGGTCGAGGAAGCGCGCGACGCCTTCTCGGCCCGGCGCATCATCGAAGGCGGCATTCTTCGCGAGGCTGGGCGGCCGCTGCAGTCGGTGCTGCACAGGCTGCGCGATCACATTGCCCAGGAAGAGCAGGCCATCGAAGAGGCCGACGCCGCCACCCGAGCTTTTTTGCTGGCCGACTTCCACGTCTGCCTGGCCGAATGCCTGGGCCAGCGCCTGCTGTGCGACGTGCTGCGCGACCTGACCGCGCGCACCACGCTGGCCGCGTCGCTCTACCAGTCCAAACATGACGCGGGCCAGTCCTGCGCCGAGCACGCGGCCATCGTGGCCGCGCTGGAGCAAGGCCAGCTGGAGTCGGCCCGTGAACTGATGCTCACGCACATCGGCAGCGTCGAAGCCGCGCTGGGCTCGTCGGCGCCCGATACCGCGGCCGGCGGGGAGCGCCTGCGCGCGGCGCTCACGCAGCTGGCGCGGCCGCCGCTGCGCAAGGTCAGCTAAGCTCCTCTCAGGCCTTGGGCAAGGTCTCCCACCAGCGCTCACCGAAACGCCCCTGCAGGAAAGCCACAAAAGCCTGGACCTTGCCCGGCAGCAGCTTGGGCGAGGGGAACACCGCGTGGATTTCCTGCTCGGGCAAGGCATGGTCCTTGAGCACTTCCACGATATGGCCTGAAGCCAGCGAATCGCCCGCCACATAGCGCGGCAGCGCCGCGATACCCAGGCCGCCGCGCGCCGCCGCCAGCACCGCCGAGAGGTTGTTCGAATGCAGGCGGCCGGTCACCGGCACCGTCACCGGCTCGCCTTTGGGGGTGAGCAGCCGCCAGACGTCGTCGCCCTGCACGCTGCTGTAGACCAGCGCGTTGTGGCCGCTGAGATCGGCCGGCTTTTTCGGTGTGCCCGCCTTCTTCAGGTAAGCCGGCGAAGCCGCCAGCACCCAGGGGTTCATGCCCAGGAAGCGCGCGCCCAGCGTGGAGTCGGCCAGCTTGCCCATGCGCACCGCCACGTCTATGCCCTGGGCCACCAGGTCGACATAACGGTCCTCAAAACTCAGGTCCAACTGCACCTGCTTGTGCCTGGCCATGAAGTCCAGCGCCAGCGGCACGATGACGCGGCGGCCGAAGGCCACCGAAGTGCCTATGCACAGCAGGCCCTGGGCCTGCGTCTGGCGCAGCCGCGCCATGCTGTCGGCTTCTTCCACCTCGCGCACGATGGACTTGCACTTTTCGTAGTACAGCGCGCCCGACTCGGTAAGGCTGACGCCGCGCGTATTGCGGTTGAGCAGCCGCACCTTCAGGCGCGCCTCGGTGGCCGCCACCTGCTTGGTCACCGTGGGCTGGGTGGTGGCGAATTCGCGCGCCGCTTTCGAGAAGCTGCCAGTCTCCACCACGCGCACAAACATGTGCATTGCCTGCAATCTGTCCATGCTTTCATCATAGTGAGTTATCGGTGAATCCTGGGGCCGTTTATTCCTGGATGGAATAGCTTTTATGGCGGCCCGCCGCCTTCCGCACCGCGCCGTGACTGCCTACAGTCGGCTCCATCCAAGGAGTTCAAGCATGGCAAAAATGACGGCCATCCAGGCCGCGGTCTGGGTGATGGAAAAAGAAGGCGTGACCCAGGCCTTCGGCATTCCCGGCGCGGCGATCAACCCGCTGTACGCGGCCTTGCGCAAGCAAGGGACCATCGGCCACATCCTGGCGCGCCATGTCGAAGGCGCCTCGCACATGGCCGAGGGCTACACCCGCGCCTGCCACGGCAATATCGGCGTGTGCATAGGCACCTCGGGCCCGGCCGGCACCGACATGATCACCGGCCTCTACTCGGCCCAGGCCGACTCGATTCCCATCCTCTGCATCACCGGCCAGGCACCGCGCGCGCGCCTGTACAAGGAAGACTTCCAGGCGGTGGACATCGAGTCGATCTCCAAGCCCGTGACCAAGTGGAGTGTGACGGTGCGCGAACCCGCGCAGGTGCCGCGCGCCTTCCAGCAGGCCTTTCACCTGATGCGCTCCGGCCGGCCCGGGCCGGTGCTGATAGACCTGCCCTTTGACGTGCAGATGGGCGAGATCGAGTTCGACCCCGACACTTATTCACCGCTGCCGGTCTACAAACCCTGCGCCACCCGCGCCCAGGTTGAAAAAGCCCTGGCCATGCTCAATGAAGCGGCCAGGCCGCTGATCGTGGCCGGCGGCGGCGTCATCAACGCCGACGCCTCGCCGCTGCTGGTGCAACTGGCCGAAATCACCGGCGTGCCGGTCATCCCCACCCTGATGGGCTGGGGCGCGATTCCCGACAGCCACCCGCTGATGGCCGGCATGTGCGGCCTGCAGACCAGCCACCGCTACGGCAACGCCACCCTGCTGGCCTCCGACTTCGTGCTGGGCATGGGCAACCGCTGGGCGAACCGCCACACCGGCTCGGTCGAGGTCTACACCCGGGGCCGCAAGTTCGTGCACGTGGACATAGAACCCACGCAGATAGGCCGCGTCTTCGCACCCGACTACGGCATCGTTTCCGATGCCAAGCTGGCGCTCGAGCTGTTTGTGCAGGTGGCCGGCGAGATGAAGGCCGACGGCCGGCTCAAGGACCGCGGCCCATGGGCGGCCGAATGCCGGGAGCGCAAGCGCACCCTGCTGCGCAAGACCCACTTCGACAACGTGCCCATGAAACCGCAGCGCGTCTACCAGTGCATGAACAATGCCTTCGGCGACGACGCCTGTTATGTCAGCACCATAGGCCTGTCGCAGATCGCCGCCGCGCAGTTCCTGCACGTGCACAAGCCGCGCCACTGGATCAACTGCGGCCAGGCCGGCCCGCTGGGCTGGACGGTGCCGGCCGCGCTGGGCGTACGCGCCGCCGACCCCACGCGCAAGATCGTCGCGCTGTCGGGCGACTACGACTTCCAGTTCATGGTCGAGGAGCTGGCCGTGGGCGCGCAGTTCAAGCTGCCCTACCTGCACATCGTGGTCAACAACTCCTACCTCGGCTTGATACGCCAGGCCCAGCGCGGCTTCGAGATGGACTACTGCGTGCAGCTGGGCTTTGACAACATCAACACGCCCGAAGAGGAGACGGCCGTCAGGGGCTACGGCGTGGACCACCTCAAGGTGGCCGAGGGCCTGGGCTGCAAGGCCTTGCGTGTGCTCAGGCAGGAAGAATTCGCGCCCGCCGTGCGCCAGGCCGAGGCCTGGATGAAGGAGTTCCAGGTACCCGTGGTCATCGAGGTGATCCTGGAACGCGTGACCAACATCGCCATGGGCACCGAGATCGACAACATCAACGAGTTCGAGGAACTCGCCCTGAAAAAATCCGACGCGCCCACCGCCATCGACTGCGCGCTGCTTGACTGAATCCGACCCGACCGAAAGATGACCCTTATGCCGAAATTCGCCGCCAACCTGAGCATGCTGTTCACCGAGCTTCCCTTCATGGAACGCTTCGCGGCCGCCCGCGCCGCCGGCTTCGACGCCGTGGAGTACCTGTTTCCTTATGCCTATCCCAAGCAGGCGCTGGCCGCCGCGCTCAGGGACAACGGCCTCACGCAAGTGCTGCACAACCTGCCGGCCGGCGACTGGGAGGCTGGCGAGCGCGGCATCGCCTGCCACCCGGGCCGCGAAGCCGAATTCCGCGAAGGCCTGGCCCGCGCCATCGGCTATGCCGCCGCGCTGGACTGCCAACAGCTCAATTGCCTGGCGGGCAAGCTGCCCGCCGGCGTGGCGCGGGAGGACGCCCACGCCACCCTGGTCGCCAACCTGCGCCACGCGGCCGCTGCGCTCAAGCAGGCCGGCATACGCCTGTTGATAGAGCCCATCAACCACTACGACATCCCTGGCTTTTTCCTGACCCGCACCGACGAGGCGCTGGCCATCGCCGACGAGGTCGGCTCGGACAACCTGTTTGTGCAGTACGACATCTACCATGCGCAGCGCATGGAAGGCGAGCTTGCCGCCACGCTCAGCAAACACCTGGGCCGCATAGGCCACATCCAGCTGGCCGACAACCCGGGCCGCCACGAGCCCGGCACCGGCGAGATCAACTACCGCTGGCTGCTGCGCCACATCGACGCCATCGGCTACACCGGCGCCATAGGTTGCGAATACAAGCCGCAAACCACCACGGCCGCGGGCCTGGGCTGGCGCAGTGCGCTCACCGCATAAGGGCAGGCCATCATGATCAAGTCAGGACTCAAACTCGGCTTCATAGGCCTGGGCATCATGGGCGCGCCCATGGCCGGCCATTTGCTCAAAGCCGGCCATATGCTGTTTGTCAACACCCGCGGCACGGTGCCCGAGGCCCTGGCGGGCGGCGGCGCCACCGTCTGCACCACGGCCCAGGGCGTGGCCGAGCGGGCCGACATCATCTTCATCATGGTGCCCGACACGCCCGACGTGCAGGCCGTGCTGTTCGGCGAGCACGGCGTGGCGGCAGGCCTCAAGGCCTCGGGCCCAGGCAAGGTCGTGGTCGACTGCAGCTCCATAGACCCCATCGCCACGCGCGGCTTCGCGGAAAAAATCCAGGCCCTGGGCTGCGGCTACCTGGACGCGCCGGTGTCAGGCGGCGAGGTCGGCGCCAAGGCCGCCAGCCTGAGCATCATGGTCGGCGGTGAGGAGCAGGTTTTTGAGCGCATCAGGCCGCTGCTCGCGCTGATGGGCAAGAACGTCACCCGCGTCGGCGGCGCCGGCGACGGCCAGGTCTGCAAGGTGGCCAACCAGATCATCGTGGCGCTCAACATCGCCGCCGTGGGCGAAGCCCTGGTGTTCGCCTCCCGGGCCGGCGCCGACCCGGCCAGGGTGCGCGAGGCGCTGATGGGCGGCTTCGCGGCCTCGCGCATCCTTGAAGTGCACGGCGAGCGCATGATCAAACGCAGCTTCGCGCCGGGTTTTCGCATTGCGCTGCACCAGAAGGACTTGAACCTCGCACTGCAGGGCGCGCGGGCCCTGGGCGTGGCGCTGCCGCAAACGGCCAATGCCGCGCAGCTGATGCAGTCCTGCGCGGCGCTGGGCCATGCGCAGGCCGACCATTCGGCGCTGGTGCTGGCCCTGGAGGCCATGGCGGGGCATCCGGTCGCGCCTTGAGCGCGCTCTGAACGCGCCTAGAGCCCGCGCCAATTCACCTCACTCGTGGGTGTAGTCCAGCAGGGCCAGGTATTCCTTGCGGTCGGCCTTGACCCATTGCTTGACACCTATCTCGGACAGGATGCCGGCCGACTGGCTGTTCATGGCCAGCAGCGACTCCGTCAGCTTGCTGACCATGTCGGCCGGCACGCCGGGAGCGGCCAGCACCGACCAGTTCACCACAGGCTGGGTTTCACCGATGATGCGGCCGCCGCCTTCCTGCCATTTCTTCGCCAGGGTTGGATTGACCGCGCCCACTTCGGCAAGGCCCGCCGCCACCTGGGCCGATACGGAGTCCTGGTAGCGCGTGTAGGAAATATAGGGCTCGCGCACATTCATGCGGCGGATCTCGGCGCGCGCGACTGCCACCGTGGCGGAGGACTCATCCGGCATCAGGATCTTTTTGCCGCTGAGCTGGCCGATGCTGGTGATCGGCGAATTGTTGTTCACGATAAACGCCGCCTTGTAAGGCTCAGGCCGGCGCACCAGGGGTTGGTAACCCCCATCGCGAACCAGCTTGGACAGCTGGTTGACGGATTTCCCGAAAATGATCAGCGGTTTTTGGTCCGACGATGCCTGCCGCACGAAATTCTGGATGTCGATGACAGGATCGACCACCACCTGCTTGCTGCGGATCTGCCCGCCCAGGTAATCGGCCCAGCCGCGGTAGCGCAGGGCCAGCATGGAAATGCTGAGGTCCGCCGTGACCGCCTCGTTGATCAGCAGCCGCCAGCGCTCCGCACCACCGGCCTGCTGCTGGCTCCAGCTGATCGAGGGAAAGCCCTGCCAGGCCACGGCAGCCGCGGCGGCGCCCACCACGCCGCGAAGAACCGCGCGGCGACCGGTTACGTGTGACAGCAATGCAGTATTCATTTGATCACCTTCAAAGGGTTGATAGCAGATTGCACAGTCTTCTTTGCTGCCTCGTCCTCCCATTGCCTGGCAGCGGTCAGGCTTGCCTTGAATGCCAGCGCACTCTCAAGCAGCCACTTCTTGTTGTCTTCGGAAAGGGCGTAGCTCAACCTGAACTCGTCCATGGGCATGCGGTCTTCCCGCACGGCCTTGATCAAGCGGTCCACTTCGGCCGCGGCATGCGCGGGTGTCGACAGCAGCACCAGGCGGCTCATCTTGTCGGGGTTGTTGGGCACATGGCAGTTCACGCACTGCGACTCGCGCATCTGCGTCGCCAGGTCCCGGTAGCGCTTGTCCACGCTGCCCAGATACGGGTTTTCCGGCCGGTACAGGCCGTCGAACAGGGTCACCGCCGGCTGGGTGTGGCCTTTTTCGTCGGTCCACAGCCAGGGCCCCTGGTATTTCTCATGCTGCACCGCCACCACCGGCTGCAGCATCGGTGTGGGCGCCACGTCGGTGAACTGCGCCACCTTGATGGTGGCCGTCTCGGGACTGATCCACAACATCATGCTGCGGGCGTTCTCGTACATGGCCCACTTGGCCTCGTCATGCCAGAACGGGTAGGGAAACTGGCCCGGCGGCAGGCGGTTGCGAAAAGCCGCTTCCAGCCGTACCAGGAACATCTTCTCGTCGGCCACCCATTCCACGGTATGCCGGCCGTTGAACATGAACAGCGGCGCATACATGCCGGTCCAGGCGTCCGGCGCGAACTGCGTGAGGTTGGTCTGGCGCAGCGTCGCGTTCTCTTTTTTGTTCTGCCGGCCCCACAGCATGATGGGCGCCACCTGCGCGCGCAGCCGGCTGGGGCCGAACAGGGCTTGCCGGCACTGGTTGTAGGCGCCGACATCGCCGGCCGGCGCCAGGGGACACTGGCCCGCGAGTTCCGCGGCGATTTCCGCCGCGGCCCGCTCGATGTTGGGCGGCACGGCCCTTTTGTCCTGGGCTTGCGCGCCGCAGGAAAGCGCCAGCACGGCGGCCAGCAGCCCGCCTCGCCATGCAGACGGCGAAAGCAGCTTCGTTCGAATCAACACGTCCATTTTTTTACTCCCTCGTGTAGTCCAACAAGTCCAGGTAATCCTTTCTTTCGGCCTTGGCCCAGGCCTTCACACCCATCGATGCCATCACGGCCGCGCTTTCGGGATTGGCGGCCAGCAGCGCATCACGCAGCTGCTGCACCATGTCCGCGGCCACGCCGGGACCGGCAAGAATCGACCAGTTCACCACCGGCTGC
>Ga0209025_1004441_pt1 | contig 12187 bp, 12 predicted proteins | sample AraplaMF_Col_mLB_FD_184256 | JGI IMG/M metagenome (GOLD analysis project Ga0209025, IMG submission 184256) | Arabidopsis root microbial communities from the University of North Carolina, USA - plate scrape MF_Col_mLB (SPAdes) (version 2) | ecosystem: Host-associated > Plants > Roots > Endosphere... | reverse complement strand
CTGCCGTTCCGATGCCTACAAATACAGTATAGGCTGCAGCAACTGGGATCTTTTTATATGAATAAATTAGTAGAATAAAGCTTACTAAAATTAAAATAAAGGTGATAATCCATTCTAAAAGGGTATCTGCATACTTAAGACCTGAAGCCCACAAAACTTCTAAAATCCCAGCAATGACGACCAATAACCATTTCATTTTACTCACTCCTTAAAAATGACTGACTGTCATTCATTATATTCTAACTTCAAGAAACTGTCAAAAGGAAAGTGATTACACCATTTCACCGTTCTTTAGTGGTTTGAATGATAATTAAAATTTAAAATAAATTAAAAACGTCAAGATAAAAAAGAACCCTTGTGACCAGGGTTCTTTTTTATGGTTGGTTCCTAAAGATCACATTATGGTAACTACGTATGTATGTAGTTTAAATTTAAGGATAGATGCCTCACTTTATACAGTTTTCATCATATTATTTAAAATATCATAAACCAATTTAAAAGTAATGAAACCATCATCTTCTAGAAAATGACCACCCTTTTTAACAGGATAAAATGATGTATCCAATTGTTTTGATAAATTTTCACTTAATTGAAAAGGAACAATATAGTCATCTTTTGCAGCAATAACAGCACGTGAATTAGCTGCAGAAATTATTTTTTGATAATCCACTTTTTTAACTGTAAAGGGATCTAGTGAAGGTAAAGATGATAATCGCTCAGAAAAGCCAGAAACAAGAATAAAGCCTCCAAGGTCTGGTAACGGATCTAACTGTTCTAGATAGTTTAATAGTGTAATAGATCCCAAGCTATGTGCTACAAAATAAGTGTTGTCATCTAAATTCTTTATTTTATTAACCAATGTTTTCAACCATTCTTCCTTTTTGGGGTCAGACGAATTTGGCATGTGAAGAACTGAAACTTGATGATCATCTGCTATTAATTTTTCTTTTAACCACGGAAACCAATGATTAGATGGTAAGGCTCCGTATCCATGGATAATATATACTTGTTTTCCCATTGCTACTCCCCTTCTCTTTTTATAGATGTAAAAACAGTATATTACTAATCCAAACCTATATGGTAGGAAAAGCACTTGAATGAGCAGTTAAAAAGATCTTTTAGACGAAGATTTTTTTCAGTGCCGATAAGCTGTATTATGGTAACTAAGATTGAATACGATATACAGCTTGAAAACAGAAAAAACTCCACAGCCGGTTGGGAGTTTTTTCTACACACATTTGTTGTTAGGCCGATGTTTTGTAACATCATGAGTAGTTTGCTCAAGGTATCAAAATTTATTCATTATGGGAAGAAGTTTATTATACAGCCTTGAATCCCAAAATTTTCACATCTTGAATGAAGATTCTTTCCATTGTAGATATATTTAATTTGGCTAATCTTATAATTTTATTTGGATCGTTAATAGATTCTATAATTATGGATTTATTAACGATAATATTATTCTTTTGTATAGAGTATTCCACCTCGAATTTTTTCAACTTTTTCTCTTTATTTTTTAACATTAGCCTAATGTCATCTCCTAATTAATTTGTAGGTAATAAAAGATCACCTAAAAGACTAGCAATTTAACGCTTTAAAGTAAAGATGTATCTCATATATATCAAAAGAACAGAAAAAACTACCTCAATGGCTAAGACCCCTTTATTCTGTATAAGATGAAGAGGTTTTGGTTCCTGTAAAATCCATTATGTTAAGAAATAATACATGTTACGAAAAATTTTTTATCTAGTAATTAAATTACATTATGGAATTATATATATAATCATTTGTTATGTAAGCGATTTCTGTTATACTTGGGTTAGGTGGATAGCATGCGTGGCTATCGTTGTATTTGGCGCAGGTGGGGCCTATACAAAAAGAAAGAATGAACTTTTCTTAACTCTGTGTTGTGTTACATACAACTTCATACATACAAGTTAATACAATCAATGCGTACATTATTAATTTGTATGTATAAGAGATTACTAGATAGGTAATGATAGAGATAAGAAACATAAATAAAGGAGGAAAAGATGTTGAAAGAATATAAACAGGTGTTTTCTGATTTTATTGATGAAGACCGATTCGAACTACATTCATACCTTACTTATTTATTCAATCAATCTCAGGATAAAGATTTAACTCAGTTAGAAGATGAACATATAACATAATAAACGTACACATATTGTAAAGTGAAAGGGTAAATATATGAATAAAAAATAGGATAAGCGACCTTACTGTTCGGATTAGGATAGATAAGTCGCTTATTATTGTTCTCATGTAAAGGCTTCCTGTTAGTGGGTTAATTCTATTACATAGGATATTCTATGAGATACTTCGAAGCTGTTTAGTTAATTGTAAGAGAGTTTCTTTATCTTTATTCTTTGAAGCTTGTTCCATTTGTACCAAAATTTCTGTTTTTTGAACGTCACGTAGATTTTTCATTGATAAAAATTGATTAAATGTAGAATTCATGTCTTTTATCTCTCCTATCTTTGTGCAACCGTTTTTCTTTGTATTCCACACCTATCATTCTTTTTCCTTTAAAAGCTTTCCATATTTAATAAAAAAACTCAGTCAAAAAAGACTGAGTTTCTGCTTATTATATGCTATTTACACCACTTTCTACCATAGCATGTTCCCAGCTAGGGAAAAAATAAAGTGCATTTTTCATTAGTTTTGGATGTGTTTGCTTTACTTTTTTCTTTTTTAGAGATTGTCCATTCGTTCCTAAGTACTGGATTTGGGCTTTGACTTCTTCGACCGTCATATCGGCTTGCATAAGATCACTCCCTTTATCAAGTTGACTCTAGTATTCCCTTCTTTCAGTTAGATAAAACATGTACTTCTAGAATTCGCTTATATTTATTTATATTTAATACAAATTATAAAAAATAACTACAACAAAGACTGCCCATTATGTATCAGCCTTCCACCAAGGATTTTTTCTCCGGAGTATGCAGCTTTTTATACATATGCTTGTCTCAGAAAATAGTCTTTATGACGAAAAATATATGTTATTATTTAACTCCAGTTATAGATTCCTTTAAAAAGTTACCACTCCAATGCCTTTAGATGAAGTTGCTTTTTTCTTATTTAACTACTAAAGAAACTTCCACTCTTTCTTTTTCTCTTATAATGGTGATGTCCATAACTTCCGTGATGATCACGGCCTTTTCTATAATCATCACTACTGCTATAACTCTTAAAAGGTTTTGATCTTCCTCTCTTGTAATCACTACTACTGTAATGCTTATGTTTATTATTCATTAGTGAATCAAACAGTTTCTTGAACATGATTTAATCACTCCTCATAATTAGTTTAAATCTATAAAAAACAAAAAACGCTTTTATCTTTTTAGTAGATAAAAGCGCTTGATGTATAAACACAGACTTCACCTAACTAAAAATGTAGGCAAAGGTCTTGCTAACAATTAAGATTGCCAACAAAGCCGGAAACAAAATGTTTCGTAGTGACGACTTTTGTTGTACAGCTACTCCCCTTTGGAGTATTAAGTTTGTTCAATGGTAACGTAAATCGATTCTACAAGTCAATTAATAGCCACCAGCGTCTAAAAACGAACATCCTTTTAGACAAATGTACGTCGAAATATAGGTTAAATTATAATTGACTTTCCGTGATTTAGATAAGTAATACTTAAGTACTTTATAGCTTTATAAAGAGACATTTATATTTATTTGTCCATGTGAAAATATGATATATTATATACATACCTATAATACGGCATACCATAATTAATTTAGGTAATTACAAATAAAAGCACTACTAATCCATAAATATAAATATCATCAAAGGCGTTAGTACAAATCACTAACGTCCTTTTTACTGTCTTCTTCACTTTAAGATTTCTGCACGCACTGGGGGGAGATAACATTGAGTAAAAATCAAAAACTATGGACCAAGGAGGAAGATTTATTCCTTAAAGAACAATATGGACAGATGACGTTCCAAGAAATTGGTGAACACTTAAATCGTAGCAAAGAGTCCGTTAATAAACGGATTCTACGATTAAACCTTCGTAGTGAAGAGAATTGCTTACATAAAAAATGGACAACGGAACAAGATACTTTTTTAAAAGAAAACATTGACATTATGAACAATCGTGAACTAGGAAACCATTTAGGTAGGAGCCCTTCTTCTGTTGCTACTCGTATTAAAATATTAAAACTAACACGACGAGAAACACTGCGTAGATGGACGGAACAAGAGGATGAATACCTACTAAAGCATTATGGATCCAAATCTCTTAAACACATATCTATACAACTGCAGCGAAGTATACCAGCGTTAGAGTCTAGATTAAATCGCTTAGGTTTATATGGAGCAAAAGCCCATACCGGAAATATGACAGTATATGAACTAGCAAGTTGTCTTCAAATTGATGTTCATACTATCTATAAATGGATTCAAAAAAAGGAATTGCCTCATAAAATCACGAGGGCAAAAACACGAAAATTTGTAGGAATTGAAGTATCAGCCTTTTGGAAATGGGCTGAGCAGAATAAAAAGCTCCTTAATTTTTCTAAAATACCTACAAATACTCTTTTGCCAGAGCCGGATTGGGTAAGGAAACAACGGAAATATGATTATTATAATCGTCCAAAATATGAAAAAAAACAGTGGACGGAAGAAGAAGATGCTCGTCTATGGTATATGTTCTACGAGGAAGGTCGTACTCAACAAGAAATCGGTCAACTTATAGGACGATCAAGGTATGGGGTTCAACGAAGGTTAAACCGATTGCGAAAAAAGAAATTGACCACTTAAAGGCTGTATCCTTTACTTATTTTAAGCAATAGATATAGTCATTTGATATTAAAATAAATCTTAAAAGCAAAAAGCATTTTTCTACATGAATTTAAAAAGATATTTGTCATTTTATATTTTAATAAACAAATATTTCTCTACAAATCCGTTATTTTATGACAATTCAGCAAATCTCAATTTATAAGCTGCAAAGAGCTCTTGATAAAAGGGCTTTTTAGTTCCTCTAAGAGACAATATGGTAACTAAAGATGTATGGTTCTGGTGCAAAAACTTGTATATGAGTCCTTTGAAAAATATCGTCACTGAAAGACGTAAATCGTGATTATGAAATACATAATAATTAAGGTTAGTATCGTACCTCCATTAATTAATGTAAATTTGATTAAAAGTATGTTTCTTACTTCTTTTCTATGGGATGCATTATGATAGGCCTGGGTACTGTTAGTGTAAAGTTTTGCAAGCATATTTAGGTTTTTCAGAAAGATAATTAGTGCAAAAATAGCAATAATAAATAGTAATATCCCTAAGAGAATAATCTTTATAATGTCCAAAATTCAGTATTATCCCTTCCTAATAGATACTTTCTTCTGTCATTCGATAGTTAGCTTTTAAAATTCAGACTAATTTTTATTCTTCTTGTTTTTCAAACTGTTTTCGATGACTGCGAATAAAAGAGGTAATTTTATTGTAGTAATGTTTTTTTCCTTCATGAAATGATATCCACGTTTCTTTTTTCCTTGATTTTTATCTAATTTAATCAAGAGGTAAACAAGCAGCCAAGCGCTTTTTTAAGAAAGCCTTGGTTTTTTCGGACGTATCTAAACCTCGTGTCATAACAGTGGATAAGATTCCTTCCTATCCTACGGCATAGAAGCTATGCATATGATTAAAAAGAAGCAGACTCACCAAAGGGTGACGTCTGCCCAAAACCAAAAGGAATTCATACATCAACTGTTTAGATTAGCTTCATAAGCTAGTAACTTAAAGAGAACAGGTTCTCTAGGTTTCTAGCAAATTTTTTTTGCACCAGAATCAAATGATAAATAAACTTTACTTTTCTACTTATTTTGACTGTTTAGTTAGCTTTGTTTCACGGGGCTTAGCATCTGCCTTTAATGCTTTCACCAGTGACCAACAAATGAGCACTAAAATAATTGCAAACGGAAATGCTGCTACAAGAGATGCAGTTTGTAAAATGGTTAAACCGCCTGCTAAAAGTAAAACAGCAGCAGTTGCTGATTGGATAATCCCCCATGTGATTTTAATTTTCGTAGAAGGGTTTAGGTTTCCTCTCTCACTAAGCATACCCAGCACGTAGGATGAGGTATCTGCAACGGTTATATAATAAATAACAACAACTGCAAATCCTATCATACTTAATGTAGAACTCGCCGGTAGGTAATCAAAGAAATTAAAGATAGACAACGATACATTTGCAGTAATTTGTTTGGCTAACTCTGGATGTCCTAAGTTTTGGATTATGTGAAGGGCAGTTCCTCCAAATATGGCAAACCAGGCACATGTGCCAAGTGTTGGCACAAATAAAACCCCTATGACAAATTCACGAATGGTACGTCCTTTGGAAATTCGAGCAATAAACATTCCGACAAATGGACACCAAGCAATCCACCATGCCCAATAAAATAGCGTCCAGTCTCCAAGCCATGTATTGTCACCGAAAGGTGTTAAATGAAGACTCATGTGCACATAGTCTGTTAAATAACTCCCTAGAGAGTTAAACATGGTTCCAAAGATTGTTGAAGTAGGGCCAAGCACTAAAACTAAAAACATAATCAAGAAAGACAAGAGGATGGCGATATTAGAGAGATATTGAATGCCTTTTTCAAGCCCAGTACTTATGGAAGCAATGAATAAGATGGTTCCTAAACCAATGACAATCATTTGTACAAGGATAGTGTCTGGAATACCAAATAAAGCATGCATTCCAGCTGAAATTTGCATGGCTCCGAGGCCAAGAGAGGTTGCAATACCAAATACGGTAGCAAACACTGACAAAATATCAATGGTTTGCCCTATAGGACCAAAAATCCTATTTTTAAGAAGGGGATAAAAAGCAGAACTAATGGCTGCTGGTAAGCCTTTGTTAAATTGAAAATAGGCAAGAGCTAAGCTTATGACTGTATAAATGCCCCACGGTTGTAGACCCCAATGAAAAAAAGAGTATTTCATTGCCGTGTTAGCTGAAGCAGCTGTGTACCCCTCTCCGTGTGGTGGATTAACGTAATGAGTAACGGGCTCTGCAACTCCCCAGTATACTATTCCCACGCCCATTCCGGCGCCAAATAACATCGCCAGCCAGGATCCGGTCTTGAATTCTGGTGTGGCCGTTTCTTTTCCGAGTCTAATGTGGCCGTATTTTGAAAACAATAGGTAAACGGAAAAGATGACTAGGAAAAATGCGACTCCTATGTAAATCCAACCAAGATCATCAATAATAAAGTTATAGGTAATTGTTGTAATGTTTGTGAAGTTTTTTGTGAAAAATCCTCCCCAAATGATAAAGACGACTATTAATAGGATAGAGATGTAAAAAACACTATGTTTACTTATGTTCTTATTCATAATATGTAGAAATTGCTCCTTTCTTGTTTTTGGACTGCCCAAAAATGGGAATAGTGGGTATGTATATAAGTACATAGTTTAACATACCTTTATTCATTATCCAATTTTCCATTTCCATCTTTAAAACATTTGATATTGTCCTATAATACTCTGGCGCAAAGTATTTATTAAAATCATCTTCTTCCAAAATGGAGATTAAGAAGTTAGTTCAAACCGTTTATGTTGAATGGATATTTGGAATATATGAATAAAGAGGAGTGGTTCTGGTGTCAAAATAATCAATTAAATTTGTCTTTAAGTTTTGGGGCTAGAGCCGTATCTATAAATTTTATTTGTAAGTACGTACTTTTTTATTATATATTATTGAAAAGGATACAATTTATTCAATAATGAGGTAATATTAACAGAAGATTTGAATAGCAAAAAAATTTAACTGTGGTAGAGAATTAACTCTTTCCATCATTGATGGTGAATATAACATGATTTTTTGGTAAAGAAGATACCAAACGGTTTGGTAAGCTAAAATCTTTGATTTCTGGAATTACACAAAGAATTCATGTTGACCTATTATAAGATCTTATTGTCCATCGTGAAGTATATTCTGTTGTTCTACCTAAGGTGAATTATTGTGTCAACTCTTGTCTTTATAACAATTACTAAGCTATCAAAATGTTTGAAATTTACTTATATGTAACACCTGAAGGAGGAACCAACCCGTGAAACTTTATCAGGTAAGAAAAGGACAATTTGTATATTATAATAATGAGTTACACAGGGTATATTCAGTGAAACCTTTATATAAACAGTCTGTTCATCTTATTAGGCTGAGAGATTTAACTCAGCATTTAACCAAAGCTGCAAGAGTTGAAAGATACAAACCCCAAAACCTCGATAGTTTTGTGTTTAATCGTCAAGCATTTACGCTTTGTAATGATAGAAAAGCTGAAGAAGGAGATTATATTTTAATTACGAATCCACATCCCGACTCTCTAGATTACTATTCATTAAATGAAATTGAGATAGTTTCAACTGTTGAAAAGAATGGTGTCATCACAACTAAGTCTAACGGTATTCGACATAGTGAATATTTATTGATGGTTCCAGGGCGTAAAGAGGACAGCCGCCCTATTGATTATCAAGATGGTGGGAATATGGTAGACGAGGATTTAAACACCTTTGAATCCGATCAACTTGAGGCTAATAATTTAAATCTTGAAATGCCTAACATAGGCGATGTTTATCAAAAAAATAACAGCGATATTTTAATTAAAACAATGGTGGTTTCCATACATGGCGAAACAATTTTTTTGGGAGGCGATTTACAATTATCGAAGGAAGAGTTGGCCGATACTACAAAATGGCAGTTTTTATATAACCTCCAAGATAAGTAACGCCATACCTAAAATCACTTGATTGGGCTAAGTACATCCTGATATTATCCTCTTTAAGCAAATAGAAAAAAGAAGATCATAAACGTGATCTTCTTTTTTAGTTTACAGGTTCCTGTAACATTGATTATGTTAACTAACTCTGTATACCGTATACAGCTTAAAAACAGAAAAAACTCCCTGCCATCTGGGGAGTTTTTTCTACTACATTTATTTTATTGAAAGATCTAAAAGTTACAGCCTATTGAGTAGTTTGCTCTTGGTAAATAAATTTATTCATTCACAAAAAGTAGTTTTTGTTTGAGAAAAGTTAAGTATGTACTACTTTGAATGAGTATCTTTTTATTTCTCATAGTTCAGATAGTCAAAAATCGTACGATTAGCAAAGTGAGCTTAACTAATCGTACAATTTTTAAGATTTATATTTGATGAACAGATTAGTTTTCTTTTTACAAAGTACATTATAAAAAAGAAAAGTGAAAATATGATGAAAGTATAATGAGTTATATAGTTAATATAGCTTTAAATGGAGTATACAGTCTAAAAAAAGCGAAAAATCACTGTTTCCGTCAGTGATTTTTCTGGTTACCAGTGTGCTATACATACTCTAATGTCTTTTAAGATCGTAAGTAGTTTACTTCAGTTATAAAAAAATATTCATAGTGGTTAAGTGTTAAGTTACATATAATTATTCTTTTATGATTTCTCAGAGAAACAATTATAATAATCTTGCTTCTTATTAAATGGTGTTTAAGTTTTGTGAACTCATTAGTTTTACGACTGTTTCACCAATTTGTCTTCCCAATCTTAAACCTTCATCATTGTCTACTTTAAAATGTACCCCAGCATACAAACGAGATTGAGCACTTTCTTTCATCAAATTTTTTATTCTTGCTGACTCTGAGGGGAAGAAATAACTTAATAATATTTCTGAACATCCTGCAATAGTAGCATGGGCAGAAGGATAAGATGGAAAACGAGGAGTAATCAACACAGTAGATAAATTTCTCCCATATTGATTTGGTCGTGCTACATCCCATAGATATTTTAAAAACCATGTGATTACGAATGTATCGTTTATAGCAGCATTGGTATACCCTAGTGCCCTGGCAATATTAGGCGATCCTAGCTTATATTTTTCACCTAAATCAAAAATCATAGCAGTAATTTTTGCGCATAGTTCACCTGTACCCCAATATTGCGCAATTTGTCTTTGTTGAGGAGTTAGCGACTTTAATGTTTGATCTACTAGAAAAAGTTCTGTTTGCCAATTAATATCATCAGGATTTTTAATTCTCCAATTGATAGGTTGATGAAAGGGATCTAAGAAATTATTATCTCTACCTTTTGAAAAAAAAAAACATTGGCCAATATCCTGCTTCTGAAGAGCCTTTAGGAGGGGTATTCTCTCCGTCATAAGGATGTTCTTTCCATTTTCTATAACTTGCTCGCATCAGTCTCAGCCCCTTACAGAATTTATTCTTCTTGTTCTTTATGATTAAGAATAATAAAATATGTCAATATCTTTTTTTAGAAATAAACCCCCGATATTACTTACTCAATTTATAGAGGAAAGAATGTATATCATATGTAGGTTAAAAACAGAAAAAACTACTGGACCCAATCAGTAGTTTTTCTGTCATTTTAGAAATAAACAGGAGATTTCGAAGTTTAATTTCATAATTTATGATATGTAAAGTAATTACAAATGTTGATATTGTAAAAAATTCCAATTGAAAGGGTATTTCCAACGTTTATGGAAATACCCTTTGTTAGGTTTCTTTATTATTGGCCAGATTGTTGATTCTTTTTAGCCTCTGCTTGAGCATTTTGTTGTTTTACTGCTTGTACATCCGTTTCACTAGCAAATTCCGTTCCAAATTTGTTAGATGCAGATGCAGCATTTTGTTGTTGTACTTTTGCAGCGTTTGTTCCTGCAGAAGTTTTGTTTGGCTGTTGGTTGTTATTCATTACAATCACCTCCACAAAAATTAATGTTCCCAAGGAGATCGTAACTATTCTAAAAAGCTTTTAAGGAGTAGTTGATTGCCGATAATTTTCATTATATTAACTAAATTTGTATACTATATACAGCTTGAAATAGAAAAAACTACTGGAACGGAGGGAACCAGTAGTTTTTCTGCTAAAGAAGAAAGTTAGTTGTAGATGCCTCACGGCGTCTTGATTAGTTTGTTTAAAATGCTAAAAAGTATTCGTTAATAAAATTGCTTTTTTCATATCTAGAAGAATAATAAAACAAGATATGGAGACGTTAAAGTTGTGCACAGAGGGAAAGGTGGCACATTATCATGAATATGTTAAGGAGGATAACAATGGGTATTTTAAGTGGAAATCCTACAGATGAACCAATGCATTATGGTGAGGTATTTGGAACATGGTCGTATCTTTCTACCTCAAAAGGGTTAGTAGCTGGTTATCAAACATTTCTAAATCATGTAGGAGACAAGGATCTACATAAACTAGTCCAAGAAACAATTGAACAATGTCAGCAAGAAATGAAGGGAATAGAGACTCTATTAAAAGAGAATGGTGTGGCTTTACCGCCAACTCCTCCTGAACGTCCAGAAGCATGCTTAAATGATATTCCAGTAGGTGCACGTGTTCAAGATCCAGAAGTCGCTGCGACTATTTCACTAGATATTGCAGCAGGTTTAGTCGCTTGTAGCCAATTAATTGGCCAATCTATTCGTGAAGATATTGCAGCCATGTTTGCACAAATTCATATGCAAAAAGTAACTCTTGGTGGAAAATTCTTAAGACTTAATAAAGAAAAAGGTTGGTTAATTCCACCTCCTCTTCATAAGTCTACAAAAACTGATTGTTAATGATTAGCTTTATATAACATACAAAAAGGCGTCTCTTAGTAAATAGAGATACCTTTTTTATTTCCGATAACGCACATTATGTAAACATAACATAATGTCTCTTTACAGAACTAAGCAAGCAAACGAGCCCTTGATGCATAAGGGCTCACCTAAATTCTAAATTTATCATTTATAAATCGTTGATTTATTAACATTTCGAGACTTTGCTAAATAATACGTTCTACATAAGGAAGGAGAACTTTATGCTCCATTTTATTCAAAGATATCAATTATCAACTTCGATTAATCCTCTTCACCACTATTTTCTTTCCAACTTTTTTGTAGTTTCCGAATATAAATAATTTGACCAATGTGATATGCGTTATGAGTAGTTAAATTTCCAAGTACCTCCCACCACTTCACATGTTCAGAAAAACCATTTACATCTTTTTCAACCTTTTTTTCAGTTAATAAATCTTGCCATTGTAACAGTACTTCTAATAGTCGATCTTTTAAATGATCAAATGTTTGATTTTCGGCAATTATAAAGCTTTTATTATTATTTCCTATAGAAGGTACTGCATTGACATGAGACTTTTGAT
>Ga0209025_1004435_pt1 | contig 12195 bp, 13 predicted proteins | sample AraplaMF_Col_mLB_FD_184256 | JGI IMG/M metagenome (GOLD analysis project Ga0209025, IMG submission 184256) | Arabidopsis root microbial communities from the University of North Carolina, USA - plate scrape MF_Col_mLB (SPAdes) (version 2) | ecosystem: Host-associated > Plants > Roots > Endosphere... | reverse complement strand
GCGGCCACCACCGGCCCCATCAGGGGGCCGCGCCCCGCTTCGTCAACACCGGCCACCAGCCCGGGAATGTCCCAGGACAGCGCGGTTTGCTCAGCTTTCAAGAATTTGCTGGATCGCATCGGTCGCTAAGGTTGAAGTATCTCGCCGCAGCTCGGTGTGCAGCGCGGCGAATCGTTGCTCGACAGCCGCTATTTTGTCAGGTGCCGATGATTTTGCCTCTACCCACTGCAGGACTGCCGCAGCCAGCGCTTTGGGCGTGGCCTGGTCCTGCAGGAGCTCGGGCACGACAAAGTCGCCGCACAGGATATTGGGTAGGCCCACCCAGGGCTGCAGCTTTTTGCGCCGCATGATCTGCCACGACAGCCAGTTCATGTTGTAGGCGATCACCATGGGCCGCTTGAAGAGCGCCGCTTCCAGGGTAGCGGTGCCGCTGGCGATCAGTGTGAAGTCGCAGGCGGCCAGCGCGGTATGTGACTGGCCTTCGAGGATTTGCAGGTGGGCCCGCATGCCGGTTTCGTCGGCGATGCGCTCGATACCGGCCTTCAGGGCGGGAATGGCGGGCACGACGAAGCGGACTGTCGGCTGCGCCTGGCGGATCAACGCGGCGGCCGCGAAAAACCGCTGGGCAAGGTATTGGATTTCCGACTTCCGGCTGCCCGGCAGGATGGCAATCACCGTGTCCTCATCCCGCAAGCCCAGCGCGCGCCGCGCGGCGGCACGGTCGGGCTGCTGGGGGATGACATTGGCGAGTGGATGCCCGACATAGGTCGCGCCAATGCCATGGGCGGCCAGCAAGGCCGGCTCGAATGGGAAAATGCACAGGACGTGGTCTACGCTGCGGCGTATTTTTTCAATGCGGTCGGCACGCCAGGCCCAGATTGAAGGGCAGACAAAATGCACGGTCTTGATGCCCTGGGCTTTCAGCGCGGCCTCGAGGTCCAGATTGAAGTCAGGTGCATCCACGCCCACAAAGGCGTCGGGACGCTGCGCCAGCAGGCGTTGCTTGAGCTGCTCGCGTATGCCTACGATCTCGCGGTAGTGGCGAAGCACCTCAACATAGCCGCGCACGGCCAGCTTCTCGCTGGGCCACCAGGCGTCGAAGCCTCGTTTACCCATTTGCGGGCCGCCTATGCCCATCGAAGTCATCGCCGGCCAGCGAGCCTTGAGGCCGTCAAGCAGCAAACCCGCCAGCAGGTCGCCGGAAGTTTCCCCCGCGACCATGACCACCTGGGGTGTACTTTCGGCCGAAAGCCCTGCCGTGGAGCCGTCAGCCTCTCCACGGGCTGGCAGAGGGCTGGTCTCGAGAGACATAGGCCTTACCGGACAATGCCGCGTTGCGGCGAGGTGTGCTCAAGGAAGGAGAGCATCATCTCCACATCTGGCGCCGACTCCGGGTGCTTCCCCGTCAGCTCTGCGATGCGCGCGCGCGCCTGGTCCAGCGTGAGGTCATCGCGGTACAAGGCCTTGTGCATGGCCTTGACGGCGGAAATGCGGTCAGGCGAAAAGCCGCGGCGGCGCAAGCCTTCGAAGTTCATGGACCGCGCCTCGGCAGGCTGGCCCTGCACCATGACAAAAGGAGGCAAATCGGCGAACAGCAGCGAGCACATCGCCGTCATGCTGTGCGCACCCAGCCTGACAAACTGGTGAACCACGGTAAAACCACCGAGGATCACCCAGTCGCCCACATGTACATGGCCGGCCAGCTGGGAATTGTTGGCAAAAATGGTGTTGTTGCCAACCGAGCAATCATGCGCCAGGTGCACATAGGCCATGAGCCAGTTGTCGTTACCCACGCGCGTCACGCCGGTGTCACCCGGTGAGCCGATATTGAAGGTGCAGAACTCGCGGATCGTGTTGCGATCGCCTATGACCAGCTCGCAGGGCTCGCCCGCGTATTTCTTGTCCTGAGGGATCGCGCCCAGCGAATTGAACTGGAAAATGCGGTTGTCGCGGCCTATGGTGGTGTGGCCCTCGATGACGCAGTGCGCGCCGACCGTGGTGCCAGCGCCTATCTTCACGTGCGGCCCGATGATGGTGTAGGGCCCGACGCTCACCGACTCATGGAGCTGGGCCTGCGGGTCCACGATGGCCGTGGCGTGTATGCCCGGCGCGGTAAGAGGTGCGGTCATGTCGCGCTCGCCTGGATGGTGGCTGCCCGGCTCACGCTATGGTGCGCATGGTGCACATCAGTTCGGCCTCGCAGGCGACAGTCTCGCCGACGCGGGTAACTCCCTTGAACTTGAAAATACCGGCCTTCATGCGATCCAGCGTGACATCCATGATCAGTTGGTCGCCCGGCTCGACCGGCCGCTTGAAACGCGCGCCATCTATGCCCGCGAAGTAATAAACCGTCTTGTCATCTGGTGTCACGCCCAGGGTTTCAAAGGCCAGCAAGGCGGCTGCCTGCGCCATGGCTTCGAGCATCAGCACGCCAGGCATGACCGGGTGATGCGGAAAATGGCCCATGAAAAACGGTTCGTTGATCGTGACGTTTTTGAGCGCCTTGATGCTTTTGCCTTTTTCAATTTCGAGTACGCGGTCCACCAGCAGGATGGGATAGCGGTGCGGAAGCTGCTTGAGAATTTGGTGGATATCCATCATGATTTTTCTTCAATGTGTCCTGAGTTCAGAATGGCCTTTTCAGCCTGGCGCATGCGCTCGCGCAAGGTATGGAGCTGCTTGAGGGTTGCGGCATTTTTTTCCCAGACAGCATTGTCGTCGATGGGAAAGAGCCCGGTGTAATTTCCGGGCTTGAGAATGGACCGCGTCACAACCGACGCCGCCGACACATGCACGTTGTCGGCCAGACGCAGATGACCCAGCACGATGGCGCCGCCACCTATGGTGCAGTGGGCGCCTATGGTGGCGCTGCCCGCGACGCCGGCGCAGCCTGCCATGGCGGTATGCTTGCCAACGCGCACGTTGTGGCCGATCTGGACCAGGTTGTCGAGTTTGACGCCGTCTTCAAGCACCGTGTCCTGCAAAGCGCCACGGTCTATGCAGGTGTTGGCACCAATTTCCACATCGTCGCCGATCACCACGCTGCCCAGCTGTTCGATCTTGACCCATTGCCCCCCGTGCAAGGCAAAACCAAAACCATCGGCGCCTATCACCGCACCGGGATGCACAATGCAGCGCGCCCCAATGCGGCAACCGTCCGCCAGGGTGACACGCGCCGACAGGCGGCTGCCAGCCCCGACCTGCGCACCTTTTCCAATGACGCAGTGTTCGGCAATGTAGGCGCCCCCACCTATGATGGCACCCTCCCCTATGCAGGCGAAGGCCCCCACCGAAACGCCGGGAGCCAGCGAGGCAGTGGGGTCGATGAAGGCACTGGGGTGAATGTGCGACGCGGGCTGTGGGGTATGCCGCTGCTTCCAGAACTGGGTGACCAGCGCGAAGGCGTGGTAGGGATCGTCCACCACGATGCAGGCGCCCCTGGCTACGGCGGCTTGCCGCGCGGCAGGCGCAACGATGACACAGGCCGCAGCGGACTGCGCGAGCTTGGCTTGGTACTTGGGGTTGCTGAGGAAGCTCAGATCCCTGGGGCCGGCGGCCTCCAAGGTAGAGAGACGCTCAATCTGCAGGTCCGGATCGCCGATTAACTCGGCATGAAGGCCGGCGAGGAACTGGGCGATATCGGCAAGACGGAGTGTCACACTGCGCCTGCCGTTTTGGCGATGGTGATCGTGATGAACACCCCCGCGATCAACGGGCGGCGTTCAGCGCCTTGATCACCTTGTCGGTGATGTCGTGTTTCGGATTGACGTACACCGACTCCTGAAGAATCAGGTCGTATTTTTCAGTTTCGGCCAGGGTTTTCACGACCTTGTTGGCTCGCTCAATCACTTGCTGCAGCTCTTCATTCTTGCGAGCATTCAGGTCTTCCTGGAACTCGCGGCGCTTGCGCTGGAAATCACGGTCCTGGTCCACGAGCTGCTTCTGGCGCGTATTGCGCTGGCTTTCGGCCAGCGTGGGTGCCTCGCGCTCAAATTTATCGGACAGCGTCTTGAGCTGATTCGCCAGGTCGTTCAGCTCTTTTTCACGCTTGCTGAATTCCTGCTCGAGCTTGGTCTGGGCAGCTTTGGCGGAATTGGCTTCGCGGAAGATGCGATCCAGATTGACCACACCGACCTTGAATTCCTGCGCGCTGGCGGAAAAGCCCGCCAATGCGACAACAAGACCCAGGATAAATTTGTTTGAAAGATGCTTCATTAGAAAGATGTACCAATTTGGAATTGCAACCGCTCTATTCTATCGCCTGGCTTTTTACGGATCGGCGTCGCAATGGCAAGCCGTAAAGGCCCCAGCGGGGAAATCCAGCTGATGCCGATACCTGTCGAGATACGCAGGTCGTTCAGCTTGTATTGTTCCGTTTCCCCGAACACATTGCCGGCATCGACAAAGCCGTACAAACGCAAGGTTCTGTCATTGCCCGCGCCCGGGAAAGGAGCGATCAACTCGGCGTTCAGGGTCAGTTTTTTCGGTCCCCCAACGGCCAGGTCGGACGCATCGCGCGGGCCCAGTGAGCCCTGTTCGAAGCCGCGCACAGACCCGAGGCCACCCGAATAGTAGTTCTTGAACAGCGGATAAGGCTGGCCGTTCAGGCCCTTGCCCCAGCCAAACTCACCGTTCAGGGCAACGGTGAACTGCTTGTTCAGCGGAATGTATTGCTGAATCTGGTAGTTGGCCCGCACGAACTTGATGTCGCCCGCCACACCCCAGTCGCCGTACACACGCTGGTAGCGGCCATTGGTGGGGACCAGCGAACTATCCCGGCTGTCGCGCGACCAACCGACCGTCAAGGGGATCGAATCGCTCTTGTATCCGAACTGGTTGGCATAGGTCTGGTAGCTGGCCGGCAGGTTGGTGCCGGGGACAATGGTCAGCTGCTCGTAACCGCTGCCGAAATAAACAGTGTCGTTCTCAGTGAACGGCACGCCGAAACGAATGCTGGCACCGCGGCTTTTCAGGCTGTAGTCGCCGCCCTGGCCGGAATAGGGCTTGGAAGTACGGTCGTAAACGTCGATGGTGCGTGAAATACCGTCGGCCGTGAAATATGGGTCTATGGTGCTCAGCACCAACTGACGGTTGGATTTGCTGGTATTGACTTCAACACCCAGGTAGTTACCCGATCCGAACACGTTTTCCTGCTTGATACCGAATAGCAGGGAGACGCTGTCAGAGCTGGAATAACCCGCGCCAAGCTGCAGGTTGCCGGTGGGCTTTTCAGTCACGCTCATCGTCACGTCAACCTGGTCCTGAGTCCCCGGGACTTCCTGCGTGTCGACGTTCACATCGGTGAAATATCCCAGGCGGTCCACACGGTCGCGCGAAAGGCGGATCTTGTCGCCGTCATACCAGGACGACTCGAACTGGCGGAACTCGCGGCGCACGACTTCGTCACGCGTACGGTTGTTGCCCGCGACGTTCACGCGGCGCACATAAGCGCGGCGGGAAGGATCGGCCTGGATCACAAAGGCCACGCGGTTGTTGCTGCGGTCGATCTCGGGCACGGCCTCGACGCGCGCAAAAGCAAATCCGAAAGTGCCGAAATAGTCGGTGAAGGCCTTGGTGGTTTCGGCCACCTGGTCGGCGTTGTAGGGCTCGCCCGGTTCGATCTTCACCAGGGTCTTGAACTCTTCTTCCTTGTTGAGGTAGTTGCCTTCGAGCTTGACGCCCGACACCACAAAACGCTCGCCTTCGCTCACGTTGACGGTGATGGCAATGCTTTGCTTGTCGGGAGAGATCGCGACCTGGGTGGAGTCGACCTTGAACTCCAGGTAGCCGCGCGACAGGTAGTAGGAACGCAGCGTCTCGATATCGGCATTGAGCTTGGTGCGCGAATAGCGGTCGGACTTGGTGTACCAGCTGAGCCAGCCGCCGGTGTCCAGATCAAAGAGGCCCAACAGCGTGGATTCGCTGAAGGCCTTGTTGCCGGTGATGTGGATTTCCTTGATCTTGGCCACCTCGCCTTCAACAACACTAAAGGTCAGGTTGACGCGGTTGCGCTCGATCGGCGTGACGGTGGTGATCACCTCGACGCCGTACAGGCTCTTGTTGATGTACTGGCGCTTGAGCTCCTGCTCGGCCTTGTCGGCAAGCGCCTTGTCGAACGGCTGGCCGTCGGCGACACCTGCTTCGCGCAGCGCCTTCTTCAGCGCTTCCTTATCGAATTCCTTGGTTCCGACGAAATCCACGTCGGCCACGGTGGGGCGTTCTTCAACAATCACCACCAGCACGTCGCCGCTGACTTCCAGCCTCACGTCTTTGAACAACCCCAGGCCGAACAGCGCGCGGATGGCGGTGGAGCCTTTATCGTCGTTGTAGGTTTCGCCTACACGAAAGGGCAGCGACGCAAAAATGGTCCCAGGCTCCACGCGCTGCAAACCTTCAACCCGAATGTCGCGCACCGTGAAAGGGTCAACGGCCCAGGCGGAACTGGCTGCAAAAAGACCGGCGGCTATGGCGCAAACTGCGCGAACTTTGAAGCGATTTATTTGTTTTTGCATGAAATGTATGGAATTAGCCCAAGAGCCGGGTGACATCGTTAAACAGGGCAACACACATCATGCCCAGCAGGATCGCAACACCACCGCGTTGCAACCGGTCCATCCAGGCGTCAGACACGCCTCGGCCAGTGATCCCCTCCCAAAGATAATACATCAGGTGCCCCCCATCCAGAACGGGCAGCGGGAGTAAATTGAGGACGCCCAGGCTCACGCTGACCAGGGCCAGAAAGGTCAGGTAATAGCTCCAGCCCAGGCTGGCCGATTTGCCCGCATAGTCGGCGATCGTGAGCGGTCCGCTGAGGTTCTTGAGCGACGCCTCGCCGATCAGCATTTTTCCCATCATGCGCAGCGTCAGCACGGACACCTGCCAGGTCCGCACGGCCCCTTGCCACAGGCCATCGACAAAGCCGTAGCGCACGGTCACGAGCTCAGGGGCGGTGCCCACAAAAGCATCGATACGGGGCACCATCGCTCCGTTCATGGGCTTGAGTTCGGGGGTGACCTGGAGTACCAGGGACTGGCCGGCCCGGATGACCTGCCAGGTCTGGGGGGCTACAGACGCCCTGCCCACGCCGGGCATGGGAACCGAGGTCCGGATGACTTCACGCAAATGCTGCCCGTCCGTGATGTCGGTATCGCCTATACGCACAACCATATCGCCGGCATGCAGGCCGGACTTTGCGGCAGCACCGCCGGCCATGACTTCCCCAATCACAGGACCGGTCCACGGCCCCAGGATGCCTATCTTGCGAAATAGCTGCGCATCGGCTTCGGGAGCGCCCAGCGTGCTAAGCGGCAGACGCACTGTTTGCCCCGCGCCCCCCCCGCCCAGCGCCAGCGTAAGGTCGCGGCCGTCCAGCGCGCCTTGGGTCAGGCGCCAGCGCAAATCTTCAAAAGATCGGACCTCCTGGAGTTCATCGCCTTCAAAAGCCGCCTGCTCTACCGTTTCGTGGCCACGCAGGCCGGCTTTTTCCGCAAGCGAACCAGCCACCGGGCTGGCCAAAACTGCCTTGGGCTCCTGCAAACCGCTCCAGTTCAGGATCGCGTACAGCAATATGGCCAGCAGCAGGTTGGCCGCCGGGCCAGCCGCCACCACGGCGGCACGGGATCTGAGCGGCTGTGTGTTGAAGGCCAGATGGCGCTCGCCAGGGTCAACGGGCGCTTCGCGCTCGTCCAGCATCTTGACGTAGCCGCCCAGGGGCAGCATGCCGATGGAAAATTCCGTCGTTTTGTTCTTGAGCTTCCAGGTGTAGATGGGCTTGCCGAAGCCGATGGAGAACTTCAGGACCTTGATCCCGAAGGCCACGGCCATGCGGTAGTGCCCGTACTCGTGCACGGCAATCAGGATGCCTAGTGTTACAGCAAAGGAAATCAGGGTTAGCATGTCAGGGCTCCAGTCGTTCGGCAATATGGAGAGCGGCGCGGCGTGCCCGCCCATCCAGCCCGAGCAGGCCCTCAATATCACCTACATCTGAGGGCGCCACCGCCTCCAAAGTTGCGTGATTTACATAGTGAATATGGTCAAAGCGAATGCGTTTTTCAAGAAAGGCGGCAACGGCCACCTCGTTGGCCGCATTCAGTACGGCCGTGCTTCCGACAGGGCCGTTCAGCACCTCCCAGGCCAGCGGTAGCCCGGGAAAGCGCGCGTCGTCAGGCACTTCAAAGGTCATGGTAGCCAGCGCCTTGAAATCCAGGGCCTTGGCCCCTGAGGTCACCCGATCGGGCCAGGCCAGCCCGTAGGCGATGGGAACGCGCATGTCGGGCGTTCCCAACTGAGCCACCACCGAGGTGTCGCGGTACTGCACCATGGAGTGGATGATGCTCTGGGGATGAATCACCACTTCGATCTGCTCCGGCATCAGGCCGAACAGGTACTTCGCTTCGATCACCTCCAGCGCCTTGTTCATCATGGTGGCCGAGTCGACCGAAATTTTTCGGCCCATCACCCAGTTCGGGTGAGCGCATGCCTCATCGGGCGTGACATGGCGCAAGCTGGCGGCATCGCGGGTGCGGAAGGGCCCGCCAGAGGCGGTCAGGATGATTTTTTCGACCCGGTCGCGCCAGGTCGCGGCATCCTCGGGCAGGGACTGGAAGATGGCCGAATGCTCGCTGTCTATGGGCAGCAGCTTTGCGCCGCCGGCACGCACCGCGTGCATGAATACCTCACCGCCCACCACCAGCGCTTCTTTGTTGGCGAGCAACAGACGCTTGCCCGTGCGCGCAGCCGCCATGCAGGGCGCCAGACCCGCCGCCCCGACAATCGCCGCCATGACGGTGTCCACCGACTCATGGGAGGCAATCATTTCCAGCGCATCGGGCGCAGACAGCACTTGCACTGGCAGTCCGTGGGCCTTGACCTTGTCCGCCAACAGGCGTGCATGCGGCTCGCTCGCCATCACGGCGTAGCGCGGCTTGAACTGCACGCACTGTGCCAACATCAATTCGGTTTGAGTCGCCGCGCTCAACGCGAACACTTCAAAACGATCGGGATGGCGCGCAATCACGTCTAGCGTGTTGACCCCTATGGAGCCGGTGGAGCCCAGAACGGTGACGCGCTGCTTGCTGAATGACATACAGGAGAAATTTAAAGGGAGGCCAGCATCATCGCCAGGGGCAGCGTGGGCAACAGGGCATCAACACGGTCCAGCACCCCGCCATGGCCGGGCAACAGGCCGCTGGAGTCCTTGACGCCCGCGCTGCGTTTGATCAGCGACTCAACAAGGTCACCCACCACGCTCATGGCAGCCAGAAAAATGACCGCCAGCAGCATAATTACCAGGCCGTGGTTCGCAGCCAACCGGCTGTAAAGCGAGGCTTCGCCCCAAAAACCTGCACCGCCCGCGGCAGTGCCCGCATAGACCCAGGCGAGCGACAGCACGACCACACCGGCCATACCGCCCCACACGCCTTCCCAGCTCTTGCCTGGGCTGATCGAGGGCGCTAGCTTGCCCTTGCTGATACGGCCGCCAAAAGTGCGCCCCGCGAAGTAGGCAAAGATGTCGGCCACCCAGACCAGCAGCAAAATCGACAGCAGAAAATTAATGCCGATGACACGGGCCTGGGCGACGGCCAGCCAAGCGAGCCACAGCGCAACCAGCCCCCCTACCAACCGCAGCGCCTTGGGAATGCGCGGCCAGCCAGCTACGCCATTACGCAGCAACCAGCCGCCGGCCAGCACCCAGACGGCCCCGGCAGCGGCCCAGAGAATAGGCAAGGATTTATCCAACAGGCCGCCGTACCAGGACAGCGCGCAGGCCGCCACGCACACCAGGCCCAGACCCACCGACATGCCCTGCCCGTAGCCATTGAGGCGGCCCCACTCCCAGGCACCCGCCGCGATCAGCAGCAGCGCCACGGCGCAAAAGGGCTGGGGGGTTGAGTAAAAAAGTGCGGGCAGCAGGATGGCCAGCAGAACAATCGCCGTGATCACACGCTGTTTGAGCATCAGGCCACCTTTGCATTGTCGTTGTTGCCCTGGGCGCTGACCTGTGCGGAGGTCTGGCCAAAGCGCCGTTCGCGGGTGCGAAAAACGGCAATCGCCTCATCGAGCGCTGCCTCGTCGAATTCGGGCCACAGCTTGTCGGAAAAATGCAGTTCCGAATAGGCCGCCTGCCAGAGCAAGAAGTTGCTAATGCGCAGCTCGCCACCCGTGCGTATCAGCAGGTCCGGGTCGGGCACATGCGCCATCGCCATCGCCCGGTCCAGCGACAACTCGGTGATGGCCTCGCCGCGGCTCGCCAGCTTCTGCGCGGCCTGCGCGATGTCCCAGCGGCCACCGTAATTGAAGCAGACATTAAAGACCAGCCGGCTGTTGGCCGAGGTATCCAGTTCGGCCTTTGCCAAGCCGGCCCTGACCTTCTCGGAGAGCCGCTCACGGTCGCCGATGAAGTGCAACTGCACGCCGTTTTCATTGAGGCTGGGCACTTCCTTGGCCAGCGACAAAGCCAGCAGTTCCATCAAGCCGGAGACCTCTTCGGAAGGCCGATTCCAGTTTTCCGATGAAAACGCGAACACTGTCAACACGCCAATGCCGCGCTCCAGACAGGCGCGCACGCAACGGCTCAGCGAATCAACACCCTGCTTGTGGCCCGCGATACGGGGCAAAAACCTTTTGGTCGCCCAGCGGCCATTGCCGTCCATGACGATGGCAATGTGGCGCGGAACTTGGGAGTTTGTGGCCATGGAGAGTTCAGGCCAGACGCTGGAGCGTCAAACCGCCATGATGTCTTGTTCCTTGCCGGCGACCAGTTTGTCGACTTCGGCAATGAAACGGTCTGTGAACTTCTGGATATCGTCCTGCGCGCGGCGCTCGTCGTCCTCGGACGCGAGTTTTTCCTTGACCAGTTTCTTGATGCCGTCGTTGGCATCGCGGCGCAGGTTGCGAATCGCAACCTTGGCGTGTTCGCCCTCGGAACGCACGACCTTGGTGAGCTCCTTGCGGCGCTCCTCGGTCATCGGAGGCATTGGGACGCGAATCAGGTCGCCCTGCGTCGCCGGGTTGAGCCCGAGGTCGGAATCACGGATGGCTTTTTCAATCTTGGCGCCCATGCCCTTTTCCCAAGGCGAGACGCTGATGGTGCGCGCGTCGAGCAGCGACACATTGGCAACCTGGCTGATCGGAACCATGGAGCCGTAGTAGTCGACATGCACGGTGTCGAGCAGGCCAGGGTTGGCGCGGCCGGTGCGGATCTTGGTCAGGCCGTTCTTGAACGAGTCGATGGACTGCAGCATTTTTTGCTCTGCCAGCTGCTTGACTTCAACAATGCTCATGGTCGAATCTCCGGATTTTTATAGCGAAAAAAGCAAGCCGTGCAAGGCCCAAATTTAGACGTGAACCAGCGTTCCCTCGTCTTCGCCTTGCACCACGCGCTTCAACGCGCCGTGTTTGAAAATGCTGAACACCTTGATGGGCAGCTTCTGGTCGCGGCACAGCGCGAAGGCGGTGGCATCCATGACCTCGAGGTTTTTGCCCATGGCTTCATCAAACGTGATGTTGGTATAGCGCGTGGCCTTCGGGTCTTTCTTGGGGTCCGCAGTGTACACACCGTCGACCTTGGTGGCTTTCAGCACGATTTCAGCGCCGATCTCGGCACCACGCAGCGCGGCCGCCGTGTCGGTGGTGAAAAACGGATTGCCGGTGCCTGCCGCACTGCAAGGCCTTGGGGCGGACATAGGGTTCGACCACGCGTTCAATGCCAATGGCCGACATGACGCGGGCGATCAAGCCGGCTTTGTCCATGGTGTCACCCAGGGCCAGCGCGTTCATCACGGTGGCCAGCATGCCCATGTAGTCGGCGGTGGCGCGGTCCATTCCGACCGAGCCGCCCGCCACGCCGCGGAAAATATTGCCGCCGCCAATCACCACCGCCACTTCGACGCCCATGCGGGTGACCTCGGCGATTTCCTCCACCATGCGCACGATGGTGGCGCGGTTGATGCCGAAGGCATCGTCCCCCATCAAGGCCTCACCTGACAGTTTTAACAAGATTCGCTTGTAGGCTGGCATGTGAGGGGCTTTCTGTGGTTGAAGTGAAGGGGAGTTTAGCGGCCTTCCGGCTAGGCTGAGTGCTTAAGCGGCCTTGGCGGCTGCAACCTGGGCGGCGACTTCGGCGGCGAAATCGTCGACCTTCTTCTCGATGCCTTCGCCCACCACGTACAGCGTGAAGGACTTGATCGTGGTCGC
>Ga0209025_1004428_pt1 | contig 12210 bp, 14 predicted proteins | sample AraplaMF_Col_mLB_FD_184256 | JGI IMG/M metagenome (GOLD analysis project Ga0209025, IMG submission 184256) | Arabidopsis root microbial communities from the University of North Carolina, USA - plate scrape MF_Col_mLB (SPAdes) (version 2) | ecosystem: Host-associated > Plants > Roots > Endosphere... | reverse complement strand
CTGTTTGGCATCGAGCATGAATACGGCCAGGTTCGGCTGGAGGCCAATCTGCTGCACTGTTTCATCGACCGTCGGCTCGCGCCTGGCTATATCGGCTGGGCCGTCGCGGGTGCCGGCATCCAGCAGATAGGTCTGGCCAGGCGAATGCCGGCCGCAGGCGCCTCCTTGCCGGCCAAGCAGGAATGGATGGCCGCTTTCATGGCCAAGATCTCGCCGCACGTGGACATTGGCGATGCCGCGCCCCTGGCCACGCGGGCCGGGATGATTCCTTGCGGCGGGGTGTTGCCGCGGGTATCCGATGCACGCGTCATGCTGGTGGGCGATGCCGCCGGCATGGTGTCGCCTGTCACGGCCGGCGGTATCCATACGGCCCTGCAACATGGCGACGCGGTGGGTGGCGCAGTGGCCGCATTCTTGCAGGCCGGCGCCGCCGAGGGCCGCGACCCGGCGGACCCCATGCATGGCCTGGTGCGGCACTATCCGAAATTTCGCGCCAAGCGCACGCTGCGCTGGCTGTTCGACCACTTCCAGGCCGACTGGATTTTCAACCTGGCCCTGGACACCGAACCCATGCGGCAGGCGGCCCGCATGGTGTACTTTCACCGGCGCGGCAAACCCGGGTAGTGTCTGCTGTCTGGGCCCCTGGCCTAGATCAGCCCGTACCAGCCCAGCAGCGCGCCCGCGCCCAGCAGCCACAGCAGGTGGATGCGGGTGCGCCAGACGATGAGGGCCGACGCGGCCGTCACCAGCCACACCGGCCAGTCCTTCAGTGAGCTGCCGTTTGCGCTGGCCAGGATCCAGCTGGTGGCGATCAGCAGCGCCACCACGATGGGACCCATGCCTTGCTTGAAAGCGCGCACAGCCCGCAGTTCGCGGTTGCGGTGGCCCCACTGCGCGGCCGTGTAGGTCAGCGTGGTGCTCGGAATCAAAATACCCAGCATCGTCACGAACACGCCCAGCAGCCCGGCCAGCATGCCGCCGGCGTTCAGGCCTACGTTCCAGCCCAGCAAGGCGATGAACAGCACGTTGGGGCCAGGCGCCGACTGCGCGATGGCGATGGACGCGTTGAACTGCGCGTCCGTCAGCCAGTGCTGCTTGTCGACCAGGAAGCGGTGCATGTCGGGCGCAGTGGTGATGGCCCCGCCTACCGATAGCAGCGACAGCGAGAGGTAATGCAGGAACAGGTCGAACCAGTCGCGCGCACCGAAGGCCAGGTGCAGCGTTTGCAGCGATTCGTTCATGGCTTGAGCTTCCGGTAGGCCAGCACGCAGGCCGCCAGGCCCAGGCTCAGCAGCACATACGCCAGCGGGATGTGCAGCAGCGCGATGGACACAAAGCACAACAGGCCCAGGCCCACGCAAAGCTGCATGCCCAGCACATTGCTCTTGAGGGCACCAAAGAGCTTGAGGCCGGTTGCCGCGATCAGCCCGGCCGCCACCGCGCCCATGCCGCGCAGCGCGCCCGCCACGCCGGGGTGCCCGGCGAACTGTGCATACAGCACCGCCAGCAGCAGCACCAGCACCAGCGGCAGCGTCAGCATGCCGGCCAGCGCCGTCATCGCGCCCTTGAGGCCGAAATAACGCCCGCCCACCATCAAGGAGAGGTTGACCACATTGGGGCCGGGCATGATTTGCGCCACCGCCCAGTCTTCGATGAACTCCTCGCGCGTCATCCAGCGCTTTTTCTCGACCAGTTCTCGTTGCACGACGGCGAGGACGCCGCCGAAGCCCTGCAGGGCCAACAAGGTGAATGAAACAAAGAGGTCGGTGAGGGAGTTGGGTTGCGGACGCTGTTCCGCGGGCGGGGGGCTCATGCGTCCATTATCGCCGTGGGTGCCGCTGGGCGTGCTGCGTCGGCAAGAAGCCGAGGTGCTTCATCTGCTATTGAAACAATAGCGTAGTACTCGTGATCGGCGATGGTTGGGCCACGCTTGCGCGCACATGTATGCGCCTAAAGCTTTAGCTCCCAGGTCTCGCCCACGAGTTCATGGCCGAAGCCCCGATAGGGCTCGCTCTTGACCAGCTTGAAGCCGCGTTTGGCGTAAATCGCACGCGCCGCCGTCAGGCAGGCGTTGGTCCAGAGCACCATTTTTTTGTAGCCCTTGGCCCGCGCGAAGGCGATGCATTCGTCCGACAGCCGTCCGCCCAGCCCCAGGCCGCGCGCCCCCGGCGTGAGGATCAGCATGCGCAACTGCGCCACCGTGGCCGACTTGCGCACCACGAAGACCGCGCCCACGCGCTCTCCGTCGAGTTCGGCGATCCAGCATTTCTCGCAATCGGGCCGGTGGTTCTTGAGGTACTTTCCCGCGATGTCGGCCACCAGCGCTTCGAACTCGCTGTTCCAGCCGTATTCGCGCGCATAGATTTCGCCATGCTGCTGCACCACCCAGCCCATGTCGCCGGGCCGCGGGTCGCGCAGCACCGCGGTGCGCGTGGCCGCCGCCTCGCCCGGGCCGGCCAGCAGGCGCTGCACCGTGGTCATGGCGCTCACCACCTTGTGCTGATCGTCCGGCGCCAGCCCGGCCAGCAGGGCGGCCGCCTCGTCGCGCGACTGCTGCTGCAGCGGCGCGAACACCGCATGCCCGGCTTGCGTCAGCATGAGCAGGCTTTGCCGCGCATCGGCCGGCGAAGGCACGCGCGCCAGCCAGCCCCTGGATTCAAAGCGGCGCAGTATGCGGCTCAGGTAGCCCGCATCCAGCGCCAGGTCGCGCCCCAGCTCGGTCGCCGTGGGCTGGTCGCGGTGGGCCAGCTCGTACAGCACCCGCACTTCCGTCAGCGAAAACTCGCTGCCCAGGTAAGGATCCAGCACGCCGATGCGCTGCGTGTAGAAGCGGTTGAAGCCGCGAATCGCCTTGATGTGCGCCGTGGTGGCTGCCGGTGTGGAGGCAGCCGGCGCGGGGAGGATGGGGGAGCTTGAAGAGGCCATGGCGGCTATCGTCAAGCAATTAATTGACAAAGTCAAGTAATTGATTTCCCGGGCCAACCCCGGCTGCAGGCGCGGCCCGGGCTTCAGATCACCCGCCTCGGCGCCGCGGTGGCTGCATCGCCGCTATTGGGCATGCCCGTCGGCTCTATCAGCAGCAGGTGCGCTTCCTGGGCCGCGCGCGGCCGGTGCCGCACGCCGCGCGGCACCACATGGAGCTGCCCGGGCATGAGCTTCACGGTGGGCTGGCCCTCGATGTCGATGTGCAATTCCCCTTTGAGCACCAGGAAGAAGTCGTCGCTCTCCGGATGCGAATGCCAGCTGTACTCGCCCTGCACCTTGACCACCATCACGTCGTGCCCGTTGAATTCGCTCACGGTGCGCGGCTGCCAGTGGCCTTCAAAGCTCGCGAGCTTGGCCTGCAGGTCTATGGCGTTGGTTTTCATGGAACTCCTCTTGCTTGTCGTGCGTTGCTGTGGAAGAGGGGAGTCTGCTTGTCCGCGCGGGCCGCGTCTTGTACGATTGTTTCATGCACCCTGCCCAGCAACCCACCGCCCAGGACTGGGCGCGCTTTCGTCCTGGCGCGCTGGCCGGCGTGACGCAGATGAAGGCCCATTTCACCGAGCACAGCTTTGAGCGCCACAGCCACGAAACCTATTCCATAGGCGTCACCGCCTCCGGCGTGCAGACCTTTCATTGCGGCGGCACCCTGCACGCCAGCCTGCGCGGCGACGTCATCCTCTTCAACCCCGACGAGCCGCACGACGGCCAGCGCGGCACGCAGGAAGGCTTTGGCTACAGCATGCTGTATGTGGCGCCGCATGTTGTGGATGAATGCCGCGACAAGGAGGCCGGCGCCGACATGGCCGCCTACTTCCGCCAGCCCGTGGTGCGCGACGCCGCCATGGGCCGTGCGTTGGCACAGGCCATAGGCGCCGCCGGCCAGGCCCAGGAGTCGCTGCGCGCCGAGGAACTCACCCGCGACGTGCTGGTGCGCCTGCTGCAGCGCTACGGCGAACACCGCAGTACCGGTGGTGATGCCAAAGCGGCAGGCGCCGCCCGCATGCTCCGCATCCGCGACTACCTGCGCAGCCACTACGACCAGGACATCACCGTTGACGCCTTGGCGCAGGAGGCCGGCCTCTCGCGCGTGCACCTGACCCGCGCCTTCGCCCGGCAATTCGGCGTGCCGCCCCACATCTACCTCAACGCCGTGCGCCTGGAGCGCGCCCAGTCCGCCATGCTGGCCGGGCAGGGCCTGGCCGAAGTGGCCGCCGCCTGCGGCTTTGCCGACCAGAGCCATTTCAGCCGGCGCTTCAAGGGCAGTGTGGGGCTGGCGCCCGGGGCCTGGTTGCGGCAGATGAAGCTGGGGGATCTTTCCGTATGACAGCTCATGCAAGCGCGACAAAAAGCAGGAAAACCGCAACCGTCAGCCACCTATGGCCATAAGGAAACGTCTTCTCATTGCATTTATCGGCTGGATGCTGATCGAGTTGGCCATCTTCGTCTATGGGGTGCCACACTTGCGCGGCAGGACGCTCTCCAAGTTGTGGTCGCTGTATTGGCTCGCCGCTGGAGTCTGGGTCCTCATGCCTCTGCTGAAAATCGCGGGTACGGCCATGGACAAGGAAAAAGCGCGCGGATCAATCCATTCGGATGAAGGCTAGCGCTAAAGGCTTGGAGACGGGGTGGAAGAATGCGCAAAAATCGCCGACGTTGACCCATGATTGACGCCTTCGCCGTCCTTTGCTGCTTGATCGGTGGCCTGTTCCTGTTTGGGGCCTGGAAGGTCCTGATTTCCAGGCATGAGCCGGAGGTCCGGCGCCAGCCCGTGAGTTGGGCCGACATCCTTCTGGAGTTGCTGACGGGCGGCGACTGGATTGAGCCCGCTGCGGTTGATCGCTTCACCGCGGTCCTTGTGTTGTTTTTGATCGGTATGTTTTTTCTTTGGGGCGGGCTTTATGTCGGGCTGGCATGGGGCGACGTTGTCGTGGTTTGATGCCGCGGAAAATCCGTCTCCGCATCGCGGCCCCCGTCGCGAATGCGGCATTCTCCTACACACTGTTACTTTTGGCTTGGCTATATTGAAGTGGCGGCCTTGTCAGGGTCGCATCACTCCTCTGGAATTTCCAGTTTTGAGGCCCGGGCCGTCCGGGTTTTTTTTTGCCTGGGTTCGCTTGTGACGTTGTATGTATGCACAGTCAGCCTTTTCTTCACGCCGTGATCCCAAGCAGGAGCCGGCACACGCCATGATGGCCAATACCGTCCTGCCGGTGGACTCCGTCAGCATCGAACGCTTTCGCCTGCTGGTGGATTCCGTGGTGGATTACGGAATCTTCATGCTCGACCCGGGCGGCCATGTGGTCTCATGGAACGCCGGCGCGACCCGCATCAAGGGCTACACCGCCGACGATGTCATCGGGCGGCATTTCTCCATGTTCTACACCGAGGATGCCCAGGCCACCGGCTGGCCGCAGCAGGAGCTGGAATTCGCCAAGAAAAGAGGCCGCTTCGAGGACGAAGGCTGGAGGGTTCGCAAGGACGGCTCGCGCTTCTGGGCCAATGTGGTCATCACCTCGCTGACCGACCCCGACGGAACGCACGCGGGATTCGCCAAGGTGACCCGCGACCTGACGGAAAGGCGCAGGCAGGAAGAGGCCCTGCGGGAAAGCGAGGAGCGCCTGCGCCTGATGGTGGAGGGCGTGCAGGACTACGCCATCTTCATGCTGGATCCCGAGGGCATCATCCAGAGCTGGAACAGCGGCGCGCAGATTCTCAAGGGCTATACCGCCGCCGAAGCCATAGGCCGGCATTTCCGCATGTTTTACCGGCCTGAGGAACTGGCGCTGGGCATGCCGGAAAAGCAATTGCACTCAGCGCTCGAAAAAGGCCGCGCGGAAGAAGAGGGCTGGCGCGTCCGCAAGGACGGCACCCGGTTCTGGGCCAATGTGGTCATCACCGCCATACGCGATGCCGAAGGGCAGCTGCGCGGCTTCGCCAAGATCACCCGCGACATGTCGGAGCGCCGCAGGCTCGAGGAACTGGAACGCTCCAGCCGGCGCATGAATGAATTCCTGGCCATGCTCGCGCATGAGCTGCGCAACCCGCTCGCGCCGATACGTAACGCTGTCACCGTCCTGCAGCTTGAGCCCTCGCCGAGCCCCGTCGTCAAAAACAGCCGCGAGATGATAGACCGCCAACTGACCCACATGACGCGCCTGGTTGACGACCTGCTGGACGTGGGACGGCTGACCACCGGCAAGATACGGCTCAAGAAAGAAACTGTGCTGTACAACCAGGTCGTGAGCCGCGCCGCGGAGGCCATGCGCCCCATCATGGACGCCAGGCACCACAGTTTTTCCCTGGCGCTGCCGCCGGACGACATTTATGTGGAGGCCGACAGCATCAGGCTCACCCAGGTGATCCAGAACCTCTTGACCAACGCGGCCAAATACACGCCAGCCGGTGGGCGCGTCACGCTGCGCTGCTGGGTGGAGGGCGCCCAGGTATGGACTGAGGTATCCGACAACGGCCTGGGCCTTACCAAGACCGCCATCCAGGAGATCTTCGAACTGTTCTCGCAGGGCGACATGCAATCGGCCGCCAAGGAAAGCGGCCTGGGCATAGGCTTGACGCTGGCCAAGTCGCTGGTGGAGATGCACGGAGGCGTGATCAGCGCCGAAAGCGACGGCCCCGACCAGGGAAGCCGGTTCAGGTTTTCGATTCCCGGCGCGAGCCTGGGCCAGGCAGTGGCGGTGGATGCGCCCACGAAAAAATTCCTGGTCATTGACGACAACCGCGATGCGGCCGACAGCCTCGCGGAAGTCCTCAGGCTGCTCGGCTATTCGGCCAAGGTCGCCTACAACGGGCCCGACGGGCTGGACATCGCGAAAGACTACGAGGCGGACGCCGTCCTGGTCGACATCGGCATGCCCGGCATGAACGGTTTTGAGGTTGCCGGCCGCTTGCGCGATTTGCCGCACCGCTCCCGTATGCTCATCGCGGCCGTGACCGGCTATGGCCATGAAGAGGACAAGGGTCGCACCCAGGCCGCCGGCTTCGACTGCCATCTGGTCAAGCCGGTTGATCTTCAGGCCCTCGAAGACCTGATCCGGCGCATGGCCTGAGGCGCCAACGCACCTGGCGCGGCGTCAACGCGGCAGCAGTGCTTTCGCCAGCAGCCGGCCTATGGCCCGCTCAAACGCGGCGTCTTCTTTCCATTGCTTGAATTCCGCAAGTGCCGGGGCAGGGCCGGCGCCTTGCTGGAAGGCCGCCATTTTTGCCAGCAGGCTTTGGAAGCGATTCGCACGCGCGGCGCTGTCGATGTGCCGGATTCCTTCAGAAGAAAGCTGTTTTGAAAGCGGCGAGCGGCTAGTAGGTACGGCGGGCATATGTCTCCTTGGGGCTTTGCTTGTGGAATGAGCGAATACTGGCAGCCCCGGCGCCGCTGTGCCATGTCATTTTTCACGCCTTCACCGAATAGTTGCACTGAGCCGCATGAAAGGCGCGGAATGCGGCATTTATCCATGACGGCAGCCCTGGGTGTGGGCAACGGGCCAATGAGGAATGAGTCCCCGGCAGTGGTCCCCAGATTCCTTTGGATTAAGCCAACGGTAATCCTGGCTCGACATTGAGCAGGAAAACAGGAACTAATTTTGGTGAAAAATTACGTTTCCGCCGGGTGCTGTTTGATGCACCCCTGGTGTGACGCATCATCCTGCCATCGCTGATTCACCGCCTTGCCGGGTTCGCATCACACGCCATGGGCACCTTCACTTCCCAGCCGGAACTTCCTGAAAAGGTTGCCACAGCCTTTGTGGATGCAACGCGTGCCCGTTGGTCGTTCCCGCAGGTTGAGCTTTACGAGAAAGAGGCTCTGGTCATGGTGACGGTGGAAACGCTGCCATCAGACGGAAAAGACATCGACCCGGCGCTGAAAAAATCCGTGGCACAGGCCCTTAACAAGCTGATACCCGCCGATCCCGATCACAAGTTCGGTTTGTGGATGGTGGTTTTCTGCTGCGAGGGGCATGTTTACGACACGATTCATCCGAGTGAGTTTAATGATTGAGATGCGAACGGATTTTTTTGGATTGCGTCAGCAGAAAAAACCGAACGATAGTTCAAAAAGAAGAACCCGGGATGGCCCGGCTGCTACTGTATTAAAAATCCCCACAACTGTCCTCATATCGGGAGGGAGTCTTGTTGGGGGGATTCAGCGGCTACGAGGGCCGCCCAGTTTTTTCACGGCCTAGGCTTGGCGCCTGTGGTCGACGTGACACAAAGCAATGCGACTGGCACCGAAGGGTGCAGCCAGCCCGGGTTTCTGGACGCCTGGATTATTAGTACAAGAATGCTATTAAGGGTAGGGTAGTCCCCCATTTCACTAGGCACCTTGCTTTGCGTCATTGCTGTCCCTCTGCAGCGAATGTGTCGGGAACCCTATACTGCATAGTTAACGACTCGTGGAGGAGCACCAATGGCAACTAAAAATGATCTGAAAAGCACAGAGGATGTAACTTTCGAGGAGGGCGACTTTCAGGAACTACCTCCCGGTGACATCGTTGCGTATAACGAACTCCGATCTTGTGCCGACCTATATCGTATGTACGTAAGTCAGGCGTTGGACATCAGCCCGGACTTTCAGCGCGACGTGGTGTGGAAGTCTCCCGCGCAAACTCGCTTTGTGGACTCATTGATCAAGCAGTTGCCTATTCCTAGCCTATGCTTCTCGTATAGCTATAAGACTGAGGAGTGGCAAGTCATTGATGGGTTGCAGCGTATTTCCACCATCATAAAGCTGCTTAATAAGGATTCGGATTGGACTCTTTCCTCGCTCCCTGATGTGGATCCTCGCATCTCGGGTACTTCTGTCGCGGAATTCCATAGTAAATCTCCGGACCTGAGCAAACTGTTGCGTCGCGTGGAGAATGCGACTTTACCAGTGACAGTCCTCCGTTGTGATCCTTCGTTGGAGGCTCATAGCAACTATCTATTTACGATTTTTCACCGGCTTAATACCGGAGGAATGCGGCTGAACAACCAGGAGATCAGAAACTGCATATTCTCTGGTGAGCTAAATCAGCTGTTAAAGGATCTCGATAACAACAAGGATTGGCTGAAGCTGAATGGATTGAGCCGGGCCACTCCCGATCGTTTCAGAAGACAAGAGATCATTTTGCGTTTCTTTGCTTTTCATGAGGGATTCGAAACGTATACCGAAGGCCTTGCTCGGTTTTTGAACGAGTACATGAGAAAGAATCGTAATCTCTCAAAGCAGCGCATCCAAGTCAAAAGAGCTTTGTTTGAAAAGACGGTTGACGTAATAAATCAGAAGCTGGGTAGCAAGATCGCTCAGCAGCGACTAAACCTTGCAGTTACTGAGGCTTTGTTAGTGGGTGTCGGCAGAAATGTCGATAAGCTTGCTCGTGAGACTCCTGCGAAAGTTGGAAGACGGTTCAATGAGCTAGTAAGTGATGAAGAGTTTAGTGAAGGTCGATTGCTCGAAGGGCTGTCTAAAACGGGCAGAGTTCAAGGACGACTTGGGGCGGCGGTGAAGTCGTTCGGCTAACTTAGGTCGAAGATGATCCCCGTTACCTATATAAAAAGAAATATTAGTACTCTCTCGGCGAGCTATAAAGCTTCGAAGAAGCCATTGCATTTTCTGCTTTATTCAAAGCTCACAATAATCGAAGCAGGGGGGTGGGTTGAGATGTCGATGGACGACATCGTTCTGCGTTGCGGGAGAAGGCTCAAGCAACCCCCCAATGTTGCTCATCTTGAAAAGATAGTCGAAAAAACCTGGGGCTTCGACTACAACAAAAATTTTCGCCCTATGCTTATGCAGGCGGTGGGCTTTGTTGCGGTTGAGAAAATTGAGGCGGCAATAGATGGAGCGAAGTTTGCGAAAATGCTTGCTGCGCTTGGAAATTTGAAGACCGCGAGAAATAATGTCGCCCATACCTATGTCAAGTATCTAACTCCAACTGCACCTATACCGGCGCCAGGCGTAACCACTTCCTATTTCAATGACATCTATGATGGCTTGGTGGAAGTGGAGACGGTCATGAAGGGGTTGAAACTCATTTAGCGGTATTGGAAAATTTCTTTGAGTCCGTTGGTTCCGAGCAACGTACGCTTTGCGCTGCTAATGCGAGTGCCAAAGCGACGCCGACTTTGTAGCTCGTCCGCTGAGCACTAAACGCACGACCTCATTTTCTTCAGCGGGCTCCTCTGCAATAGACGATGCATCGAGGGTTCAAATCTCCGTTTCCGCCACCCCTAAACCGACATCCCCCCAGACACCTCAATCACCGCGCCATTCACATAACTCGCCTCGTCACTCGCGAGGAAGGCGTAGACATTGGCAATCTCTTCAGGCCGGCCCAGGCGTTTGAGCGGCACGTGGGCTTCCATTTCCTTCAAGACCTTTTCGGGAATGGTGTCCAGGATGTGTGTGGCGACAAAGCCCGGCGCGACGGCGTTGACGCGCACGCCTTTGGGGCCTAGTTCGCGGCTCCAGGTTTTGGTGAAGCCTATGACGCCGAACTTGCTGGCGGCGTAGTTGGTCTGGCCGAAGTTGCCGTAGATGCCGACGACGGAGCTGGCGTTGAGGATGACGCCGTTGCCCTGGGCGACCATGGTGTCGGCGACGGCTTGTGCGCAGTGGAAGACGCCGCGCAGGTTCACGTCTATGACTTTGTCGAATTGTTCGAGTGTCATTTTTTGCAGGCGCGCGTCCTGGGTGATGCCGGCGTTATTGACCAGCACGTCGATGCGGCCGAACTGGTCTTTGACCTTGCCGACCACGGCATCGACCATGGCGCGCTGGGTCACGTCCATCACATAGCCGACGGCCTGGGCGCCGAGGGCTTGGCATTGCTTGACGGCCTCGTCGACGCCGGCTTGCTTGACGTCGCAAACGATAACGGTGGCGCCTTCTTTGGCAAATTTAAGGGCGGTGGCCAGGCCTATGCCCTGGGCGGCGCCGGTGATGAGGCTGATCTTGTTCTGGAGTCTTGGCATGTGAGGGAAGGTTAGGGTGGACGAAAGGATAAGAAGCGCAAGGATACCGTTCAATACACCGGCTGGTGTTGGCGGATCGCGTTCTTGACCGCGTCGCTGAGCGCGAAGCCGGGGCCGAACTTTGCCGCCAATTCATCGCAGCGCCGGGCAAAGGCATCAACACCCATGCCGTAGATGAATTGCATGGCGCCGCCCGTCCAGGCCGGAAAGCCTATGCCGAAGATGGAGCCTATGTTGGCATCGTGCACGGTGCTGAGTACGCCTTCACTGAGGCAGCGGGCGGTCTCCACGGCCTGGCGGTAGAGCAGGCGGTCTTTGAGTTCGCCGATATCCCAGGCAGTGTCGGGCTTCTCGAACAGGGGTTTGAGCTCGGGCCACAGCTGCTTCTTCGCGCCGGGCTCTGTGGGGTAGTCGTAAAACCCGCCGCCGGCTGCGCGGCCCGGGCGTTTTAATTCTTTCACCATGCGCTCGGCCAGCAGTTCGCCGGGTGTGGCGGTGTAGGTCTTGCCCTCGGCCGTGAAGTCGCTGCGGGTCTGGTCCAGCACGTGCACGCTCAGCGAGAGGGCGGTTTCATCGAGCACGGCCAGCGGGCCTACGGGCATGCCGGCCTGGATGCCGGCGTTTTCGATGGCGGCGGCCGGTATGCCTTCACCCAGCATGGCCGCGCCTTCCATCACAAAAGTGCCGAAGGTGCGGCTTGTGTAAAAGCCGCGCGAGTCGTTGACGACGATGGGAATCTTGCCCAGGGCCTGCACATAGTCGAAGGCGCGGGCCACGGTTTCGTCGTCGGTCAATTTGCCGCGGATGATCTCGACGAGCTTCATCTTCTCGACCGGGCTGAAGAAGTGGATGCCTATGAATTTTTCAGGGCGGTCGCTGGCCGTGGCCAGGCTGGAGATGGGCAGCGTGGAGGTGTTGGAGGCAAAGAAGCCGCCTTGCGCCAGCAGCGGCTCGGCCTCCTGCGTGACCTTGGCGTTGAGGTCGCGGCGCTCGAACACGGCTTCGATGATGAGCTCGCAGCCGGCCAGGTCGGCAGCCTGATCGGTCGCGGTGATGCGTGAGAGCAGGGCGCTTTGCTCGGCGGCGGTCATGCGGCCTTTCTCGACGCGCGGTGTGGTGATCTTCGCGCTGTAGGCCTTGCCAGCCTCGGCCTTGTCCCGGCTGACATCCTTGAGTACGGTGGCGATGCCCCGGCTGGCCTGCGCGTAGGCGATGCCCGCGCCCATCATGCCTGCGCCCAGGATGCCGACCTTGTTGGGCCTG
>Ga0209025_1004427_pt1 | contig 12210 bp, 12 predicted proteins | sample AraplaMF_Col_mLB_FD_184256 | JGI IMG/M metagenome (GOLD analysis project Ga0209025, IMG submission 184256) | Arabidopsis root microbial communities from the University of North Carolina, USA - plate scrape MF_Col_mLB (SPAdes) (version 2) | ecosystem: Host-associated > Plants > Roots > Endosphere... | reverse complement strand
TCTGCAACTTCGATGAAACCGAAACCTTTTTCGCTGTTAAACCATTTTACTTTACCTGTTAATGTCATGGTAATGCCTCCTAAAATTTAAAAAGATTACAATATGATCGGCCTTATTTGAATGAAAAATAAAAGTTCACATATTATCAAAAACCAATAAGTAGTACAAAATGTTCCTGATTGATACTTGATAATATGCAAAGAAAATATAGTGTTAAATTGACCTTAATTACTATCTTACAACAAATGGTGGGAAATAGCAAGTGCTGGTAATACCAGTGAATAATCTTGGTGATAATAGTAAAACGCACAAAGTCATCTCTTTTATTTATATATTATTCCAAATGTGGGTTTATGCTAAACATTGAATGTTTTTATTGGAAATTTGTGTTAGGAAAACGATATATAGTATAAGAATAGTGCTGATGTATTTGTTAAGGAGGCGAGAATATTGCAATTTAAAATAATTGAATCAGCCAAAGAAGGAAGAAAAAAAGTTCATCCAATATTTGCTGTTATACTTGCAATTGTATTTTTAACTTTAGGTGAATTGTTCATGTTATTTATGTTGTTTTTACCGAAAGCAGAAACACTTTTAATGAAGGCGATTTATAGCAATATTGAGATGATATTGTCATTTGGCGGTGCTATATTTTTTGTTTTTTTATGGATTAGATTCGCAGAAAAAAGATCAATTGCATCTATTGGCTTTTGGAGAAATCAATGGATAAGAAAATATTTGAGAGGTGCATTAATAGGTTTTGTTTTCATTTCAATACCAGTCATGCTACTTTTATTAACAGGAAATGTACAACTACAAATGCAACAAATCACGCCAACCGCTATACTTGGAATTGTGGGATCTTTAGTTGCTTTTTTAATACAAGGTGCAACAGAAGAAATCGTTGTTCGAGGTTGGTTATTTCCAGTGCTTTCTATTAGAAGCCGTATATGGATCGGAATTGTTGTAACTTCTTTTTTATTTGGTTTTCTTCATTTACTAAATCCAAGTATTACAATTCTTTCAATTTCGAATATAATATTAGTTGGTGTATTTGCAGCTTTTTATGTTTTGAAGGACAGTAGTCTTTGGGGGATATGCGCGTGGCATTCGTTGTGGAATTGGGCACAGTTTAATATTTATGGCTTTGCAGTAAGTGGAATGACGATGTATTCTACGCCACTCTTTAAACCTGTAACAAACGGATCGGAATTCCTCCATGGAGGCTCGTTCGGAATTGAGGGGAGTATCATAACAACAATCATGCTGTCTATCGCTTCAATTGTTTTATGGAGACAGTTATGGGGGGGAAAAGTAAAACAAAGAGATCTAAGTTAATGAAAGTGGGAGAAACAATGGGGATTATAGCATTTGAGGGAGCGAGTGCTGTTGGTAAGAGCAGCACTTGTCGTGAGTTAGAAAAAAATTATGGTGCATACATTATACCTGAAGTGAATGTATTATTTGAAAGACCAAAAAACGAACATAGAACATGGTATCTTGAAAAGCAAGTAGAACGCTGGAAAATAGCAGTGCAGATGTCAGAGCAATATGAATTAGTAATACTTGATGGTGATATTTATCAGCCACTTAGTTATAATTGGTGTTTCCATTTTGATGTATTTAATCAGCCGTTATCTTTAATAGAAAACTTTTATAAAGAAAAGCTGATACATAGGGAAATTGGTTTTCCTGATCAATATTTTTATTTATATACGAATGATGAAGAACTTAGAAAACGGAAAGAATCTGACGAGACAAAAAGAAGAAGAAACTTTGAAAAACATTTACAAATATCAAAATCGTTTCAACGTTATTATGAAAATTTAAATGCTGTTACAGACGGGTATTGCAAAATGATTGATGCGAAAAGTGTAAAATCGAATGAATTAGCAATTGTGAAAAGTTTAAACGATTTAAATGTGTCTGAAGAGAGCCGTTTTGATATTTCGAGGTTAGATGCGATTACGAAGTGGTTAAAAGAACAACGTGCATAAAAACAACGAGTGCTTTATAAGGTGCTCGTTATTTTTTATGTATTATAAATTGATTTTAAAATTTGTAAGTTTGCTTCTTCATTTTTCTTAATGGCATTTGTATATTTAACTAGAAAGAGCTGAGAAGGATAAACCGGTAGTTCACCACAAATATCAATACCATAGACATTTTTATCTCTAATAATAACATGAATATATTTTAAAAGTGTAGAGAGTTTCATATGTCCTTGATCCCAATTTGTAATAGCTATTTTTGAATCTAAAACATCTTTATCAATGCTTACATATATAGTGTTTGTATGAATATGCGAAAGTATTGTATGAGTAGATACTTCATTTGACGTATCTATCGGGAACACTTCTACGCATGAATGATCATTAGAATGTATTGTTAAAGAAGAAGGCCCAATCATAATTACTTTCTTTAATTTCGGGTTATTTTCAAGAGCGAATGATACCCATGAGCCGCAAGAAATAAGAGTTTGTTCATTTTCTTCTTTTAAGTTCATGTCAGTGTGATGATCAAATAAAATAAGGCTAAATGGCTCATCTATTTCTTTTAGTAGTAAATAAGATACATAATGATAATTTCCAGAACCGATAAAAGTAATTCCTTTTTGCTTTCTACGATATAACTCCTGTTTTATCCGCATTAAAGAAGAAGTCTCGCAATACAGGTTTGAGTGCTCTATATGACTAAAATCAATATCTTCATGTGAATAAGAACGAAGTTTATTTTGTAATGAATATGTATCGTCAAAGTTCAAAAAAGTTAAACCGCTATACAATAAACTCATATTTATTCATCTCCTTTATATGTAGGCTAGCATATATTTTTATAAAGTTAAAACGAAATGCTTAGAGGTGGATTTGTATTTGAAATAGATGGGTTATTTTTACAGAATAATCTTTCAATTTATAAAGGAAAGAAATATAATATAAGGAAATACATATGTGGTTCAGGAAATAGAAAATATGAAATGGGATATGTGGGAGGAAACAAGCAAGATGAAAACATTATTTAAAATAATAAGTATAATAGCTGGTATGGCGGTAATCGGAGTAGGTGTAACATATGGCATGCTGTATTTTTTGAATAATAGTAAACCAGCTGCGAAAAAGGCATCACCAGCCGCTCCAGCAGCAGAGGTACTGGCTGATAGTAATGTAAAAGCTGAAGATGCAAAACTTTTAGAAAATGGAAATCATTCATTGCCAAATAGCGGCTTTAATAAAAACTTCAAGTGGACAGATGAGAACATACAGACAGCATTACATGAAATGGCTCATCAAAAAACGAAAGCTGATCAAAAATGGGGCTATATTTTTATCACACAAGAACGTATTGAAAGTTTACTTGATATTGTAAAGAGTAATGATTTAGTACAAGGAAATACATATGCAGACATTTTAGAGAGATGGAAACAAGGGAGATATGAAAAGATGGATGCGGATCACAATAAGATTTGGAAATTACAAAGCGGGAATTTAGGCGAAGGAAAAGGAGTAATGTCAGAAGCGGAACAAAAAGAATTAATTAATCAAGTGTTTATGCAAAAAGGTACATATTCAGGTAGTAAATTAATTGCAGGCGGGGGACAGGCTACTAAATAAGATAATATTGGAGGAGAGTAATTGCTTTTTAGACAATTACTCTTTTTTTGTGCACTTTTTAGTTTTTCTCTAGTAAGGAAAGAAACGATTGTAAAACGGGTGAAATCCATCTGGATTTATGATAGATTACATGGCTTTGAATAACTGTTGGCGTTTCGATAGGCTGAAAATAGAGTTGCTCTTTTTGACAACTTTCTTGTACAACGATGTAAGGAAGAATTGAAATTCCTAACTCACACATGACAGATTGTTTAATGACTTCAACGTTGGAAGTTTCAAATGTTTTAGCTGGAATATTCCCGCTTTGACATAAAAAACGATCTACCATTGGTCTATAGCCACAGCATTGCTCTGTAAAGATAAACTGGGTATCCTTTAATAAACAAAATGGATTAGAGTGTGTAGAGTATTGGGGAGGTAAAATCCAGCCAAATGATTCATTACAAAAAGTACGCGTAATAAAATCATTATGTTCCATACTTTCTCCAATTATAAAAATTACATCTGATTCTCCTTCACGTAGCTTATTCATTGCTTGTTCGTTTGTAGTTGTTTCCAGTACGATATTTACTTTCGGATTCTCCTGTTTGTACATACGTAATAATTTTGGTAATCGGTACACTGCTAATGATTCGTTAGATGTAATACTTAATGTTCCCTCTAAATCATCACCATTTTGAGGGATTTCTTGCGCTTTTTCATAAATAGCTAGTAATTCTAGAGAATAAGGATGAAATTGATGACCTGCTTTTGTAAGAAGTACTTTTTTCCCTAATCGATCAAAAAGAGGGAGGTGTAAATCGTTTTCTAATGCTTTCATATGCGCTGTTACAGTAGATTGCGCATAACCTAATGCATGAGCAGCTTTAGAAAAACTACCATATTTAACGATGGCACAAAAAGTTTTAACATGTCTCATTTCCATAAGTGATTCCTCTTTTATTATCATGATTTGTGAATGATTATATCACGTATTTCAATTTTCCAAATGGTTAAATTCTTTATAAAATAAAATTGTAAAAATATTCATTTAAGTGATATTGGAGGAGAAAAGATGATTGAAAAGGGCTATCATGTAGCTGTTGTGGGTGCTACAGGTGCAGTTGGACAGAAAATTATTGAACTGTTAGAGAAAGAAACTAATTTTAATATAGTTGAAGTTACATTGCTTTCGTCAAAACGATCCGCTGGTAAGGTAGTGCAGTTTCAAGGACGAGAGATAATGATACAAGAGGCAAAAACAACTAGTTTTGAAGGTGTAGATATTGCCTTTTTTAGCGCTGGAGGAGAAGTTTCAAAACGATTTGTTAATCATGCAGTGTCTAGTGGTGCAATCGTAATTGACAACACGAGTGAATACCGAATGGCTCACGATGTACCGCTCGTTGTTCCAGAAGTAAATGCGCACACTTTAAAGGAGCATAACGGTATCATTGCAGTTCCGAATTGTTCAGCATTACAGATGGTAACAGCTCTTCAGCCAATACGAAAATCATTTGGTTTAGAACGAATTATCGTTTCAACGTATCAAGCTGTATCAGGATCAGGAATTCATGCGATTCAAGAATTAAAAGAACAGGCTAAGTCAATGCTTGCAGGTGAAGAGGTTAAGGGTACTATATTACCTGTGAAGAAAGATAAAAAGCATTATCCAATTGCGTTTAATGTACTGCCACAAGTAGATATATTCACAGATAATGATTTCACATTTGAAGAAGTAAAAATGATTCAAGAAACGAAGAAAATTTTGGAAGATCCCAATTTAAAAATGGCAGCTACTTGTGTGCGTGTTCCAGTTGTTTCAGGGCATTCAGAATCGGTTTATATTGAACTTGAAAAAGAAGCAACTGTTGCAGAAATAAGAGCAGTACTGCTGGATGCATCAGGTGTTATATTACAAGATAATCCTAGTGAACAGTTGTATCCAATGCCATTATATGCAGAAGGTAAAATAGATACATTTGTCGGGAGAATTAGAAAAGACCCTGATACACCAAAAGGTTTCCATCTTTGGATCGTTTCCGATAATTTATTAAAAGGGGCCGCTTGGAACTCAGTTCAAATTGCAGAAACGTTGGTGGAAGAGGGAATCATTTAGTATTAAGAAAACTAGGAAACTGTTAATGATTACAGTTTCCTAGTTTTTATTTTATCCCAGCCACATTTGATTTGAATGACAGTAAAAAACATCAAGAATGATTAAATTTCATTTGGTATGATATGGATATATTCAATGTGAGGGGGAAATGTGATGTATGAAGTAAAGGGGTATTTTTCATCATTAAAAGGAAGTCATTATGATATCGGAAAGCAACAAGGAGAGTTTGTGAAAAATCATTCGTATCTCATCCCACAATTTATACAATTAAATCATTTAGTATCAGAAAACTTTTGGGCAGAATCTAGAAATATATTAAATCAATATTGTCCTGGAGTTAATGAAGAAATTGAAGGTTTTTGTGAAGTGTTGAAAATTCCTTCTAAACATATGATGTATTATTATCAAAATTTATTAAAGGCTGGATGTAGTCATTGTGTCCTATTACCTAAAAAGACAGATTCAAAACACACATATGTATTAAGAAATTATGATTTGTCGCCCAAAATAGATGATATGCGTTTTTGCTCAACGCATGTTGAAGGTGCATATGCTCATAGTGGCTTTTCTACTTTTTATTTTGGCCGAACAGAGGGTGTTAATGAGCATGGGTTATCCGTTACATTTTCAGCATGTGGTCAACCGGTAGGAAATATTGCAGGTTTAAGAAAGCCAGTGTTAAGTGGTTTACAATGTTTTACGGTAATTCGAGTAATATTAGAGAAATGTAAAAATGTGCAGGAGGCGAAATCACTTATAGTTGAAATGCCAATTGCAAGTAATATTAATCTAATTGTAGCGGATCCTTTAGACGCAGCAAGAATTGAAATATTTGACGGGTATAAATCCATAACCACAATCAATGAGGAAAACCAAGATTTTATCGTATCAACAAACCATGCGATTAGTTTACCTATTCAAAAATTAAATAGTAGGAGATTAGAACAATCTACAAACAGATATCACACATTGTATGATCATTTAAATCGAAATGAACAAGTGAGTATGGAATCTTTAAAAGGATTAGTAGAAAAAGAATATCCTACTGGGCTGACAGTACATAATTATGAAGAGTGGTTTGGAACTTTGCATTCTGTCTTATTTGATTTACATAATCATACAATGAATATTTGTTTTGGATCTCCACTTTTCAACGACTGGTACTCATTGAAAGTTGGAGAAAGTTTATCTTTTTCTGAGGTGAATGTGAAATTTAAAAATAAAACGTATGCTGACTTTTGGAGAGAAGAGCATAATGAATTGATTCCAAAAGAATAAATGAGATAAAATGGTAATAGTAAGGTGTATATACGGGAGGGAATGCCATTGTTAAAAATTATATTACCGATTGTTCTTATCTTATTTGTTGCCGTTTCAATGTATATTACTTATGAAAAAAGAAAAAAAGCAGGGATAAAAGGATTGAAGAGTGCGTTAACTTCAATTTGTTTCTTTACACTAGCAATCTTGAATTTGTTTGCATATTGGTTTAACTTTGGAGGGATTTTTATTTGGTTCATTTCAATCGTATTATTGCTAGTTGGAGCATATTTCACGAAATATATTCCAATATCTAAAAAGGTACATTGAAATCTATATGAATCTTAATATGATGTTTTATTTTGAAAAGAGATTATTCTACTAGGTCGTTGTGAAGCGATTTTATAGGATAATCTCTTTTGTTCGTTTAGCTTTGTAAAGAACGTACTGTTCTTTTTAGTTGTTCAATAAATTCTCGGGTTGCAGCACACATATATTTATTTTTTCTATAAATAAGCCCAATTTCTATTGTTGGAGTAGGATTTTCTATTTTAATAGCTTGAATGTTTTTATTTTGTAAAAAGTCTATATACGGTTTTGGTAACACTGTAATTCCCATTCCTTTTGAAACCATTTGGATTAAAGATTCCATCGTACTAATTTCTAAAATTGGTTTTGGTATAAAATTGAATTTGTGACAATGAGATGTAATTAGTTCGGTTAAAAAGAAATTTTTAGGTAATAGAATTAAAGGGTAGTTCTGTAATTCAGCAATAGATACATGATTACGTTCAGCTAATTGATGACCGGTTGGTACGACTAATGTAAGTTCGCTTTTATATAGAGGGATAGAAATAATCTCTTTATCTTGCATCGGGAGAAATGTAATGCCAATATCAAGTTCATTTTGTAATAATTTTTCGCGAATATCTCCTGTACGAAGCCCTAATACAGAGAGTTCTATATTGGGATATAATTGATTGAAATTTAAAATAGCGGGTGGTAGTAAATAATTTACGACGGTTAACAATGATCCTATTGTTAAGGAACCTTGCTGTAACCCGTTTAAATCTTGAATAGCAGAACGAGCTTGTTCGACTTCATGAAAAATGGTTTTACTATGTAATAATAAAATCCTTCCGGCGTTAGTTAAAGATATTTTTTTACCAATGCGATCGAAAAGTGGCATTCCAACTTCATGTTCTAATGCACGTATTTGCTGACTTAGAGAAGGCTGTGAAATATTTAATTTCTCAGCTGCTTTTGTGAAATGTAATTCTTTTGTAACAGCTAAAAAATATTCAAGTTGTCGTAATTCGATGGGGATCACCTCAAGTTTAATGATAGGTTATACCTATCATTATTATATAAATAATTGGATTGAACAATGATTTTTCGGGTTTTATAATCAACTATATATAACAGAGATAGTTGTGAAAATAAATCGAGAGAGAAATTCATGTGACACCTTTAAAGGAGGAAATAGAATGAAAAATGAATATCAATTATTATCTTTAAATATAGGGTTACCAAAAGAGGTTACATACGGCGGAAAGGTAATTCATACAGGCATAAATAAAAAACAAGTAAAGGAAGCGGTGTTTTTATCCTTTGTAAAATTTAATGGGGATGGCCAGGCGGATTTAGTGCATCATGGCGGAGTAGATAAAGCGGTGTGCGTATATTCGGGAGAACATTATGGATATTGGGAAAAAGAGTTGAATCAAGATCTTGTATATGGAGCATTCGGAGAAAATATAACAATTAGTGATATGCGTGAAGAGGATGTTTGTATTGGTGATACATTTCAAATTGGAGAAGCAATTGTACAAGTAACGCAGCCAAGGCAACCATGTTTTAAATTAGCTAAGAAATACAATATTCCAAAGTTACCATTATATTTTCAAGAAACAGGATATACAGGGTTTTATTTTCGGGTATTAGAAGAAGGATGGGTATCACCTGTTGATACATTAAAGTTAATAAAGTCTGATCCGAAAGGTGTTACAGTAGCATTTGCTAATCGTATCATGCATAAGGAAAAACAAAATATAGAAGGATTAAAAAGGGTTTTAGATGTTCATGCACTTTCTACAAGTTGGAGACTAACGTTTGAAAAGCGAATGAGGGGAGAAGAAATTAACACGCAGGAGAGACTAGAAGGAAAAAAATATTTTTTATAAATGGTGCATTTCTATTAGTAAAAACGACTTAGAAAGCACTATTTTTATATAATAAACTTATTAATATTCAAAAATCTTAATATTGTTTTATTCGACTTATTTTCAAATAGTCGAAACATAAAATTAATTAGACTATTTTTTTATGTTTTATGTTAGTATATTGATTGGTAAGACCTATTACATTAAGAGCAGGTTATATAACTAAATCTAATTTGATGGAATTAACGTATGGAGGGACTACATGGGGAATGTTGAAAATTTTGAAAAACTTCTTTTAGAAGAACCGAAAAGAGAGCAGTTATTTCCTTTATTTGAAGAAGTGTTTGGGATTTCAATTCAAACATTGAATGATTTTTCAGAGAGAGGTTATTGGGATAATACATACAAAGCTTTATCATTTTTACATGACGACAAAGCGGTTGCAAATGTTGCGGCATTTTCGCTACCATTGCTAGTAAATGGTGAAAGAATAAATGCAGCGGGAATTCAATCGGTAATGACTCACCCTAATTTTCGTAGACAAGGATTCATGACACAATTAATGAATAAAATGATAGAAGAAATCGATAAGAAATGTGAATGTACATTATTGTTTACAGAAAAACCTGAACTATATGAATCATTTGGATTTAAAGTCGTGCAGGAATATTTGATGACTATTCTATATGATAAAAAGAATAATAATGATTCCTTACTTAGAAAGTTAGATTATTATATGGAAGAGGATAGAAAGTTAATACATGAAACTATTGATAGTAGCCAAAGACTTTCAAATAATTTTTCAACATTAAACTTCCATCCTTCGTTTTATTTGAATATGTATGATTCGGAATGGAATGAGAAATTGTATTATTCAGAGAAACTAGATGCTCTAATTGTGTATGAAGTAGATAATAAAAAGTTGAAATTATATGGAGTGTTTGCACCAGTAATTCCAGTTTTAGATGAAATATGCGGGGAAATCACTGAAAGATTTACAGAAATCGAATTTTACTTCTCACCAGATCAATTAGGGATTGAGGATGTACAATTTACAGAATTACAGTCAAGTAAGTGTTTAATGGTTCGAAGTAATAAAGAGTTAGAATTTAAAGGATTAAAATTCCCAGTGTTAACGGAGTTTTAAATGTTTATATAGATATTTTTGAGGGGGAGTATATAAGTATAAATACTATTTAAATAGGTTTATATATGTGAAGTTTACCTGAAAATATGAATTTGAGAATAAATTTTGTAGTTTAACTCATATAGATAAAAACCGTATTCTTTCAATTTAAGAATACGGTTTTTCTAATTGTGTAATATAAAGCACATTTATTGACCGAAAAGTCATTAATGCGTATCATTTAATAATGTTAAATATTAATTTACATAATATAATAGGAATAAGAAAGAAATTACAAACTATATCACTTAAATAAGGAGGGATATGAATTATTCAGTGGTAATTTCATGGGAAAAGGAGATTATGTATGAAATCATTTCGTAAGTTATTACAGTATTTAAAACCATACATGTTCTTCGCTATAATTGGACCGCTATTTATGGTACTTGAGGTTGCGATGGACTTAATTCAACCGACTATTATGCAACATATTATTGATGTTGGAATAGCAAATCGGGATTTGAATTATGTAATAAAAATGGGGCTTCTTATGATAGGAGCAGCAGCACTCGGTTTAGTTGGAGGACTTGGGTGTATGATGTATTCTACAAAAGCAGCTGTTAATTTCGCTACTGACATACGAAAAGATGTGTTTGCGAAAATAGAAACATTTTCTAGCGAAAATCGTGATTCGTTCGGAACTGGAAAGTTATTAACGATTGTGACAAATGATATTACTTCTATTCAAGCGGCGATGACGATGACATTACGTGTTCTTGTTCGTGGTCCTTTGTTATTTATCGGAAGTATAATAATTGTTTTTGTAACAGCACGCGAGTTATTTCCTATATTACTTGTAGTTGTTCCAATTTTATTACTTGCGATTATATTCATTGCAAGTAAAGCGAGCGGGACGTTCAAAAAAGTGCAAGAAGCATTAGATAAAGTGAATACAAAGCTACAAGAAAATTTATCTGGAGTACGTGTTATTAAAGCGTATGTAAGACAAAAATATGAAATTACTCAGTTTGGAAATGTTAATACAAATTTAACGAAGATAAATATTCGAGCGGTGCAGCTAATTTCCATAATGATGCCAATCATTATGTTAGTTGTAAGCGGCGGGATTGTCGCAACACTATGGATTGGTGGAGAAAAAGTATTTGATGGAACTCTTCAAGTAGGAGCTATATTAGCGTTTATAAACTATTTGAATATTATTTTAATGTCACTTATGTCTATAAGTATGGTATTTATGCAAATCGCGCGAGCATTTCCATCTGCGGATCGTGTACAGCAAGTTTTAAATACTGAGGTTGAAATTACGACCGAAACAAATGCGGTTGCACCTAAGCAAATCGAGGGGCAAATTGACTTTAAAAACGTTAGTTATAGTTACACGAAAAATAATGAATATGTTTTAAAAGATATTTCATTTAACATATGTAAAGGGGAAAAAGTAGGAATTATTGGTTCTACAGGAAGTGGTAAAACTACTTTAGCAAAACTATTACCGCGTTTATACGATGTTGATCAAGGTGAAATATGCATTGATGGAATCAATGTTAGAGCATACGATTTACAAAAACTTCGTGCTTCAATTGGGTTTGTACCTCAAAAGGCATTGTTGTTTTCGGGTAGCATAGAAGAGAACTTACGTTATGGTAAAGAAGATGCAACGAATGACGAACTGGAAGTAGCGGCTTCATCAGCTTGTGCGACTGAGTTTATAAGCAAGTTGGAAGATTCATATCAATATCATTTAACACAAGGTGCGACGAATTTATCAGGTGGACAAAAACAACGTGTTTCAATTGCAAGGGCGCTTGTGAGAAAGCCATCCATTCTTATATTAGATGATTCTACATCAGCAGTTGATGCGAAATCAGAATCTAACATTCAATCGGCATTAAGAACAGAATATAAAGGAACAACAACATTATTAATCGCCTC
>Ga0209025_1004422_pt1 | contig 12224 bp, 29 predicted proteins | sample AraplaMF_Col_mLB_FD_184256 | JGI IMG/M metagenome (GOLD analysis project Ga0209025, IMG submission 184256) | Arabidopsis root microbial communities from the University of North Carolina, USA - plate scrape MF_Col_mLB (SPAdes) (version 2) | ecosystem: Host-associated > Plants > Roots > Endosphere... | reverse complement strand
TCGATATGTTTTTTCTAAACTCAGATGGACTTGTACCATCGTAGTTTTTGACTACATAAATACTATTCGGCAAATCTTCAAGGTTGTTGCTGTTATCACTCTTCTTCTCATCGTAATCATCTACTAGATTTTTGATGATCTCGACAAGCGGTTGTTCTCGTGAATTGTATTTCCATGCAATGAACGGAACACGTTCCCAATTCATTGGAGTTTCTTGTCCATTTGATACAAAGGTGAAATGACTGCTTTCATCTCCGGCTTCTACATCCGGTATAAGGCCATTCTGAACAACATAACGTCGTACCCCCTCGGTGTCCCACCACTCTACCTTAGAAACAGTCGTCCGTTTCAATCCCTCGAAAACGATCACATCATAAACCCTTATTATTGCTTGTAACTCAGTATGTTCATCATCTTTCCAAATCGGGATCATTTCTTCAGACTTCATTTTCTTGAAGCAAAGCATGCCTGTTTCGTCGTAGTACGGATGTAACCAAGCAATCCCTTTGTTGATTGCCTCTTCACCAATTGATTGTATACGACGCATCATAGCATCATTGAAGATGTCAGTAAGCATTTCATGATAGCCTTCGTTTTTTGTCTGAATGCTTATTGGCTTGCCAAGCAAATAACCTACCTTCTGATCAACAAGCTTTCGAGTGAACGCATTTGGAAGCTTATTGTTAGCTAAGTTACCAACCTGTTCTTTAGCTCCACTTGCACCTATAGCAGTGCGTACACGTTCAAGGATGTCTGTTTCATTCTTATAGTAGTTTTCACCAGTAATCATCCATTCGCGTTTCTTTGATTTCTTCCAGTCGCCTATTTCTATCTGAATGATGTCAGGAAGAATAGCTGCGCTCATGGCTCCATCTTTCAAAATTGTCTCGATATTCTTCATTTCATCCCCAAACTGAAAAAACAAGTGCATCCTCCTTTCTTAAAAAGCATCCGGGAAGTATACGCCACCTTTACGTTTGACCACACCACGAACGAAATACCGATCTCCGTCCATTTGGTGGTCATTTTCCTTGACTGGTTTGTCTTCTCCCCTTGCTGCTGCCTTCTCATCCCATACATAGCTTGAGAACTCCCGCAACGTTTCCTGGCAGCAATCATTGTATTTAATCAATCCCTCGACAAGCGCCGAAGCTACATCCCGTATGCCATCCACCACATCATTGTCTGCCTTGATTACACGGAAGCCCCCGCGCTTCTTTATGGCAGCAATAAAAGAAGCCGCCGAAGGGTCAATGATCACCCCATTAAGCGACAGCTTTCCAACGAACTCTATGAGATCATCGCAATACTCTTCATCCGTCTTCTGACGGCTCTTCTTGCGACCATCGTAATGATACTCCTTAACCTTGTACCACACGCCATCACATCGCCCCCATAGGCCGAATGTCGTCGGGTTCTGCGTACCGTAGTCACAGCTAACATAATACTGAGTGTATCTACGGTCTATCGTAGGGACGACATGCGTATCCTTGTTGAACATGTCATAGATAACGCCTTCAGCCATCACCCATAAGCCAAGGATGTACCGTTTAAAGAACACGCCGGAGAACATACGCCGGAAGCGTTCCTTAACTTTCTCAGACAATGAAAGGTTGTCATCCATAGTGAAGTGTAATACAAGGATCTTCTTCTCTTTGGCTTTATCGATGTACTCTAGCTTGAACCAATGATAAGGGCCGCCGGGGTTGCAGTTAAAGAACACTTTGGCTCCATTACCATCTGTTTCAGCGGAACAACGGCCAATAGCCTGATCAACAAATGATTGAGGAAATAGGGCTACTTCATCCAGGTAAGCACCTGCTGCCGTCAAACCCTGCAATGTATCCTGACTCGCTTCATTGTTTGCGCCGAATAGGTAATAAGTGTTGGTACCGATAATGATATGCGGGTTTTCGGAACGATGGTAATGATAGGCGATTCCTTTGGCAGTCAATATCTGAAACATTGGTTCCAGTACGTTACGCTTTAGGGCGCCCATCGATTTCCCAGCTATGATGAAATTCTGATGCCGATGCTTGTCTAGCGACCACGTGATGAATGAATCAATGCAGGCAATGGTTTTCCCTGACCGGATAGCTCCCTCGGCAATAACCATATCGTAGTCCCGGTACGGGCTTGCATTCGTCCACCACATGAGTAGCTTTTTCTGCTTCCGGCTGAATGGTTTAAACTTAAATGAGGTGGTTCGCTTACGCTTCCTCATCTTCGTTCACCTCGTCCGCAAATACATCTGCAGCCTGCGCATTAAGCGCCTCGGCATATCCAGCACCTTGTTCATGGGCATCACCTTCACCATCACCACGTAACTGCGCCACTTCCAACTTTGCTTTTTCAAGTTTCAAGCGTTGCTCTTCAGACATAAATCCTACGTATTTTTCAAGCTTTTCAAGTGCCTTCATCTTATCGTGCAGTTTGATGCTGACTCCATCCTTGCCCTGCTTGACCTCGCTGATTAATGTCCCATCTATCTCGTCACTGTTTTTGAATGCGACAAAGTTTTGTTTAAACATCATCTGTTCGCCTGTCTCTGGGTCAAGCATCGGTTCCCCTTCACCATTGAGCATAGGTACATCCTGTCGTCCAAATTCTACGTATTCAGAGATGTCGGCAAATGCAATCTTCATATACTCAGCAATGATCCGTTGGACACCAACGCCAAGCTCTTCAACCATAGCTTCCTTGTGACGCTTAATTTCAGCTTGTATGTTAGGTTTCCTTAGGTTCTCCCACCCAATCACATGAGCGGTCTTCTTACTGTATCCAGCGGCGATAGCTGAGCGTGTTGCATTGAAGTCTCGAAGGTACTCAATAACAAATATCCTTTGCTTATCTGTCAGTGAGCCATCTTCGTTATCAACTTCTATTGATTGTTCCTCATAATCTTCAACCTTAATGGATCGTTCCGTAACTTTGATTGTTTTTGGAGCGTTCCGTTCTGTATGATTGGAACGTTCCGTATTCTTGAAAGGAGCATCTGCCTTCCTAGGTGTAGGTGCTGGTGCTTCTTTCAGTAACACTTCCCTTGGTTCGTTTTCCTTGTACTCACCAACTACACCTTTTTGTTCCATTCGCTCAATCAGTCGTGCGGCACGCGAATACCCAATCCTAAGTCGTCGTTGAAGGAGACTAGTTGAAGCTGCTTCAGCTGCTACAATTACGCTCACCGCAATGTCGTATAACTCATCCTCTTCTGCATCCCTGCCGAGTTGTTCTGATTCATTGTTGTTGTTATTGGATGCTTCCCACTTGTCCTTGTTCTTCCACCCTCTAACCGTTCCCTCAGATATACCAAGTTGTTCAGCAATGTCCTTTAACTTGATATCGCCATTTGCTTGCTTCCATATCTCGAATGCTTTATCACGGCTCGGGTCTCTTGCTCTAGCCATTAGGTCATCATCACCACCTCCATTAATTGGTTAGTGTTGTTTTGTAGCTACTCGTTACGTGCGATAGAGGCGTTAGCCCACATCATGGCTTGTTCAAGGTTGGTCATTGCTAATGATTTCTCGCGGCTGTTTGGACACAGTTCCTCAATCACGTTCGCCAATTCTTTTGCCTTCTCTCGGATAGTATTGTACTTTTCCGGTTGCCCTTCCTTTGGTGCGTGATACTTAAAGTTGTTCTCTATTACTGGATTCATTTGTATCAATCCCTTTCTGGACATAATAAAAAGCCGCCTATTGGCGACCTGGTTCAGAGCTATCCTCAATTTTCGCAAGATACATTTTCTCAAACAGGCTATTCTCATTATTCCGCGAATCATATTCTGCCTTTGCTTCGTCATATGTTTCAAATTCTTCGACAGCAACTTCGTAATCGTTATATATCCTTACAATGATCCATTTCATTTGTTTCACCCTCCATGCTCATACATCTCATCCCATTCAATGTAGATGCCTTGCATGTATTCGTTGTGACTTATCTTGTCAGGCTTTGACTTGCATGTTGGTGCAATCCACTGTGCCCGACAGAATGGTAATCCACTGGTTTCTTGAGCTGCCGAACTGTAAAAGTACATATGCACAATTTCGAATGTCTTGCCTGCATGCTTCTTTAATTCTTCTAGCTGCTCATGAATGATACCGCGTATTGTTTCCTTATCTTCAATTGCTGCAGGATCTTCAACTATATATCTAGCTGATATCCGTTTGGCTGCAAATGAGGTATCGTCAATACTTGCTATTGTGTATTTTTGCATATTTGTCGCTCCTTATCTGATAAATTGATACTTTTCATAAGTGCTGAAATGGAACATGCAGCTTCTTCAACAGTAAGGAATGTTCCTTTCATTAACTTGGTCACATTCGAAGGTTGTATATCGCTCATGCCCGTTTCTCCCCCTATAAAATAAAAAGCCGGTGCTGATACCGGCAGATAAAGAATGACAAACTCAATTATTAACGTATATGTCTTATTGCATCATCAATCATGCGTTTAACATCGCGTTCTAATTCTTGATTGTTTTTGTTTATTACTCTTGCAACTGCTTCTATAATATCCTCATCGTTAACACCATTGCTTCTCAATAAGTTCTCTACTCTTGTTTTCGAGATACCTATACTCACCTTCTCCACCTCCCATCTCGTCATACTTCGACATAAGGAAGGTATTTCCTCCTATGAAAAAAGCCGCTGATTATCTGCGACTTCCGCTACTTCATTTGAATTTTTAATATTTTGGTTTGTTTTTCTCTTAGATTTCCCTCAATGATAATGTACTTTATCTTTTGCATTTCAAACTGTTCTTCAGGTTCTTTATTCTCCAAGTACTCTAGTAGATTATCTAATTCGTTATAAATGTCCCTTGTTGCTGTTCCACACTCTTCTTTAAGCTTACTTGGATCAAAACTAAGAAACCGCGGCGGATCAACTAACATCCGTCTTAGAACCTTTGTGTCTCTCGATCCATTCGTCATTAACTCTGACAATTCAAAAAGAACAATGTCAATATACCTGGACATAGTTTGCTTATCAAAGTTCAACTGGTTCCTGAACTGTATTTCTTCATCTCTTTTTCGATAGTACACAGTTACCGCCGCACCTGTTAGGAGCCCGGTGATTATAGATAAAAAGATATTTACCAATAGTTCCATTTTCATTTGATCTAGCAACCAAATCAAGAAAACTGAATTAGTTATTATTAGAGATGAAACCACAATGACTATTGCTATTCTTTCTGCTCTCTTACTCATAATATATTCCCCTTTTTAAATTGCTGATCCACTAGTAAATATACATAATGATGGATCATGACACAATGTAAAAGTGCCGCCCCTGTTAAAGAGCGGCTATGGAGGAAGGTTATAAATAACAAGTCAATACGGATGGCAGGACTCGAACCTGCGACCACAGCTGTATAAGAACTGCACTCTCACCATCTGAGTTACATCCGCTTATAAGGACACGGGCAAGGATTTGAACCTTGCATGACATGGGCGGTCTGATAGCGGGCGGCACCCTTACCATGTCCATTATTGCCCTTTTCAATCAGTTGTGCGTCTACCTATTCCGCCACCGTGTCATATTAGAGACGCTGCGCGGTTTCCACCGGAAGTGTACGGTATATCGCTACATTCTGCGTCCGTACCCGGAGTTGTTACCCGCGCATGTTCGTGTTTCCCTTTGCGTCTATGTTACTATCTTACATTGGATTTTACCTAATGACCTGCAAGAATCCTGCAAAAAGTCTGCAACGTTTTTATCCGCAGTCCTTAGTTTTCGCTTGCTTGTCCTCTTCAAATGCCTCAAGCCGTAGCGCGAAAGCTAACCGGTATATCGCTTTGGACTTGGCGTAGTAAAAACTGCGTTCCGACATGTATAGGTCCGTATATACGCTAACATCTGTTACGTACTCATCTTCCAGGTATCTTTTTTCAATGATAAGACGCTGCCGTCTAGCCAGCCTCCCGACCGCACGCATAGTCTGTTCATACTCTCTTTGTATCTCTTCTTCACGGTCTACGTTGTGCATTGCTATATCTGCGGTCTGGTCTGAGGTAACATTTGTATTGCTTCTAGGCATGTCGCTGTAAACCGCCGTAACCTTTGCCTCGCGGCGTATGAATCCAAAGCGCTTATATAATCTAGCTGATTCCAACCGTTCCTCAACGCGCCGCCATGTCTCCTTCTCATCCAGTTTGAACATTGAGAGTTGTCTCATTCTCATCCCTCCAATAGCTCGTATAAGTCCATTTGCCCGTCCTCAGCAATATAATCACTAGCGTCTATCACATAACCTCTCAGCAGCCAAGCTGGTTCTACTTCCCTAGACTCTTCCGCCTCGCCTCGTATCGGTTGGCCGGAAACTCGCTGCTGCCCTTTATACCGGTTGTCCCAAGTCTCTTCTGCAAGAGACGTCCATACCCAATGTGTCTTAGCTGTTACCTTTTTCATAGCTCAGTTCTCCGTAGATAGATTTGCATATCTCTTTCGCTTTGCCGATTTCCTCGAAAGTAACATCCGTTGAATAGGTAGATGCATATATGATATCTTCCAGTACGTCTTTTATTTTATGTTCCCGTTCTTCTGCTGCAGCCGCTCGTTTCTTCTCGGCTCCACACTCTTCACGCATCCTTAGGAACATTGATTTTAGTGATTGGTATTCACAATTCATGTGTGCCAACTGGGCAGCTAGTTTAGTTTCATTATTAATTTCCCCGTGCATTGTTTGAAGGGGCATGTCCTGTATGACTTTCCGCCATCCTTCTATGTCCGTTTTCTTCTTAGGCATCCTTACTATCTCCTCCCTTTGATACCCCGCATGCTTCTGCATATGACCAGTAAGATGGGCATTTATCACTGTTGGGTATCATCTTTGTATCTGCAAGGCTCTCCGACACACACTCTCGCCTGTCCTCTCTTTTATGCGGGTGATACATATTCCAGTAGCATTCTGTACATGAGCATTTCCCGTCCCAATCTCCCTGTATTTCTTCTATCTGCTGCATGACACGTTTTATATCATTCATCCTTACTATCTCCTTTCAGCACGTCATGAAGAGAGCCACGAACAACACATCCATCCGGTATCCATTCATATCTTCCGTGCATGTTTTTGACTTCCCACCTAGCATCTTCTTTATCCCAAACGACCACACCGACATACTGTAGTTCATCTGTTAGATTGCCTGGAGCATATAGGCAGTCTTCATCATAAATTTCTGTACCTTCAGTGTCGTTTTTGCCTGTATATTGCCCAACAGACTCCCATACGACAGGGACGATACCTTGTCCTGGTGCATCAATATATGCTAGCTCCTCTTCATAATCCAATATTGCGCTGCCGTAGAACCAGTTGATGTCTCCGTAGTCTTCAATTGGCTGCCCTCGGAACTTGATGATATGTTTACTCATCTTCCCCTTCTCCTTTCAGCAGCACTGGATTCTCGTATATGTTGCCTATGACTTCAAAGTCTTGTGAATTATCGAAGTTGTCGAAACCTACATAGTTGTAGTTGACCATTCCTCGAACCTTCAAAATGAATTCATGTTCTAAATAAGTAACTTCTAACGGTTCGTTGTACCAACTTGTTTTGAGTATATCTCCCTCATATATCTCCTTGCCGTTGCGATCACACAGTCCTGTAAACTGCATCAGCACGAACCTCGGGTCTTTTGCCCATTCACCCACACTGTAATCATCTTGAATATCCATTGTCATGTTTTTATGAACTGTGTCCCAGCCTCTAAAGCGTATTGGTCTACTCATCCCCTACCACCTTCCTTACTCTTCTTGTATAGGTAGTTCCAGCAGTTGTTGCATACGTATTTATCTTCCCATTTGATCAGCTCGTATCGTTCTCTTGTGCAGCGGCCGCATTTCTGTTTCACTTCGTATGGATCGCGCTTACTCATCCCCTATGCCCTCCCCCAGCACTGACATGTCATATCCTGATTCGATGAATTTCACACACAATTGCTTGTCTTCCCTGCATCCTAAATGCGCATATATCGTTCTCATGTCATCCTTTGAGAATTCTGTGCCTAGGTACACATTAATGATGGTTCTTATTAATCTCTGTGCAGTGTCGTTTACACCCTTGCAGCTAGGTCTAGATAGCCATGTCAGCAACTTCACTTTCAAATCCATGGGAGATACTATATTGTCCAAGATGATGTACACATTGTGCTTAGGCTCTATGATTAACTCCCATTTTAGTGTGATGAATGCACCTGCTGAGTTCATTCTCACTACCTCTATGAAATCCTGAACTTCTCTGATCTCAAACCATTGTTTACTCATCCCCTAATCCCCTTTCATACATCATAAACTTCTCTATATAAACACTTTGGACACCAAATAGCTTGTATAGTTAGCCGAATTGCGTTACCGTCTAAATCTTCAAACTCCACATCTTTCTTACGATCACTGACTAATTTTCCGCATCCATTTGGACACTCTTGTTTACTCATCCCCTGCACCTCCTACCAATGCATCCATGATATATAGTGGATCTCGTTCCTCTAACGAATCGATCAAATCAAAATTGTCTTGGAGCTCTTTTTCTTCGTCCCATGCCCGGTCATAGCCGTCATATCCGCGTTCGGTCTTTACATAACGTTTGACATATGTCTTCCCTTCGTACACCAACGTTTCTGTAAACCCGTCCTCGGTCACCTCAATTATGAATCTGTTCTTCATTCCCCTGTACCTCCTGACTCAGTGAAGAAACCTATCTCTCTGTAAATTTCAATCACTTCTTCGATTGATTTTGCCGCTTTTAACGATTCGACCATTTCTTTATCCAATACAAAACTCGCTCTGTTTTTGGTTACGTTATGAATGCCAGTGAAACTAACTCCACCCAATAGTTCATGGTTCGTAAAGTTCAACGTATAATTACCTTCAAACTGTATTAATGTCCTGACCAATTGGATGCTATCACCCATCTGATATGTCATGACTCTGTACCTCCATCCCTCGATTTATCCAGTTCATTCACCTTATCTGTCAGTTCATTTACCTTGTCAGCAAGTTCATTGCAAAACTTTGCTAAGGACGCCACATCTTCACGTGAATTGTGGAAGAGTCCTCTATCTTCAGATTGTCTGAATCTCTTTGTAAATCTCTTAATCATGACTCTGTTTCCTCCTCATCCTCGATCCAGTGATCCACGCGATCAAGCACCCATTGCACCAATTCTCTCTCTACTTCTTCATCTGTCATTCCAGTAGCGTCAAATTCATCTGATTCTTCAATTCCATAGAAGCAAAGTTTGAACGTTTTCTTCATGACTGCTTCCCCTCCTTCTTTGGCTTCGATTTCTTAATGCTTATCGTGATGTCGTATCGTTCTTTTGGCTTCAGATACCTTGTTGCATCTCTATATGCGTCTAACAAATCGTGTGTCGCTACGTTTTTATAACTAGCCTTTACTGATTCCATTGGTTGTCCCCTCCTGTATGCGTTGTATGGCCTCACTAGCTGCTTTTTGAGCGCTGTATAGTAAAGATTTCTGTGTCACTTCTTGCAGCGTGTTTAGTGCGTCTTGGAGTTGCCATTGCAACTTTTCAGATATCACTTGGTAGTGGTGTGCTCTTGACTGCACCTCTTCCGTATATCGAGATTGTGATCTATTGACTACTTTCAACCCTTCTACTTCTTCCCTCGCTTCCTCCACCCCATCCAGTAAATCATCGATCACTTCGTCATAGCTGTCGAAAGCGCACATAACACTTTCATAACAAACAGCCAATCTATGAAAATCTTTCTTTCTGATAACCGCTGCCACGTTTTCTTTAAACTTTGACAACTCCGGTTTTGAAGCTATATGCAATGTTTTTAACTCTTTAAATCTATCGTCCGTTAGCTTATTCATTCTGTTCACCATCCTTAATTGGCTGCTCAAGACTGGCTGATAAAGTATCAAGCATGTCGTTAAGTCTCTTTCTCCACTGTTCTGTTTCTTCCCGAGCCTCTTTTAAATCATTGATGAGGTCAAATACATCGTCTCTCAGATATGCCTCGTCTCCCCTTGAACAATCGGCTTTATCCCAAATTTCCTCGATCGCATCAGCGCTCAGTTTCATTCCGTTCACTCCCCTTTAATTTGTTTCATAACTTCTTCAAAAGTGAACCTTTCTGTAATAGCCGGGTGCGTATATTTTTTCCATGCCGTATCAAAAGAGCAGTTAAAAGCATGTGTTGTCTCTACAAGTGCTGAAGCTACGTATTTTATGTTCATCCCGTTATCCCCCTTAGACTATTTCAAAACAATCCGCACGATATAGCTGACCGTTTATTAGCAACCAACCTGCTTTGTATAATTGGGCCTCGTACGTGGCGTTAAATACAAAGTCATAGTTGTTATGCAATCTTGTATATTTGACTAGCATGTTACCTCCCATAGAGGGCCGTAGCCCTTAACTAGCGTCAAAATGCATTTCAAATTGCTTCTCACATTCTTCATTTTCACAGGTTAAGATAAATGTTTTTCCGCACTCGTCTACGTCATTTTCCATCCATGTTGCCCCACAATGAGGACATTCTATTTCCGTTGCTAATGCAGAAACCTCCGTATCCGCATAGGTTCTATAAATTCGTAACATCCCTTATCTCCCCTTAGAGGGCCCGAAGGCCCTTAATCTGCAAAGTCGAAAACTTCTACAACTTGCATGGTGACTACATCTACCGTGCCGAATCCGAATTAATCCCAATTACAGCCAATTTATAGATAATCAATGCCGAATCTACATTTTGTGACTTTTGATAATTGATAGACACCACTTCGCGATCACCTAACAATTCAAGAACACGGTTGATTGCTGCATCTATATTTTCATTTGCATCATTTTCGACGTACCATGTTTTTAGCTCATGCGCTTGTCCTAACATTCCGTTCTCTCCCCTTGGGCTTTGCCCATATAGTCATGGAATAGGTTGTTCACTCTATTCCCTCCCTTACTGGCCAAAATATTCAATAATTTCACTCATTTCAATTTGCACAGAACCATCGAATACTCGCACGGGGAGGATGGAAATTTCCCCGTCCCCTAGGAAAATCAGGCTTTCATCTTCTTTGAAACCAACAACGTTCCTATCTGTCGTCAGCTGCACATACTTTTCTTGTACCAGAACATATCTATCTCCGAGTTGTATCACTCTAGCTAAAAGTTTTTCATCACGATCCCAAGGTGAGCACTCCTTTAAATACTCTGTCACCTTGCCCGTCATAGTCGCTTCTGTGATATCAGGGAGTGTTCCAATGTTCACTTCTTTTATCTCGCCTTCACCAGCCATAAGCGGCTTTCCTTCCTCTGGAACGCGGAAGAAGATGCTATACAAAACCGACAATACTTCACGTGGTATTCCCTTAAATCTAACAAGTACATGTCGATCAGAAATCGTGCTTACTCCATCTTTAATGCTCCATACAACCGTTTCCGCTTGATCCAGCAGCGTACATAATGTTTTTGTATTTATTGACATGTCCGTTCCCTCCTAAATATTCATCCTGGGCCGCCTGTACCTACTCCGTAAGGGCAACCGCCTTGCTTCAAAACAGTACATATGTTCGGTTTTGAGCATGTAAAGTGTCACGCCGGTATGTGCTTTACTGGTTAGATTCCGAAATAAGCCTTCGCCTTTGCTCGTGCGCTTTTAACTTTTGAATTTACCGCTTGATGTGATATGCCGTACTTCTCAGCTACTTCCCTTTGTGAGAATCCTAGAGAGATGAGTTCTATATACTCTTTTTCTTTCTGAGAAAGGGTGTTCAAGAAATCACTTACATGAACTTCCGAGTAATCTCCCTTTGCTGGGATCAGCAATCCAAGCGGTATGTCTGTATCTTCAACTGGTGCATCTAGTGACGGCATTGTTCGTTGTGCGGCATGTACTAATGCTCTTTCTACCCACTGAATCGGCACATTCAGTTCACTCGCTATAAACTCAGCAGACTCATCTTCCCATCTGTTTTTGTAAATCTTTGTTGCTAACTCGAAGATACCAGCAGGAACTCTTATGGCCCTTCCGTTGCTACGGAGATAGAGAAGGATATAGCCTGTAATATATCTGACTCCAAATGTTGAGAATGTGTATCCTTTCTTTTCGTCGAATCTGGTGTATGCCAGCATAAGTCCAATCATTCCTTCTGACACCAAATCCTCAAAATCAACTCCGGTTAGCCTTGAATACCTTGACGCGAACTTCATAACAAGCCCGGTGTTTTCTCTGATAAACGTTTCAATATCGCCTAACGCTGGA
>Ga0209025_1004421_pt1 | contig 12226 bp, 12 predicted proteins | sample AraplaMF_Col_mLB_FD_184256 | JGI IMG/M metagenome (GOLD analysis project Ga0209025, IMG submission 184256) | Arabidopsis root microbial communities from the University of North Carolina, USA - plate scrape MF_Col_mLB (SPAdes) (version 2) | ecosystem: Host-associated > Plants > Roots > Endosphere... | reverse complement strand
TAACACTTAATTATTATCAGTTTGGTAATTTGTAAGCGATTCAATTTAGTATAACAATATACCGACGAGACAAATATACTCCTGAAAATAAAATGTGTCAAGTCTGTGACAAAATCTTTTAATCCTTGATTCATAAGCTATTTTAAAATTTCAACATTCAAATATTTATTCTTGAATCCTTTGATTTAGCATTCTAAAGCTAATATTCAACAATAACATTTAATTAAAAATGTTTAATTATTATATATTTTACCGGATTAATATTTATTTTATTTGTTAAAATAAATTTATAGCAAGTCCAAATTTGCATACAACATAAGAACCCTAACCTGTTTACTAAAAAGTCCTTAAATAAATTCGAGGATTTCTCTTCATTTATTTTTTTAGAGGAAAGATATTACACATCATACTGCAAAGAAAGATACATCTTAAAGGTACCTTATTTTGTAAAAAAACATGGTATACTTTTAATGATTTTTTTACAAATTCCATTTAGTCTTAACACTCTTAATAAAATAAAAAGCATCATCATTTGGCCTGACCCTTGTGTCAAAACAGGGGTCAGGCTCTGTTCTGCGACAAGGTTTCTTTTTGTACGTGGTTCCGGAAATATTGATTATGGTAACTAAGGGTGTATATCGTATCCATACCACGAAACCTCGATTTATAGTAAAATTCACATTATGTACCGCAATGATTTTTTGAAGAAAGATGTGACCACATTGGATATAGTGAAAGAGGTAAAGTTACTAAAATATCAAATGAACCTTATGAAGCACATGATTAATGCTGATGAACATCTCTTTTTTATTTTCGCTATTGACCATGAATTTGAAGAGGACCAAGTAAACGTCTTATTAAAAGTACTCCATGCATTTAACCACCGATTAAAGGATGAGGAAATTTCAATATTAAATCAGGATGATCATTTGCTCTCTCAATTTAACCTCCCTTTAGATAAAGTATACAACTCAGAACAACCCACTCTAGAGGAATTTAAATTGTATATTACAAAGGTTTTTTATCAGGAATTCGAATTAGAGTATTTATTGTCTAGTCTAAGGAAACAGTCTATCCAAAATGAAGTTTGCGATTTTCTCTTAAATCTCTTAAAAGAAGAATGAAAAAATTATGAAAAGTGCTTATGTGCATATAAGGAGAGTGAGGGTTGAAAATGGATGTTAGTAATAAAAGTTGGATTATGAAGAATCCAGCATTACACTTTGGACTGTTGTTTTTTCTGATATTTGGTGGTCAATTTGTTATCAGATATATTAGAGATAATGACTTTTATATTCTCCATTTTATCTTTGGGGTTTTAGGATTATTAGCAATAATTATAAGCTTGGTTATAAAACCAATGGATAAAAAGAAAACAGAAGAGCATCTATAATTAGATGCTCTTCTTGGTGTCTAGAACGTCCATTATGTTAACTAATGAACCATGAAAATGGATTCCTTAATGCGAATAATGGATACCAATTCAAATTTTATGATTTATTGAACGATTGATCTGGCAATTCTAAATCCGATATCATCTATATAAAAATCCGGCATACTTTTGCGACGACAAGTAGCTCCGCATCCACGTTCTTCTTCCGCCCAACTTCCTCCCCGAATTATTCTATAATTACTAAATACCTCTTCATCGTATAAGTCCCAACACCACTCCCAAGTATTCCCGATCATATCATACAATCCCCATTCATTAGGCTTTTTCTCACCAACCTCATGCAACCGTTCGTTAGAATTATCTTTATACCAAGCAATTTCATCTATTTCACCATACCGATACCCTTTTGAGTTTGCTTTACATGCATATTGCCATTCTGCATCTGTCGGTAAACGAAAACCATTCGTATTATACTTGCATATAACGGATTTACTATTATTATCAAAATCATAAAACTTGTCATAACCCAGCGTAACAGACAGTAAATCACAAAAATTCACAGCATCTAGCCATGAAACATTAATAACCGGTTTTCTAGCCTCAGTCGTTGTTGAAAATTTTCCCCCTGTAATAGTTGTATAAAGTTCTTCTGTTACGGTGTATTTTGCAAGATAAAATGGCTTGATTTCAACGTTCCAAATAACTTCTTTTAGATTTTTTCTAACACCTGGCATTCCAAATTTATAATTTGAACTAATCCATTTTTGCTCGTTTCGAAAATCTCGTAGACGGACTTCTCCTTCAGGGATATACACCATTAAATCTTTTAAGTAGTCATTTAAGTTAGCTAACATTTTCCTCTCCTAGCCTTAAATTAGCGTTTTTATAGACTCTAGTTTTTAGATAAAAGCTAACATCCTTTAACCCATTACATATTTTCATATTTTTCAGATGTATATCAAGTGAATTTTAATTGGCTTAATGAAAGTTCTAGGTATAAAAGCTCAGAGCGTTTATTATACATTAGCTTATTGAACTAACGTTACGTTAATTACCTGTATATTTCCATAATGGATAGGAAAATACATATAACTGTTGAAGTGAATAAGATGACAGAGGTGACAAGATTCCTCCTAAATTTAATAGCATATGCACAAAAAAAGATTGCCGCAGCTAATTTAGAGCAGCTTTGAAAATAAGCATTATTAGAAAAAAATGAACTGCTAAAAACAATTGAAATAAGTAATGTTGCAGAAATTAGTATTTTAAACCACAAAGGCTCTTTTAGGAATTGTTTAATCATAAATTTTATCCGATGCATAACGATATAACTCCCTTCAATACACTTTCAATTCTAATTAAACATATGATGTATTCTTGAAAAGTAATACCTAAGTACTTTATAGCTTTATAAAGAGAAATTTATATTTATTTGTCCATGTGAAAATATGATATATTATATACATACTTATAACATGACATAATATAACTAATTTAGATACCAGAAATAAAAGCACTACTAATCTATAAATATAAATACCATCAAGGGCGTTAGTATAGATTTCTAACGTCCTTTTTACTGTCTTCTTCACTTTAAGATTTCTACACGAACTGGAGGGAGATAACATTGAGTAAAAAGCAAAAGCTATGGACGAAGGATGAAGATTTATTCCTCGAAGAACAATATGGACAGATGACGTTCCAAAGAATGGGTGAACATTTAAACCGTAGCAAAGAATCCGTTAATAAACGGATTATACGATTAAACCTTCGTAATGAGGAGAATTGCTTACATAAAAAATGGACAACAGAGCAAGATACTTTCTTAAAAGAAAACATTGCTATCATGAATAATCGGGAAATAGGAAATCATTTAGGTAAGAGTCCCTCTTCTATTGCTACTCGTATTAAAATATTAAAACTAACACGACGGGAAACACTGCGTAGATGGACGGAACAAGAGGATGAATACCTACTAAAGTATTATGGATCCAAATCTCTTAAACACATATCTATACAACTGCAGCGAAGTATACCAGCGTTAGAGTCTAGATTAAATCGCTTAGGTTTATATGGGGCAAAAGCCCATACCGGAAATATGACAGTATATGAACTAGCAAGTTGTCTTCAAATTGATGTTCATACTATCTATAAATGGATTCAAAAAAAGGAATTGCCTCATAAAATCACGAGGGCAAAAACACGAAAATTTGTAGGAATTGAAGTATCAGCCTTTTGGAAATGGGCTGAGCAGAATAAAAAGCTCCTTAATTTTTCTAAAATACCTACAAATACTCTTTTGCCAGAGCCGGATTGGGTAAGGAAACAACGGAAATATGATTATTATAATCGTCCAAAATATGAAAAAAAACAGTGGACGGAAGAAGAAGATGCTCGTCTATGGTATATGTTCTACGAGGAAGGTCGTACTCAACAAGAAATCGGTCAACTTATAGGACGATCAAGGTATGGGGTTCAACGAAGGTTAAACCGATTGCGAAAAAAGAAATTGACCACTTAAAGGCTGTATCCTTTACTTATTTTAAGCTATAGATATATTCATTCGATATTAAAATAAATCTTAAAAGCAAAAAGCATTTTTCTACATGAATTTAAAAAGATATTTGTCATTTTATTTTTTAATAAACAAATATTTCTCTACAAATCCGTTATTTTATGACTATTCAGGAAATCGTAATTTATAAGCTGCAAAGGGCCCTTGATAAAAGGGTTTTTTAGTTCCTGTAAGAGTAATTACGTTAACTAACTTTATATATTCTATACAACATAAAAAAGGGAAAAACTACTGCTCCTGCACAGTAGTTTTCCTAGTCGTTGAAATATAGATGTTACGCTGATGCTCTATTGCATCCTGAGTAGTTTGCTCAATAAACAAATTTTTATTCATCATAGATAGTTTCAATGGAATACGTTATACAATTGGTTTATAAATTATAAATATAGGACGACTTAGATTGGAATAAAAAAGGAGGTTATAATATATGTCTCAAACTACTATTCCTAGGGCTGCTGTGCGTGGTACAGCTTCTGGAGTTATCTTCATGGCATTTTTCGGTACTCTTTGGGCAGGAATTGGAATTAGAGGAATGCAAGGGTGGGGATTTCTTGTACTTCTCATCCTGTCTTTATTGATTGGAGTCATATTATTTATCGGTGCAATTGCATTAATAAAGAGTTCTAATCAATTATCTAATGAAGTAATTAAAGAGGATAGGGATCGTTGGAGAAAAAAGAATAGATGGTTTGGTATTATTTTTAGTTTAGAAGGTCTCTTGATTGCTATTGCTGCTTTTATTTGTGTATCTACTAATCACTTAAATTTGTTTGTTCCTGTTATGGCCCTTATTGTCGGTGCTCATTTTTTTCCTCTAGCATTCCTATTTCAAGTTCCAATTTATTATGTTATGGGGACACTTCTGTGCTTACTTGCAACTATTGTAATGCTAACCTTTCCTGTGAAAATAATAATAAATGATTATCAAATTATGGCATGGTGGGTATCGGTAGGTTTTGGATCAGCTTTAATATTATGGGTAACTGGAGTAATCGTTTGCCTTAAAGGATTTAGGCTACTTAGCATGGCCCAGCATAGAGATGAAAATAGTAAGGTATCTACACGATTATAATGTGCTTTTTGCTACCGGCAAACTACATTATGTTAACTAAGGGTGTATATATCGTAGTCATCTAAAAAAGCAGAAAAAACCTACCTCTTCCCAGTCAAAAGAGGTAGGTTTTTTCTACTGATAGATGAAAATAAGTTGTGAGTGAAGTCTTAAAAGACTTCTGGAGTAGTTTGCTCATGTTGCTATTTATTATTCGTTTTATAATCTTATATAAAAAAAAGAAACAGATCTAAAAAGACTGTCTCTTGTAAAATTCCAATCCATCATTATACTTTACCCTTTTGATCGAAAATGAAACATGAAATATAAATATTTTTTATAAAATATATTTCGTTTCCTAGAAAATCCATTATGGTAACTAGAATTGTATAGGATATACATGAATCTAGAGCCCCTTTTTATCCTAACATTCTAGGTTCTTTTGCAAGATAAAGTGTTATCTTTTACATACATTTCATAATGCCCGTTTATGTAACTAGATACTTTTAAATTAAGTAAAAGAGCCTTGAGGTTGATTGTTTCTTCAGTATCTAATCCGCACTCTTTTGCTAGCCCTTCAATTTCGCCTTTACTAATTTGTATGTTATTTTCCAAATCGGTTACTGTCTCTCTACTGTATTGGAAAGGAACTTCATCTACAACTTCTGTAATTAGTTGATCCTGTCCTTCATATTCTAATCTTCCTTTGGCTGCAGAGTGTTTTCCAATTAATACAGCCTGTTCTTTTATATCCGATAATAGAATCATCAATCTAATTCGTTGATTCACAAGAATACGTTGTTTATCAAAAATAGAGATAATTTTAGTTTGATAATCATCCATAGTCAGGTGAAGTTGATACTTTGCTTCTCTTATTACTTCTTCCCTATTTTTAATAAGTATCATATTTAAATCCTCTGTCCCTCCGTATTATATATAACTTTATTATAACAAACTAAAAAGGGAACATCATTCCCTATAATCAACTCAGCAATCTACCGATCAATTCTGCAAAAAATTAACATTCACAATATTTATATGAAAAATCATTTCTTTATTAAAAGATTTACTTGGCTTTACGGCTCTAAGGAAAGAAACTAAGTCTGCCTTTTCTTATGTAAGAGTGTTCCCCTCGGTTAGGAGAAACTTTTAATAAAATTTCACCACGTAGTGATGAGGTTAAATAAATGATTACATCACAATGTTTCCTCTAATACTAACATTCATGTGATCAATTTCCCAATATCTTTTATATAAACTAAAAAGAAGTCAATTGCCATCTGGCTAGGTACCTTAGGTAGAGTTTTTTATTCCCATATTTATTATTTCTTTATTTCATTTTAAAGATTAAAAGTCTATTTACATAAAAAAAGAGAAAAACAATTTAATTTGAGAGATAAACCGTTTTCCCTAATAAATAGATAGCCTATTTTATCTCAAGATCTTATTTCGTTTATATTTAAGTGTTTTTTTGAGAAGTACTATCTGATGATATAATTCATTTTTAATAGCTAAATCTTTACACCTATTGTAATCTGCAATTAAACCTTTCATCTCTCTATAGAATAGATACCGTTCATAATTATCCAGCATGTCCTCCCCTCCTGATGTTATTTCTTTTATATTACCCGTTCGACACATACTGACACTTATTTTCCAGTAAAAAGCATTATGTTAACTGGCTTTGTATATGGTATTCATTGATTTCTCTCACTTTCTAATATGGTAAAATGTAATTATAAGGAAAAAGGAGCGTGGTTTTATGCAAATACTTTTAAAGTATTTTTCAAATGGTATTCGTTTTTTACTTTTTTACTTTTGTATACTTTTCTTGTTATCCATTATTTTCGTAATCTTTGATTACACTCAAGTGACTTCAAAACCAATAGTCTTCGGCCAGGAATTATTTAATATTCAAGTAGAGGGAAATCATTTTGTTTCAGAAGGAACAGTGTTTGGTGCATTGTCAGCCTTTACTGCGGGCCTTGTTATTTACTTTTTGTTTCTCTCCGTTTTTAAGAGAAAAAGTCAACAAGTGTAAAAAAACTCATTGTACTTTTGCAAAATGGCTCCAACTGAGAGTTAAAAACAACTCATATTGTCATATTATTTATCCTTATATTTTTTCCGAGAATGTGGATTACGTTAACTAACTTTGTATACGATACTCATATCTAATTTTATCTAAATCAGTAAAGAAACGGTGATATAATTATTAAGACAAACTTTATTAGGAGAATTTAATTTGAAAACCTATATAACCAGAGTAATTTCCAGTTTAATTGTTATTTTAATAATCTTTATTATTGCAGATTTGTTTGATATAGAATGGCTTCAAGGAAGTACTATTCGTATTCTCCTTATCTTTCCTGTTACTTTTGTTACTAGTTGGATAATTTCTTATATCCAACAAAAAAGACGTCTTAATTGAACGTCTTTTTTTGATTATGGTAATTGGTTTTATGTTGACTGAGGATGTGTATCATATACATCTAAAAAAGAAAAACCCACCTGATTTGTCAGAGGTGGGTTTTTCTTTTAGCTAAATATTAAGGGTGTAATTGCTTGTTACTTACATATCATTTAATATTTTTGTAGATATTTATTATAACCTATCAAATCATTTTGAGAAAGCAGAAAATGAAAACGGTTACTAGATATTGAAACTAAAAGGTGTCTTTTCTATTTCATACCGATAAAATTCGTTATGAGAACTTAACATGTATAAAATATACGAACACAGACAGTAAGATAATACAGAATGGAATACATGTATAAAGTGAGGAAGTATCTCTTATTTCCATTAAGGTTGGTAAGTGTTCCTTTAAGAAGTTATAGCAAAAAAAACGCCCCTTATTTGGGGCGTACTCTATTATCATTATAAAACATAACCTAAAAACAGTCTACAATTTCATTTTTTTTTATATTATAGTTTGATTATTGAATTCAGTAAGGCCCATGGGTACATTTAAAATTGAAAGGAAAATTTCTATGATACACAAACATGTTCCTGTTTTAATAGTAGGTGGCGGTCTTAGTGGACTTACCTCTGCTCTCTTTTTGGCACGTCATAACGTTGATTATTTACTCATTGAAAAACACACTGGTACAGCTATCCATCCAAAAGCCGGAGGGATTACGTTTCGTACGATGGAACTATTTCGACAACTTGGATTGGAGGCAGCTATCCGTACTGCTAGCGAACCATTAGATAATATTCGCGGAAGGATTGCTGTAGATACAATCAAAAGCATAGACCCTGAGAAATTAGAAACGGCGGAGAACTCCCAAAAAGCTCTTGAGAAAGAGAGAATAGAAAATTTTGAAAAGGTGAGCCCTTCAAAGCCAGCATCTTGCTATCAAATCGAACTAGAACCTATCCTTCTGCAAGCTACTAAAGAGGGAAAAGGGCATATACGCTATAATACCGAACTTATAGAGTATCACCAAGACGATTTAGGAGTAACAGCCACTATAATAAATCGAGAGACAGGAAAGAAAGAAAAGATTCGAAGTGATTATTTAGTTGCGGCAGATGGTGCTAAAAGCACAATTCGTCAACATACAAAAATTCCAACTACAGGAAGAGGAGTCATCGGCGGACATTACATTAACATCTATTTTCAGGCTGATCTAAGTCGCTTTCTAAAAGCTAGCCAGTTTGGCTGGATTCAAATTCTAAATCCAGAAGTATTTGGTGCGCTCATCACCGTTAACAATTGCGATGAATGGATTTACCACGTGGCCTATAATCCCTCAAATGGAGAAAGTCCGGAGGATTTTTCTAAAGAGCGATGCTGTGAGATTATAAAAAAAGCTATAGGAGTTTCAAATCTTGATATTGTTATCTTCAGTATTTTACCTTGGGCAGCTGCAGAACAGACAGCTACTCGTTTTCAAGATAATCGAGTCTTTCTAATTGGAGACGCAGCGCATCTCATGCCACCTGCCGGAGGGTTTGGTTCGAATACAGGTATTCAAGATTCTCATAATTTAGCTTGGAAGTTGGCTGCAGTGATACACAAACAAGCCCATCCACGATTGCTCCAAACTTATCATGATGAGAGACACTATGCTGCAGAAGTAACAACGAAATATGCCAGTGATTTGTTATTTAGTGTTATAGAGAAAGGTGTAAGCACCCTCAATAGTATGGACCATCTTGCAGTTACTGTAGGATATAAATATAACTCAACAGCCATTATCAAGGAAAACTTCGATACACCACATAGAATGGATCAATTAGAACTAAACGGAAGACCGGGTACACGTGCTCCGCATATGTGGTTGAAGTATCAAGATAAGCGTATATCTACCTTAGATTTAATAGGTGAAAATTTCGTCTTATTTACGGGAGAAGATAATAGCCTTTGGCGCACTGCTGCCCGAAATATATCTTCTCACTTAGGTGTCCCTATTAATGTTTATAGTATCGGTTCACAAGGGGACTGTGTCGAGTCTGAGGATAGCTGGGAAGCATTGTACGATGTTACCTCTCAAGGAGCTGTATTGATAAGACCAGACGGTTTTGTAGCATGGCGTACAAAAGAGAGAGTATCAAATCCTTATCAAATACTTAAACAGGTCATGACCAGCATACTATGGCAAATAAACTAATACGCCTGATTTAAAATAGGTTAAAATTCTTATATGTAATAAGTAGGTAATAAATATTAAAGAGATTGTAGGATAGTTAATAATGAGGGGGAATTATGCAACGATACTTTGCAATCGTATCTTTATTTCTAATGATGATAATGGTTATAATTCGTGCTAAACAGTTGAAAAAGAAAGGAATTAAAGTTTTTAAATTTGGTGAACTAGATAAAAAAGATTTCTTTATTATCCCATTTGCAGTACTGTTTTTTTATCTTATTTTCTCTAGTGTTTTTGATTTGCCAAAACTAGGTACTAAACTATTTAGCAATGAAGTCTTTAGTTGGATAGGTGTAGTTTTATGCACGATGGGTTTAGTATTATTCTCGTTAAGCATAATTTCATTTGGAAAAAGTTTTAGAGTTGGAATTGATGAAGAAAAACCAGGTAAACTTATAACAACAGGTGTTTTTGCAATTAGCCGTAATCCCATTTACACAGCTTTTGGGTTTGTTTTGATAGGAACATTCTTAATTTTACCAAACTGGATATTATTATTGTACGTATTTGCTGGAGTTTGGCTTTTTAATCGTCAGGTTCAACTTGAAGAAAAGTCCTTGAAAAAGATTTACGGTGAAGAATACGAAGCATACTGTAAAAAAGTTCGTAAATATATTTAGTACTAGTTTGTGTTGAAAAAGGATACGTCTTTCATTCATATTAAAAGTAAAAATGGAAGATTAACATAGCCAAAAGGGTGCGTTAATTTAAGATAAGAATATTTGGAGATTAGAAAGTTTGAAAATAATAAGGCAAGTCAAACCCTAATTCTTCTACTTAGTGTAGATAAATCAGGGTTTGATTTCAAAAAAAGTGTCTCAACGTTATATTGTAAATCCGTATTTTCCGAACCCTATCTCTAAAATAAAAATCAATCTTATTTCTTTCAGAATCAATGGTACGATAGATGTACATCCATTGCTCTTTGACTTTCACTTAGTTCTCATCTACTCGCCAACAATCATTTGTCGTCCAAGGTGACGTGGTACCCTTTTATCTAATTCTCGATTATATTAATGAGCCCAATTCATAATGATTGATGTTTTTGAAACAAATAGTAGTTAAAAGGTTTTACCATTCAATTAATGATATAGATTTTCCATATGTTCTTCCTTTTGCTATCTATAAAATGACTCCATCTCTCTCCTTGGCTAATATAATCATTAAATGTAGCATTCTTCATTACAATATGACCTCCACATTTATCTGCCAATTGTTTAGCAGACACTTCATCAACGGGAAATGCTAACGATTCATCATTAGTAAATTCGTAACTCGATACCTCCTTCTGTTTTATGTTCTTATACGAATGATATACGTAATATAATTTACCTAACTTCATAAAATAGTATGGATACTCTCTGTTAGGCAACTTACTCCCCTCCATTTCTGCATCCTTCTATTGCTTTATAAGTTACTATTACTATCTTACTTGGACTTAAAAAAGGAAAATCCTTCTACACCAAAGGGTTTCCTTTTTCATGTGTTCCGGAAACGTTAATTATGGTAACTAAAAATATATAGGGTACACATTTTCTAAAGTTAGAACGGTTTTTTATAAAAGAAATACACTATATTATTGTGGTAATAAATTTCCCATAATAAAAAACAAAAGGTATCTAGAAATAGACCACTGTATTTTGATCTATATAAAGGCAAGAATACTTCTCCCATTTATATAGAGGCTTAAATAATAAAACACGAAGATGTACAATATTTATTTTTAATGAGTTTGACGGGTCTTATAAGAAGTAAAAGCCCTCTAATTTAAAAGAAACTCAAGAGCCTTTCAATGCTTACTTAAATCTTTTATTTTCCAATACAATTACCTTTGAATTCGTTGACTTTCCTATTTGTTTCGTGTGTTCAACCAATTCTAGAATATTATGACAACATTGTTTGGCACCAACAACTAATAAAGGTACACCGATGAAGTCAATTTTTAGCTCTCTGGACAAGAACCCTCCTATTGTCATAGCAAATGGAACAGTTGGTGAGGTATTTGAAAAAACTATTTTTTCATGAATTTGATATTTGTCTTGTAATAATAAACTCAAATTTTTTAAAGCTGGAACAACAAGTTTGGAGGACTTTCGACCAATTGTATAAACAGGATTCCCCTCTGTATCTACCCCATGAAAAATAATTTTTCCCATATCAGAATGAGTTAATTTATTGAAATAGTCAATATTTAATATTTCATCTTTAGTCAGTGTTCGATTAGTGGGTAATTTTTTTAAATGATAAGCTGCTGCCATAGAAGTGGTATGTGTTCCACCATAATCATTATAGATAAAAATCATGGTATCATCCTTTAGTTTTTGGTTTATATCCATTATTACCGTTTAAATAATTGTTAATCCAGGGATATATTAAAGTTGTATATTATATACAACTTAAAAACAGAAAAAACTACTGGGACTGGGGACTGACCCCATAGAGCGAGACAAATAAAAAAACACCTTTAAGTAAAAAACGGGTATGTAGTACCTAACAATAACTTGGAGGTGTTTTTTCTATGGGAAGAAGAGTGAGCTATCCAGTAGAAGTG